>Ga0214923_10000902_pt1 | contig 43709 bp, 40 predicted proteins | sample LL1510_MetaG_FD_177993 | JGI IMG/M metagenome (GOLD analysis project Ga0214923, IMG submission 177993) | Freshwater microbial communities from Lake Lanier, Atlanta, Georgia, United States - LL-1510 | ecosystem: Environmental > Aquatic > Freshwater > Lake | place: USA: Georgia | collected... | reverse complement strand
GTTAAAAATAGTAAAATCTATATTTAACACTGGTAAAAGACCAGAAGTATTTTGTCGCAGTAGTTGAGACTTCATACACATTTCACGATGTGTTATAACCAAATTTTTATATTTTTGTATATTTTTTAGTCGTTAAATCGGCGTTTTAAATGTGCAAAGGTGTAAAATCGGCGATCCAACCAGTTTCCTTGACAGACTTTACCACAAAATGCATTTTGGCTGTCAGAAACAGTAGAAAAATTTTTGCGACATTGAGGACACCTACCTATCACATAATAATCACTACATGGGTTAACAATAGGTCCATTGAATTCTGGTTTCACAAAATGACGAGATACATCTTCAAAATGCTCTGGACAGGCTCTGATACAACTGCAGTTAAAATAATTAAAAAGGCGAGTATTGCATACTATTGCACCATTCATTTCACGCTTACCACAGGCAACACATGTCTTTGACCAATCCCACATTGGATGGCCAAAACATTGTTCTATATTTTGTGGAAGCATTGACAAATCAATCTGCTGTTCAACTGGTGGTTGTTGTTCCACAGCTAAAACCGAAAATTCATTCATAACCACATCTCCTGCATCAGTCGCGAAACCAGCTACTGGAGGTTCAGTTCCAATGCATAAATCGCAATTTGGAAGTAATTCAGTGTAGATAACGCTAGATGATACGTCTTGTGCATTTGTTTCAATTGTTTGTTGATTTAATGACATTTTTTGAAAGTTATAAGCAAATAAATTTATGAATTTAATTAATCAATTTTTACACTCGTTCTTGAATATATATGTAATAACCTTCTGATATTCTCTCACGAAGGAATTTACCAGCATCCAGCGCAGTCATATTGATAGCATATTCAATGAATTCTGGGTCCTTTTCTTCATGTTTCTCTTTATTATGACTATGTTCACACTTTTCATGTTCACGCTCCCCGTGTCCGTTTTCATGCGAACCGTGTTCACTCACACTAGGTGTTCGCTCCCCGTGTTCGTGTAAAGACGAACCGTGTTCGCTCACACTAGGTGTTCGCTCCCCGTCCGCACCAATCCACTCAAACTCATAAACTGAAAAATCATCTCCCGTCTGACTATTATCCAAAACAACATAATAGCATATGTTATAGCAACGTAGAATATACATTGTTAAAACACATTCAACCGGAATTAAATCAAATCTTCCTTTGAATATTTCACTCATAAATGGAGCAACTACCCAATTATGACCATAGAATATAAAATTCGGGAGCATTGATGAAATCTCAACAAATTCTTCTTCAACTTCGTCAACCTCTTCTCCCCGTTTAGAAATATTTTCCTTAATTTTTTTTAGAAGGCTCATTTTTATAACTTATAGAAATGAAACTATTTTTAAATCATTTTTTATTAAAGCAATTCTTCTTCATCCCGAATACATTCATACTTAATGCTATTATTTTTAACCTCATCTTCAGCTTTCATATTCAGTATTTTAAAATAGGGAATTTTAGTTTCTTTTTCCAGTTTCTTTATTACTGAATGAGGATAGTGTATTTTAATATAACCATTCAAATATTTTTCAGAAATATTATATCCGCTATTTTGGAATTTTTTAAATTCTGTCATATTAACATTCATGAAATATAAAATGTCAGGAATCGATTTTTCTAATATCTTCTCATTAATTTCAATTACAACACTGTTGACAATATTATACTTTTCGCGACTACCTACAACAATATATATCGATTCATCAAATATATCCGTCTCAACTTTATCAATATATTTGATCGTCTTATTTTTTACATTATCTCCCAATTTTTTGATAAAATCTACAGCAGAATATCGCAAAGTATCACCCATTATATAAACATAGTGAATTTCATTCTTAGAAATTGTATTATACAAATAATATGGAATATAACTTTCATTAATTCCATTTAATGTAAAATAATCAACCATTCCAAATTTAATCATACTTAATTTTTCATATGGGTTCTTTGGACAATCCGATAAAAATCCATTAATACGAGAATTTTCTACATTGTCAATTTCATATAATTTAAATAAACTTCCAACAAGATACTGTAATAATTTATAATCAACATCAATTTTATTCTCAAAAATAACATTCGTCATATTAACAACATCTTTACGAATAAGAGATATTTTATCTGCGCATGTATGATTCATTAATATTCCAAATTTTTCATAAAATTGTTGAACCGCATTATACTCCTTAAAGTTCTTTATTGTTTTCTTTTTTGTATCCTCTAAGTTTTTTGAAGGTAAGTGTGCGATTGGAACATCTTTATTAAAAACATTTGATTTTTTTAATGGATTGCATATAAATTGAGATGAATTAGCGAAAAAGAATAAATCAGATAATCCATCTATTTTATTAATAAAACGCAATATATCATTTGTATAAATATATGATTCATAATATTCATTTGATACAATATTATGTAATGGAATAATTTTTACATTTGAATCAAATACTCCATTCAATATAAATGGTGTTGGTGTAATTATATAAATATTTCCAAGACCTTTCAATGAAGACCGGGTTTTTTCTAAATTAATAAAAAAATCATAATTACTATTTCTATCTTTTTTCAGTTCTGCCCGTATCATTCGTTGAATTGTTTTATTCATTTCAATTTTATGTAAAACTTCTTTTGTTTCAATTTCATCTTTTATTTTTTTTGAATAATGAATATCATTGTAATCAATATAAATATATACTAAATCTATTTTTTCATTTTTTAGTGGTTTTATATTGAATTTTTTATAAATATCATCAATATTTTTTAATGAAACATTTTTATTTGTATAAATATTAATAACTTCTTCAATAAAACATTGATAACTGATATCATTTTCTAATTTTATTTTTTGATTTTTTAATTCCTCTAAAACACTCATTATTATTTGTTCAGGAGTTTTCTCTTTTTCTTCCATTTGTTTAATATCAAGATTTTCTTTTTCTACTTTTATCGAACCATCCAGACATTTTTCAAAATATGAAATTAATTCATTAATCGGCCGCGCTTTTTCAACTGTGGGGGCCTCTTCCAAAATAACAACTGTCGCTTTTTCAACTGTGGGGGCCTCTTCCAAAATAACAACTGTCGCTTTTTCAACTGTGGGGGCCTCTTCCAAAATAACAACCGTCGCTTTTTCAACTGTGGGGGCCTCTTCCAAAATAACAACTGTCGCTTTTTCAACTGTGGGGGCCTCTTCCAAAATAACAACTGTCGCTTTTTCAACTGTGGGGGCATCTTCCAAAATAACAACTGTCGCTTTTTCAACTGCGGGGGCCTCTTCCAAAATAACAACTGTCGCTTTTTCAACTGCGGGGGCCTCTTCCAAAATAACAACTGTCGCTTGTTCATTATCTGACATTATTTAATTGAATAATTTATTTTTTTATTTTATCCTTAGATATATTTTTTTTAGTAATCTTCTTCTTTTTTGGTTTATCATCTAATGTTTTTTTAATAATTTTCTTCTTTTTTGGTTTTATTTCTTTTTTTTCTCCACCCTGAAATTTTTCTTTTTCATCTTTACCCCCGATATGAGATTCCATTTTTTTAGGTGGTCTATAAAGATAATTTCGTAATAGATTAACTTCTCTATCAGTAATCGCTTTTTTTTCAATATCTCCCAGAGTTTTCCCCTTTAAGCTCTCAATAATAAAATTCATTGAATACATTCCACATTCACTTCCTCCATATTGATGTCTCTTTTTATTATACTCATACTTATAATTACCTAATTTTATTCCGACCATATTTATAAAATATTTAATATATTCTGGAGGCTCGCTTGCTGTGCTATCATAATATGTAATTAAATTCTTCGGAATATTTATATAAAGAGCAACCCAGTGGCTTCCACTCTGGTCGTGGCGGTCTAAATTAAAAACAACCCCTATATAATCAATCCCCTTCGATTTAAGATTTTTAATATCTAAATCAGTCAACTCACAATAAATATCTTTTGGACAATCTACCGGAACCGGACCAAAAAAACGGAAATTATTATATTTTTTTTCGTATTGAACCATAACTTCATTAATATCAGTTGTGCTTAACCACTCATATTTATTTTTTACCCATTCAATTGGCATTGCAGGACGAAATGTATCTTCTTTCATTTGTTTATCCGCATCTATGTGATCCAACCAACACCATTCAGTCGTGCATACAGGAAAAAGTGTTTTTCTGATTGACTCCCAAAGCGCATTCTTTGATTTATTCAGGCTAATACCCGCATTTTTTTTCTGATTTAATGACAACGCAATTTTTTTAAGTTGGTCAGTTGAATAACACGTATGGTCCTTTGATTTATTTGCTGGTGCACAGTTCATTAGTTATTTAAGAGATTATTTTTTTATATGACTATAATATGGATGTTATTATTCCATTTGGTATAAAATATAAAAAGTGTTCTATAAAAAGCTATTCCAATTTCAAAAAAATACAATTATTTCCATATCTTGAAAAAAATATTATTGAAAAAAATACAGAAGTTATGATGGGAATAATAGCAGAAATTCATAGTTCTTCTTATTACCCAGATTTACACTCTTTTATTATTTCATTTTACGCAAACAATCTTTTATTAAATCTATCCGTCGCTTCATTTATAGAGAATAATCTCCAAAAAATAAATATGATTTCTGAAACAATTAAAAAGAAATATCGGAATGATGCCCTCATTAATTCAAATGAAATCCGTAATATTTATTGCTCAATTTTCATTAAATTTATAGAAGGAAAAAATCAGAAGTTGAATGTTTGCCTTGAAAAAAATAGTAATAAAGAAGAGATATATCTTCTTCATTCAAATTTAACTGAATTTCCATATATTGAAGATGATAATCATACACAATTATCACTTTTAATGTCCCGTGGAATCCGAGAAATCCTATTCTTTCTAAAAATGGAAATTGATATTTTGAATACGAATATTAGCCTATTTATAACTAGAAATAATATTGAAAAAATAGTTTATTGGTTATTATGGTTAGTAAAAATTGAATCAATTGAAAAAAAATATGTAGATATGAATTATAAGATAACGTCGAAATATGGGGCATTAATCGGTAAAAGAATGAGTTGGATACTATTTATATGGGATAAAATCTGGCAGAAGTGTGAAAAGAACAATTACATAAATAAACCAATCCTAAAATCATTAACGAACCTTTTCTATTATAAAAAAGAGAATATTAAAGATAGGGCAGGAATAGTTGCTCTTGCGCTTCTTATCTCTTTATCCCCCATAAAAATAAATATGAATCGTAAAATATCGAAGCTAGAAATATTTACGAGTTTAAACGCAAACCAATTTTATAAAAATATAAATATCGATACAAATAATGACGAACATTATTTAGAATTATATAATGAATATCATAATAAACAGGATACAAAAGAAGAAGTGATGAAAATAAGCAAGGTTGAAAATAAGATGGATTTTTTAAAGGGGTATTTACCAAAAATAAATCAAAAACCAATGAATAAGAAAAATATTCTCGATTATTTTTCTAAGGAATAAATAGTATAATGAATAATAATAAAGCAGTTGAATTTATAAGACAAAATGTAATTAATCCGAATTCAAGTTCTGACTCAAAAATAGGAAAAATTATTTTTTATATAATTTGTATAATTGGAATTGGAATAATATTATTTTTTGTTATTTATGCATCAATAATACCAAAAAATGATCAAAATGCTTCAACCGGAGGAAAAAGTGCAAGTGCTAGAATAGAACTTGGATTAGAAGTATATAAAAACTATTTCAATATGAATCAACTTCCAATTCCAAATAATGGAATATATTTTAATGAATATTATAATCAAAAGAAATATTACGGATTGCGCGATTTTTTCTACGCATCCTCTTATAAATCATACCTACCATGTGGATATACAAATGACGTTGTAAGTTATAATGCAATTAAAAATGTTATATTAAATGGCGCCCGTGTTATTAATTTAGACCTGTTCTATTCTGGAATTAGTCAATACATAGAAAATTCTAAGGTTATCGTAGGAAATGTGGTTGATGGGAAATTAACATTTTTTAAAGAATCAAAAGAAGATGAACAGTATTTAGACTTCGAAAACTGCTTAAAAATCGTAAATGATTTAGCATGGACAAAAGTTAATACACCATTTTTCATCTATTTAAATATGGAATTTTTACCAGACCAAACTTTTGAAAATAAAACATTTCAGATTATTCGGAAAGTATTAGCTCATCGATTTCTCGATAAATATTACGGTTTTCAGCGTGTTAATTTAGGAAATATACCAATTGGAAAAGCTATGGATAAATTAATTCTTATGACAAATAGGAAACCAATTGACCCGATGTTGAATGAAATTATGAATGGTGTTATGGCCCCCAAAAATTCAAATGTAATTTTACACATGATTACAAATAATTCTTTACAATATGGAGGAATAAAAACAGTTGCAGTTAGTAAGGAAATTATTATCAACCAAACAATGTATAATTTAGTCGCAGCAATAAAAATGAATGATATTAGTACTGATAATTTTAAGATAATGAAAATCGACACCAAAAATTATGATACCGCCTACAATTTTGAGCTTGGAATTTCTATGACATTCATGAACTGGCAGAACTACGAGGCACCAAAAGAAGAACCACCAAAATCTAATACATCACCAGATAAGAAAGAAGCACCTAAAAATGATTTTATGTATGATTATTTACTCCGGTTCAAAGATGGGGGAATGATATTAAAACCGAAAGAATTAATTTATATTCCAAGGCCACCACCGCCAGTATTAAAACCGGATCCAAAAACAGATTATAAGCTGGTCTCTTCTAGTAGCTTTGGTGGTTTTCAAACGACAACCCTCTAAAAAATTAAAAATAATAGTAAAAATCCTTCGCATCCAACTTTTCTTCTAATCCAAGTATATAATGATATGTTATGTGTGTTTTTTCAAATAATTCAATGATTCTCATATTGAATCCAATTGAATCCATAGTTATTCTATCAAATAACTCATTATCTTTCATATATTGAAGACCCATCTTACAATATTCGATTATATCTATCTTATCAAGTTCAAATATATATAATAATTCAATATGTTCGTGCGAGTGTCTCTTAAAGTTTATAATTAGTTTTTTATTAATAATAATTGTAATATTTTCATCATCATTTACAAGAGAATTTGCGAATGTTGTATCTTTATATAAATATGGGTAAAATTTTAATGATGATAGCGTTTTATTAATTTTATCATAGTCATCTATATTCTTTTTCTCAATGATTGTGTTTTTAACACTATAATTTATATTTTTTTTCAATAAATAATAATAATTAGATATAAAATTGTAGCCTTGAAATGATGGAATTGGATTCATATCTATTTTAAAAACAATATATTTCGCTTTATTCATATTCGTATATTTAGCAATCGAATTCATAAGTGATTGAAATATATTCTGATTTCTATTTTTATAATATACAACTGCGTAATCTACAAAATTGACTTTATATTCTTCTTTTTTATAAATAATTGTATTTATTGAATTAAAAACCCCTCCAATTAAATAGTCAGATTCTCTTTTATAAATAAAAGTAGGATTCTCCATTTTTTTAAAATAATTTTGAATAGTGTTCTCCGTAATTGTAAAAGATGCTGGAAAATATGATTTATATAAACTAACTGCCTTATTTAGATTAATATGTTTTATATTTTTTTCAATAATGGAATTGAATTCTTTATCTGTGTAAAAATTGTCAGTTATATTAAGTTGTTTATATACTTTATACCAAAAGTGTTTTTTAAAATAATAATTAAGTATATAATACAAAAAAATACTAATAATTAATAAATAGAAAATCATAAAAATAATAATATTATAAATATTATTATTAAACATGGCATTAAAGAATAAATTAATTAACCATATTGATAAAATAAAAGAGATTGTTCTTGAAAATGAATTATTGAAATATGCGGTTAAATCTTTACAGAAGAAATTGGAAGAAAAAAATATGCAGAATCGAGAGAACAAAAAGACTTATCCTTTTTCGAATGAACCAATTGTTGATAGAAGTTATAATACTAATATTCTAAGACGAAATAATACAATAACTCACCAAATTCCAAGACGGAATATTCGCAATTTTGTAAGAAATGTTCAGTCTTCATTAGAATCCTCCCAGAGACAACCACCAAAACAGTCTCATCCTAAAATATTTATCATTCTTAAGAAGAAGAAATTCATCTAATTCGTTTTATTTTTAGAATCTAAAATTAAAATCTTCATTTAAATAAATGAGCACTGTTGTTGATTTTATATTTGGTTCATCCAATAAAAAAAATGCGAAAACAAATTCGGTTAGTAAGAATATTCCTGAAATTACATCCGCTAAAAAAACACTTAATGAATTAATAAATAAAATAATTAAATTAATTGCTGAAAAGAATGAGCTTCAAGAAGAGTTGAACAAAATGAAGAAGAATAAGGAACAAAAAGAGGCACAAGAATTAAATAAAAAAGCCCAAGAAAAAAATAGTAAGAGTCTTTTAGATCAAATCGTAAAATTTGATGGCTATTTAACAAATATTCATGAAAGTCTATCGAAAGAAGATACCGAAAAATTACTAACTGATATTCAATCTAAAATAAGAAATAATAAATCATTAAATACACAAATTTCAAATTCAATTCGATTAAACCGGAATAATTCACAAGCAAATGCAACTGCAAATGCAAAGCCATATGAAGAAGTTGTAGAAGAAATCAAAGAAGTATTTCAACAAAATAATTCAAAACGTAATATTAAAAAATCTCCCAAATCTCTTGAAGAATTATTGGGAGTATCTAAAAATAATAGAGTAAACAATCGTGGGAATCACAAAAACAATCATGTGAATTATCAAAACAATCGTGGATCTTCCGTAAACAATCGTGGACCTTCCGCAAACAACCGCGGGAATCACCAAAACAACCGCGTACCTTCCGCAAACAACCGCGGGAATCACCAAAACAACCGCGTACCTTCCGCAAATAACAGCGGACCTTCCACAAACAACCGCGGAATTACAATAAAAAATAATGTATCCAATAGAAACAATGCACTTAGTAAGGGTTTATCATCAATCGCTGGAATTTTTTTAAATAAAAATAAAACAATAAATGCAAGAACATATCAAGAACTAAATAAATTGTCATCTATTAACAATTTAGAAAGATAAAATAAAATTTATTCTAGAATATTTTCTATATATTCTATATAGAAAATGTCCAAAATTTTAAAAAAAGATAAAAGTATTAAAGAATTCAAACGTCATTTTACAATTGTTATCAAAAATAAAGAAAATGGTTTGTATATTTCATCTAGACCATTATCAGCAGCCAAAAAAGCTGTTAGCAAACTTTGCGCTTCAAATAAACAGAAAAAAGTAGAATTTCATATTCGCGAGATTACACATGGTTCCAAAAAGAAGACTTATGGTCCTTATATTGGATATTTAGAAAAGCTTAAAATTCCAATCAAATTTAAAGAATATATTATAAAATATAATCCTATTGTAAAATTGATAAAGAAATTAAAGATTAAAAAAGTCAGAATGAGAGGAGGAACAAAAAAAATCTGGACAGCATTTAGAGGAAAATTCACGAATATATTTCCAGAAATTATAATTGAAACAAATGGAGAAGATATTAAAAAGAATAAAAAATTTCGTTATTTGACTAATTTTCTTATAGATCAAGACAGCTTTGGAACAAATGATCATCAATATATAATTAACCTGGGAAAATCAATGATTACACAAAGAAATAATAAAAGAATGAGTTTTATTTTTCGAGATGATATTACTGACAAAATTTTACAAACATTTATACAAAAACAATCTCAAAAAATAATAAAAAAATTTCAAGAATTAGAATTAAAACAAAATGTAATAGTATATCTACTTATTCCATATACAAATGATGATGGAGAAAGTAAACCAACATATGAGAGAATTGAATATTTAAAATATGAACCGGAAGTTGCTTCTTCTGCTCGTAATCCAGATTCAGATTCGGAAGTTGCTTCTTCTGCTCGTAATCCAGATCCAAATTCAAATTCGGATTCGGAAGTTGCTTCGTCTTCTCGTAATTTTTCAAAAATTATTAATTCTATATACAAACCAGAAAATAAACTATATTTAAATATTGCATTAAATAAGATTGGAATTAAAAAAGTCTTACAATTATTTCGGGAGTTTTTAACAGCATTTCATGGCAGTTTACCTATTATTAGTATCGGTTCTGGAATGGCTTATTTTGAATATTTAATTCAAGAAGTATTTAAAACAGAAGTTGTGTGTATTGATCCAGACCCAATTAAATTTAGTCCAAACCCATTTTTATCATCAAATAAAAAACTATTTATAACACCTGAATTTAATATAGTTGATAATTTATTATCTTCAAAAAATAGTAAGAAATATACAGATTGTTTACTTATATTGAATTGGCCAACTCCAAGTATAGGATCATATGATTTAGATGCAATAATTAAATTGAAACCACGTGGATTTTTTATAATTTATGAAAGAGAAGGCAAAGCAGGTTCAGAAGAGTTGATTGATAAGCTTCGTGAAAGACAACTAATTCAGTTTGAAGAAGGTTTATCTTATGAATTATTAAAAAAAAAAGAAAGTCATGAACATAAACTATTCGCAGGAATTATGGATGTTGACTACTATTATATAGTTGCTTCTTATAGAAGAATTGAACCATAGGTCTTCCTCTCATAATTTTGACCGCTGATAAAATCCATATTTTCTATGGATTTCCTCAAATAATTTATTCAAGAATTTCTCAAACTCTTCATCATTCATACTAGTATATATAATATTTATAAAGTTTTTAAGTAATAATTCACGGACTGACTGACTTTTATTCCAAAAATCCGACATGCCTCTTTCGCCGCCAACTGTTGCGCCTCTTTCTTTGACTTTGCCGTCCCAAATGCAATATCTTTCCCATAAATATCCTTAACACAAGATGTATATATTTTCTTCTTCTGGACATCATCACCCTGCGAAATCTCCTCTACACCAATATCACCATACAACGGAAATTTCCCATCAAAATGAATCTGATAATACCTCATCAGAATATCCTTGTAATTATCATTATACATGACCAACATCGGAATATCAATCTTCGTCTCAATACAATTTATAATGAACTTTTTAACAATATCATATTTGTGTTTTTCGCTAGTTTGCTCATACAGAGCTCCAATAAAAGCCTCAAAGCAGTCCTCTAAATGCTTCGAGTGAGTCCGCCCATTACAATAATCTTCGGTATATTTACTAATAAGGAGATGCTTCCCCATCTCTAAAAATCCAGCCAGATTAGAGAGGGCCTCCGTCTTCACGAGTTTGCTCCTAAATATCGTATAAAATCCCTCATCTTGATTTGGAAATCTTTCCCAAATATATATTCCAACAACAGACTGAATAATTGAATCGCCCAACCATTCTAATCTTTCCATTGAATTCTCCTGAATTGGAATACACTTCTCTGGAATAACTCCAACATCTTCTTTTTCAATTACATTCTTACCCTGTTTTCTATCACGATGAATAGTATATGAAATATGTGTGAACGCCTTCTGAAAATTCTTCAAGTCAAATTCTTCAATCGGAATCATTATATCTTCAAAAATGGATGCTTTTTGTAAGATTTTTCTTAAATCGTTATGCGTTATATAACGATTCAATGGATTGTGTAAGCATTGGTATACGGGTTGAGTATCGTCGGACATTATAAGTTTATAATATCTAATATTAGAAACTTTTTAAATCAATTTTTTGTAATTCTCAGAATTTACGGCTGTTCTTGGCAATTCAGACAGTTCTCACCATCATCATGGCAAGTGGCACACTTAACATCATTGAAAGGAGGAAGACCATTGATGGGGGACTTATACAAGTAAACACCAAGACGAGTAATTCCATCAGTTGGAACACCATTTGGAGAAGTACAGTAGTCCTTCGCGGAAGTCGCCCAACCAGAAGTGGCAACTGTATCACGGCTCCAAGGGTAAAGAGAAGTCGTATCAACATCATTATTACGAGGATTCATAAAAAAGGAGGCTCTCTCAGCGGGAGTCGCATTTCTTACATAAGTATCATAATTTTGAAGAGGACCATTACAAGCAACTGCATTCCAGCCATTCGCGTTAAACTTGGACATTATATTTAATAAGAAGATAAAATTTTTTCAATTCGGTAATAAATAATTACATATTTTTTCCGCGAGTTTATCTCCTAAACGCCTTTCGTTTATTTTGATCTGACTTAAAAATTCTAATCGTTTCTTCATTTTCAATTCAACATTAGCAAGATTATTCTTTATTTCTTCAATTAATAAAACGAGAGTCAGAAACTTCTTGGCGATTTCATTCGCCATATTCCGACTAACTCCGGGAATCAATGTTAGTACCCCCAAATAGAAAGTCTCTGGATTTGAATAATCCCCCTTTTTATTATTATTACATCCCTCTAAATAAATCTCACTCTGTGTTATCTTCAAATTCTCGAATTTATTTTCATCCACTTTTTTCTTAATATCATCAATAATTTCAGCAGTCTTCTTGGTATTATCGGTCTGAATGACGATAATATTATCGCGCAAATTTGCATTAACAACTGCACCCCAGTAGGCATTATCTTTTGCGTCGCCGTTCGTTTCTAAAATATAGATAACCCGCTTCGTCGTAATATCGGCATCTCGCCATTCAAGCAAACGCAGTTTTTGGTTTCGATAACGGCCATCGCGTAAACTTGCATTAAAATCGGAGATTGTTTTGCGCTCAATCATTAATTTATAGGAAGGTGAATCGATGAATATGTCCCCTAAATCCAATTGTTTTTCGATGTATTCGGATTTAATATGTGGTTGAAGCTTTTTTTCACGCGTATCTATGTATAATACTGTTTTTTCTGTTATTTCATCGCTCATATAAAATATATATTAAATACATTTTATATTCTAAATCTAAATAGTATCTCATTTTTCTTTTTGTAGATACAATCCACACATACTTTATAAAATAAAAAAATTAGGAATTTATTAAAATCTCTATTACACTATTTTTATATAAATCTACAATTTAAATTTGGTAAATCTATTAGTAATGTTTCAGGATTACTTTTATGAATAAGTAAATCTTTGTAAATAGAATCAAAAATAATTTTAAATCTTTCAATATTTTCTAAGCGAATTGGTGAACGTGAACCATTTGTTTTTTTTATTTTTATAAAAGGTCCAATTGGATAATTTGTTTTTTTAATTGGATAACTTGATTGATGAAATATACGCCGATTTCTATTTTCTTCTTTTCTTTCATCTTTATTTGTAAAATATTCAATTTCTGAATCATTTAGATTTTGTCTTAAATGTTCAATATTATTTTCTCGAATAATCTCTTTATTTAGTTCTGGAATTTCATATTCATTTCCTTTATAAGAAAATTTTTTCATAATAAGATTATTATCAGTATTATGTGTGCTTGTATGATAAATAATATATATAAATTTTTTTCCAAATATTTCTTTATCATCTTTTTTCATATTATTTATATCATTACGTATTGTTATTATCTCATTTAATTTAACCAATAAATTGGTAATATTTCTTATATTCAATTGAAAAAACATTAAACTCGTAGAAGGTAAATTTAAGTATATTTCACCTTCTACTTCTAAAAAATAATAATATAAATATGAAATAAATGATGGATATGTGACAAATAAGTCTATTTTTGGAAATAAAGATTTCGTTGTTGAAGAATCAAATACTATTAAACTAAATTTATTTAATATTGGAGGATTTTGAAAATATGAAAAAATTTGTTCTACCCTATTAGAATCATCAAAATCACATACTTCTAGTGGATTAAAAAAATCGTCAGTTAAACATATTCGATTTATACTAAATGGAAAAAATAACTGATACCATTGCTGTTTTGTAGAAGAATTTCGTGCATTTGAATATTCTCGATCAGTTGAACTCTCTGTCCAACAAAAATCAGGTTGTAAAGCATCAATTTCTCTATTCAAATTCTTAGAATAAGTATAACTTATACCAATCAATAATGTAGCATTCGATAATTTTGAATTTGTACCTAAAATATTTATAAATTCATTAAAACTATCAACTGATGTCTTATTTGATGTTCTTAATTTTCTATGAAGTCGTCCTCCATAATATATATTCTTTTTGTTAAGTTTCATATCTTTATAAAACAAAAAAAAATGATTTTTTTAATTTAAAAAAGTTAATGTAATTAAATATATAATGGAAGGAAATTCTAAAACAAATATTTATTTTAAGATTCGTAAAACTACACTCGAAATGATTCAGGACCGTGGTTTTAAGGTATCTGATGAAGACTTGATGATGACTTATCAAGATTTTTCAAATCGTTTAGAGGAGAATCAAATTAACATTATAGCTCTTCATCAATCGTCAAATTTGAAAGGGATATATGTTCATTATATCTTGGAAACTAAGACGTTCAGTAAAAAGGACCTTCTAAATTTGAAGCTCTTTATGGACGAAAATTATCCGACGAAAGAGATGACAGTTATTATTATTACACAAGATAAACCCACTCCCCAAATCGCAAAGGAGCTTCTTAATGACGAATTTAAACTATATGAAGTCTTCCTTACGAAAATGCTTATGTTCAATATTACGCATCACGAAGTTGTTCCGAAGCACATTATTTTAACCGAAGAAGAAGCCAAGAAAGTCATCGATGATTTCGATGCCACAAAGAGTCAATTACCGAAATTACTATCGACTGACCCCGTAGCCAAGTATTACGGGATGAAGACCGGAACCATATGTAAGATTGTTCGTAATAGCCAGATGACCGGAGAGAGTATTTATTACAGAATCGTAAAATAAAAATATTCTTAAAATTATGAAAGACAATCTACAATTTAACATAAACGAGCCCCATGATTTATCTTCATTTTCTTATAATACGACGAATCAACAACATACGCCACTCGCATATGATACAATAGAGAGCACACCCGCCTCCGGAAATTATCCCCATAAGAGGTCAAAGCACGTAGTTCTCTCTCCATCTCCCAGAAGTCAGCTCTTTGAGGATCCGATTACTAATACATATGATAGAGATACAAAACCATATTATACTACTATTTTAGATAACGCAAATTATGTTCGTGGGAATCAGTTTAGTGATAAATATCCATTTAAGAAAGAAAAACGCCACTTGGAAAGAATCGCCACATCCACATCTTCTTCTCCTCCTATCGATTATTTAGGGAATAAGGCGAATATTGTTATGGTAAATGATGACCCATTTTATCCATATCCGAGCCAAGGTTTACTTGAAAATAAGAATTACTGGGCATATCCACACGAGAAAAAGTATATTAATGATAAACCTGTATATAATTATGAGCATGGTTTACCAGAGGGAACATCTAACAAGATCGCTGGATATAAATCATTTAATCCATATTTATTAGAGGGTTTTTCGAATAAGGAATATAATTGTTCAAGAAAAAGTACATTTATGATTGGTATATTTTTAGCGCTATTTTTAATGTTGTTATATGGTGCGAATTATTATGTAAATAGGAAGTAAATAAAAAGTAAAAATATTTTTTTCTACTAAATTTTATGAAGGATTTATTAGAAAATTTCACACCAGTCGCTCCGGCTCCGGCTCCGGCTCAAGATTTAAATTATATAAAGAATGAAATATTAAATACAAAGTCCGTTATTAATGAAACATCTAACCAGATTGAGAAGAAAGCGGACTCTTTAGAAGAGAAACAAAAGCAAGTTTATGGACAGACAAAAGAAATTGAAGATAAAATGAGGCTTTTAGAGACACGTAATAAGATGTTGGAACTCTCAATTGACCGTAATCTTTATAAGAAAAAGGTCATTTATTCTTTATTTTCGATTATTTTAGCATTCGTTATTATTATGATATGTTTTTACGCATTTTTTAACAAAAAATTAAATATTGGAGAATAATATATGAACCCAAGTCAAAATAGAATATTAAATTTTGCAAAGGAAAATGATAAGAATTTAGAAAATGCGGCTCTTAACATGATGCAGGGACAAAATAGAATAGTAAATTTTGATAGTAGTATTAATTTAGCAAAGAAACATGAGAATAATTTAAAAAATACAGCACTTAACATGCAGTTGAAAATAATGGGACAAAATTTAAACTTAAATGAGCGTGTAAGTGATTTATATAATGTTAAAAGCTTAATAAAAAGAAATCAGACTCTATTGGATGAAAAGATGGATATATTAAATACACGAGATGTTCAATTAGAAAATACAATTAATAAAACAATATTTAACAAGAAAGTGTTGTATATATTCATTTGTATTATTATTGCGCTGATAGTTGTAATTCTTTTGGTTTATTCATTTACACAAAAATAATTATTTAAATTATTAAATTATTATATTATTTTGTAATATAAAAATATATGACAGACATTCAACAAGCCTATAATAATATGGATAATGTAGTAAACAATATTTCATCAGTTTATAATGGAAACCCAATGAAACCACAACTTGAAGAAACAGAAGCCCAACAACGATCTAAAATAAATTCTTATCAACAGTTAAAAAATACAAGTCAGATTAAACGTATTTACAATTTGAAAAAGATGTTAGATTTGAATAAATCAGTGGAAAAAATAAATAATGGAATGTTGGATGAAACAATAAAAGTGTATGATGAAGATGCGATTGAAAATGTCAAAACACTTAATGATATAAATCATGAAATAATGACAAAAAGTCAGGTCATTTCTTTGAATGACAATGTATTACATAAGAGAAATCAAATAATTTCAATTATGCAATCAATAATCCTTTATTTATTCCTTATGATTCTTCCAGTAATATTAATGAGTTTAGGAAATATTACTCTCTTATTTGGATTTATATTTATTGGAGTTTGCGGAATAATTACTGCGATTGTTATAATTCTCCGATATGTTAAAGAAGCCAGAAATTTTGCGCAAAAATTTCCAGCGGAAGTTCGAGATGAAGTATTAAGCACAGTTAAAGAAGTTGGAAAGATGCTTGATTTAGACAATCCAAAATGCATAAGTAAAAAGAAACTTCCAAATACCTATCCAAACTCGAACAAGAATCAAAAATCACCGGGAAATAATTCAACAAATACTGCCCAATATAGAGAAAATGCGAATGAAGTTTATTTGGATAATAGTATAAATGTGTGGAAACAGGGCGATATTCCAGAAATTGGAGCGACACTAAAAGGGTATGACCAGTTAAATACGGAAGAAGAAATGGCAACACCAGAACCATATTATTCTGGCCAGACAAGTCCAAAAGTTTATAAATGTGTATGGAATGGGGACCCGAGTAAATTAACATCAATGAATCCAGACGCAAAATTTTCAACGACTATACCATGTGAATTTTATCCAGGATTCAAATCAGAATAATATCAATATAAAATTAATTATTATTTTTATATATTTAAATTATATATGTCAAAAACAACAAATTCAGAAGCATTAAGTAGACCAGAAACAATTGGAAATAATTATAATATATTTAAAAAACTAATAAATGAAACTGGAAATAATGAATCTACAAGATGTTTGGATTTAGCATTAAAAAAGTTATCTTTGAATACATATATTAATTTTTTAGGTAATTATAATTTAACTAGTTTTGTAAATTCATATTCTCCACCAAGACAAGACAGACATCAACAATTAAACAAATTAGAAAATATTTATGGTATGCTTTCACCATATTTATCAGAATTTAAAAATCAAAATTTTTATGAATATTCTTTAGATGGAAGTGATATTATGATTGGTGATGGAGGGATGGATATGTATGATTGGGGAAACTACACAATGGTGCAAGTAGATAATTTCGCATCAAATTATTTAAGTTTTAACCAGATAACACCAATTAATATAGAATTAAATAGAAAGACAGTACAAGTCGTAAGTTTAGGATATACTCGTCCACTTACAATGCTTGCTTATTGCTCAGAAAGAGCAAATGTTGGTATGAGAAGAGCAGGTAATGTTGGCGCAGATGGAGGCGGAAGTACGACATCATATGTTGTATATGAAGGTCAAACAATTAATGGATATATCGTATATGCATGGGCGCGTGTGATATATAATGCTTACGATCCATCTGTTTGCGATTTATATTTTATCATCGGTGATAAAAGAACAATATTTTATAGCACCGCAATTAATGCATATGCCTCTCCAAATACAGATGATGGTATATCATTTATGACAATGGATTGCTCGAATGCTCTTGTAGGCTTAATTCTTCTCTCAAAAGCATATGGTGCATTTATAACAATAAATGATTGTCAAACAGTTCTTCAGAATTTAACAAATAGAATAAATTATACAATTACAGTACCTGGATATCCGATCTGTACTATAAACAAATCTTTAACAAGTAATATTTTTCCAATTGGAACGATTCCAGTATCACAAGACCCAAAGCTTTGGGCTGTCAATTATATATTTACGAATAATATTTTACCAAATCAAGATGCTTATTTTGCATATTATTCAGATGAACGCAATTACAGAATATTTTTATCTGATGGTTCATCACCATCAATATTTACGAATATGGGTGAATATAATCCAAGTGATACATCATTATGTAAGAATGCAAATAATAATTTAATAAATTATCCTGTTTCAGTTTTTAGATTAAACTCTTTATTTTATAAAGATGGTAATTTTTTAAAATGTGCGGCAACAAATAATTCTATTAATAATATAAATAGAATGAATTCGCAATATCAAGATTCACAATTCAATCAAGAAATAAATAAAATAAATGAAAAATTTACTAATTATGAACAGAATAAATATGATACATCTACAACAACAGTTCAAAAAAATCTAAATGAAATTATTAAAAATTTGACTGATAATTATAATCAGAAAGCGCAAATATATAATTCAACCACAGAAGCAATTAAGAATCACGATTTTATATTATCTTCAAGGAATCAAAAACTTAATAAACAAACAGAAAACCTTCTGAAAATTCAGAATGATATTGTTCTGAAATCAAGAGAAATTGAATTGAATAATGAAACAACGAATAAACAACTGTTTATTAAGAGGGTCATGCAGGGCTCATTTATATTATTTCCTCTTATTATTTTAATTTTGATATTGATGTATTATCAAGCAATTGGGCCATATATATCTCTTGGAATCATTAGTTTACTCGTCGTCGGATATATTATATATGTAGTTGTTATTAATAATAAAATGAAAATACGACAGTTCTTAAAACCGGTTATGGGAAGTATTCGCGAATATGATAATGTCGCACGTCAAGCATATAATGATATTGTTCCTCCAGTATGTAAAAGTGAAGAAGCAGAAGAACAAGAAAATCAAATGATTGATAAACGTCAGTTTAATCGTTCAATATTAAATTCAAATGGGCCATTTTATTATTATGATGGATCCGCTCCTCCTGATCAAGTTTACCCGATCCCCATAGGAAGTATACAGTTTGACACTGGAAATGGAATTATCGTTTTTCCAAAGGAGATTGATATGTCCCTAAATAGTTTGAATAATATTATGATTTATATATTTTTTACTTCATGGATGATGCTAATGATAAAGAATGGAATGAACCTGAATGACCCCAAATTTTTAAAGAAGTTAAATATTACTGATTTAGAAGACGTTTCTTCAACATATAATTTACCTGTTTGGGAAAATATTGGGCTTCCATTAGCTGCTGATTTTGAGGATAATATTAAAGTTAAGTGTTCAAAATATAATGATATTCGTTCGAAGAGTGGTAAAAATGCATCGATATTTCTGGTAGATACGTGGAACTTCTTTTTGGGAGATGAAATCCCCAAAGATATTTATCAGAAATGGTTGAAAAAGATAAATTCAGTAATCTTGCGAAAGGGTAATCTTACAAAAGTGTATTTTGAATTTTATGAATATGTTCTCGGATCAAATCAATTCAAAGAAAAATATCCTCCTCCAAATGGAGAACATAATTTTATACAGACAAAGTTTACAGACTTTATGAAGTTTTTGACACAGAATGTTAAATTCGCTGAAAATCCATCATTTGATTTAAGTTTTAACCTTCAATAAAATACAGAAAATATATTATATATATTATATATAATACAAATGGCAAATTATTATATTGGAACAATAAACCCGAACAATTTAGCAAATCGAGGATTTGATAGAAATGCTGGTATAATACAATTACGAGAATGTATTTATAACGCGAATATAACTGGACGAGATTCTGATTTGAATTATATGGCTTTCTTACCTGAAAATCCATCAAATAAATCATTCGAATCGATGGGTAATTGTTGGACAAGTCGTAATTCAACATATAATCGATTAACTGATGATGTCGGAAATATTAATGAAGCCTATAGAGTATATAAGATCGGTCGAAACTGTTCTGATGATGACTGTATAAAAAGCAATTCTAAAAGCATATTAAGAGATGAAATATTACAGCAAAAAAACACAATTGATTCAACCAAAACAAACATCGATAAATTAGAGGTCAGATTAACTGCAATTAATGATGGTATTGATGACGCAACCGCTTCTTCAAGATATGCAGCGAATAAGCAAAATGAAGAAACAAACAAATTGTCCAATCTACAAAAAGAACAATTGGATCAATATCAAGATCTATTACATAATATTAGACTCTCTCATAAAAGCTCAAAGCAACTTCTTTCAGATAAGAATCGCCTTATTGCTTCAACAAGTTCAAACATCCAGACGTCCACAGATAAATTAGAGGACCTCAATAATAAAATAAATGAGGCGAATCAAGAGATTTCTAAAAATAATGTCGATTTTGAGAAAAAAAATAAGATTATAACATCATTACAATCTATGATTGGTATATTTTTTATATTACTTCTAATTATGATTATTTATTATGGAGCAGTATACACAAGAGACGTTTATCCAGAAACATACAATTCCATCTCGAATCAAATAAATAATTCATTCTCGAACTTCTCGTCGTTCAATACAAATTATTAGATTATGCGGCCTCTTCTTCATCATTATCGTATTCATTATTTTTAATAAATCCAATTAAATGCGTCGCCGAACAATTGCGCTTACCATATTTCTTCTCGAAGTGCTTCTTCATCTCATTCTTCACTGGAAATTTATATGAATTCATATTCTGTTGAAACCACGCCTTGAAATTATCATGAATTTCCTGAAAACCGATTTTGTCGGTTTTCTTATCAGTCCGAATTAAAAATTTATCAATAAAATCGACATACATATCCATATCTTTCTGATATTCAGTCGTGAATATTTCGACATCCCGAGGAATTTGTAATCCATTAACTTTGTATTCCGTAAAATAATAATGAACCATTATTGACATAAATGTTTCCCGCCATTTCGGCATTTTCTCGCTCAACTGTTTATCCCGCGCAAATTCATTCTCCTCCACAGGATTATCCACAAAACTGCTCAAATATTGGAGGACTTTTATACGGCGCCATGTTCCTCTATCATCAGATGGAACCTTGGGCATGTCATTACAAAATAGAACCAGTTTAAATTGTGGTTTAAATTCTTGAAAATTTGACCATAAACCACGCCCCTTAATTATATCACCACCCGTATATTCCTTCATTAAACCGATATTAATATTCTCATTCTCGCTCGGCTCCTCCATATAAGCGTATCGTTTCCCTTTGCTTTCGACAATTTCCGGACTTACCGAATTACTGGCGCCTCTCTTTTGCGTGAAAAGTGTAATCGGAAACTTAATTGCGTAATTTCCAAGCGCCCCCACTAGTAATTCATTCAACTTCGACTTTCCATTACCGCCTGATCCAGTCCAAAAATGGAATGATTCATCCGCGTTATGACCCTCTAAAAGAGATGAAACAAATGTAAGCATATATTTTCTCAATTCGGGCTTCGGATGTATCTTTCTCAGAAAATCATTGATATCATCCAAATATTCCATATCCTCACGATATTTTACATAGTTCACATTACAGCGCAACGATATATAATCACTCGGAAATCCATCGCGGAAGTTCCCCGTTGTTAAATCGAGGACCCCATTCTTAAAACCAATCAAGTAATGATTCTCATCTAATTTATCGAGGAATACCTTATCATAGAAAATACCCTTACATTCTTTCATGACGTTATCGATGAACGATGTTGTCTTCAACTTATTGGTAATCTCAATAACAATATTAATCCGGTTCTCAATGACCTTTATCTTCTGTGTTATCTCAAACTTCTTCTTCTTGTCCATCTCATTCAATACATCCTCTTCTAACCGCTCAATATTTTTATTGTATTGGACGACCAGCTTCAAATACTCATTTACCAATTCGTTGCTTATTTTCATCCGCAACTGAATTCCGCATTCGTCCTCTTCCCAAATATGATTCTCGAATCGATACCATTTCTGTGTCCTTACTGAAATACAGGCCCACTCATTCTTATATAGCTTATATAATACCCGTGCGATATCCACATTTGTTCCTGAAATTGAACCCTCAATTATCCGCATCAACCGATTATTCTTAAATTCCGCAAATTTGTCGGGGCTGTCATTCTTCGCCCACCAATATAGACTTCCGATATTTATTCCACCAGTATCCCGCATTCCAATCTTACTCCAAAACTTCTGACAACATCCAGGCTCATACTTCGAGCTCTTCTGACTAAAATCATCAAATATATTCAACAAGTCATCATTAGACGAATCGATAGAGTGAAGGGCAAAGGCCAAATCGCGCCACTCACTATATTCATCGGCCCTCTTGGGATTCAACATCATAACGAGCTCACAAATTTCATGTATGTCATAGTTCATATCCGCAGTGTCGCGCTTCCGGCTCTGTTTTCGAACAATATCCTTCATTTCATAATTTTCAATGTCTAAAATCTTTGACTCCCTAACAACAGCCAAACTACCCTGATTCCGGATGCTCAAAAATTTAGGCAATTCATAGTCATTATAATTCGTCTTACTAATAATCTCTAATGATGAATTAATAACATAGGTAAGCTCATACCTCGCCACATTTTCCTTAGTGCTTCCATACATATACCAACCAACTTGATCAATAACCAACTTATCAATCGCATCATAAATTGTATTATCTGTCGGAATTGTCTTAAACAACCCAATTTCTTCTAATTCTTTTATTACATTTTCTCGAATAATCTTCTGGACCGCAGGAGAACTGACTATATGGGGGAACATTAGATGAATTCCGTCTTTCATAATTGCGGAATCTATCCCATTCGCCTTATGTTTATATAAATATGGAGAAGGCCTTTCAAAAACGAAACATAAGACATTCGGATTTTCAAAATATTCAATTATATTCTTTTGATAAACTTCGCATATTTTCTTTATAAAATCTATGGAATACTGGCGTGTTTTCAAATCAATATTGAATCGCAAGTCAATATCAATAATAAAAGGCCCGTGCTCCGTATGTTGTTCAATAAGATGAATATCACAATTATTTACCATCATTTGCTTGTATAATTCATAAAATTCTTTCTCATTACTTTCATCAACTAAAAACTTTCCGGAGTGCTTAGATATTCCAGTGTGTGATGGTTTGACGAGCATCCCATTTTTTATACGAGATTTATTGAGAAAATTTATAAACTGCTGTTCAATTATATTTTTATTTTTCTTATCTAAATTAAATGAATTCTCCATGATGTAATAATATAAAATTCTTTTAATTTATTTTACATGAAAAATTGAATTTTTAATTTAAATAATATTTAATTCTATAAAGAAATGAATAACAATGGAATACAACCCAAAAAACCAATACCAATGCGTTCAAGACGCATTATGGGAGATTTAAAAGAATTATTAAAAGATTCACTTGAAGGAGTTTATATTCATTTTGATGAATTAGATATTAATCAAATGATTGTTATGATTCGCGGTCAAGAGGGCCCATACGAATTCTGTCAGTTTTTATTTCACATCCGTTTTTCAGATGATTATCCGATGACTCCTCCCATAGTCAAATTTTGTTCGAGTGATGGAAAAACGCGCTTAAATCCCAATTTATATATTGATGGAAAAGTGTGTTTATCAATCCTTGGAACATGGCAGGGAGACCCATGGACGTCAGTTATGACAATTAAGACGATTATCTTATCAATAATGGCGCTTGTTATGACTGGTGAGCCATTGAGGAATGAACCTGGACTGGAATCATCTTCGGCCGATAAAATAGAAACATACAATCAAATAGTTGAATACGCGTCATTACATATTTTGGTGAATCAAATAAGTCATCCATCTGAGATGTTCGCCCCTCTTTTGAAAAATATGAAATCGCAATTCATTAAGGATTACCCCACACTCATTGAAAAAGTGGATAAACTTATTCGGTCTGAAAATAATCAAAAGACTGTTAAAATCAGTTATCATTCACAAACGGCGACTCTTGATTACGATTCATTAAAGAAGCGGATACAAGAACTTTTCGAGTCTTTATCTTTGGAATAAAAAATGATTTAAAAAAAATCTAATAAGTATTATAATAAAATGAAGTTCTGTCCAGAGTGCGAAAGTTTATTACATTACCGTGAAAAAGACGGAAAACTAATTCACAAATGTAATGGTTGTAATTACATTTCCGAAACAAATGAAACCCTAATTTCTCAAAATTCGTATTTGAGCAATAATAACCCGACATTTGGTAATAAAAAAAATTATATCTATGATATGACATTACCAAGAACAATGAAATATGTCTGTCCAAACGATGATTGTATTACTCACGCAAATCCAAAGAAAAAGGAGGCCATATTTTTTAATGAGGGTGATAGCCTAAAAAATATCTATATTTGTAAAGAGTGTAATACCGAATGGAAATATTAGGATTCATTCGTTTTAACATGATTTGGTCTGAATATATAATAACCAGCGACTGATATTCCAAATAAAAATGCAATAATTGACATGATTTGTCCGACTGTCATTTATATTTTATAATATATTTTTTTAGCAAAAATTGAAAATTCTTATTTAAAAATATCTAACAATTAAATAATATGGGCGAAAATAATGCAAATAATGAGTCATCTCCATATTTAGAATTGAATAATTCAAATACGAATAATAATTCAAATCAAATTAATGAATTAATCGAAGATTTTGATGACCTTCGAGCAACTTATCAGTCAATGATTACCACTCGTGTAAGGAAAACAATTCCAATTCTTTCAAAGTATGAAAGAACCAGAGTTGTCGGAGAAAGGGCGATTCAAATCTCAATGGGGGCTCCTCCTCTCGTTGAAGTTGGAAATTTAGAAAATCCAGTTGATATTGCGGAAAAAGAATTGCGAGAGAAAAAGATTCCGTATATTATCAAGCGAGTATTACCGAATGGACTTATTGAGTTGTGGAGAGTTGATGAATTGCGGATTGATTAGTATTTATTTACACCAAAAACAAATTAACAAATTTATAAATTTATGTTTTATTTATACTATTTTACTTTTAATCAAAAGTAAAATATTTATTTTTTATAATACAACCACAACCAATAAATTTAAGCAGGAGCAGTAAAGTGGCGAGAAAGAGCCTTCATAAGAGTGTTGTAGAAACAGTTCTCCTCTTGAACGACCTTACCCTTCTTATCCTTGACGGCACAGAGCTCAGGGAAGAGGCTTTGGAGAGTAGCATCCATATTAATCTTGCGCTTGTTGGTAGCATCTTGAAGCTTATGGCTACGGATATATGAAGTCACCAATTTAAGGGCCTGCTTTCTTGAAACAAGGAGATGATCGCTATCATAAGTCAGATTTTCAACAATTGGAGCATTGTCGTTATCAGTGAGGTCCTTGTGGGCCTCAAAGAAGCTCTTCATCTCAGCGGTGTAAACGGGCTTCAACTGTTGAAGGCCCTTGTTTCCATTGGATGCGCGAGTAGAACCACGCTTTCCCTTCTTCTCAAGACGCTTAACATCACGCTCGAGCTTCTTAATGTTAGAGAGAGTAGAACGGGCCTTCTTAATAAGGGCTTGAAGAGTGTTCTGGCAAGAATGGGCCATCTCCAGAAGAGCAAGGGTCTCCGCTTGAAGGGGAGAAACTTCGCTGGAATCAACAGCAGTCTCTGCGGTAGCCTCGGTAGGGGCGGGAGCAGGTGCGGTCTCAACAACAGGAGCAGGGGTAGGAGCAACCTCCGCGACAACCTCGGATTGGGAGGCGTCTTTCTTGGAGGTCTTGGATGAAGATACAGATTTCTTAGATACAGAAGCGGTTCCACTGGGCATCTCTTATAACATAGAATACACAAAAAAAACGTTTTTTTTACGAACAGGATAATTAATTACATAAAATTGCGTCCTAAATAATTGAAAAAAATTGAAAGATTAAAATATAAATTTTTTAATGATTAAAACATTCAAATTAAAATGTCAGCAATTCAAAGAAAGTCAAAGAAAGAGCAACAAACATCTGAATCATCAGAAGCTCAGGAAATAATTGAAATTCCCCTTCCTCAACCTAAGAAAAAAGGTTCTTCTAAACAAGAATCTATTCCGGTTGTGGTTGATGATGATTCTACACCATCTGTCGCAGTTGCGGCGGAACCGAAGCCCTCTAAAAAGGAAAAAGGTTCTTCTAAACAGAAGGAGGCGACTCCAGAAGTTGTTGATGATGATTCTACACCATCTGTCGCAGTTTCGGCGGAACCGAAGCCCTCTAAAAAGGAAAAAGGTTCTTCTAAACAGAAGGAGGCGACTCCAGAAGTTGTTGATGATGATTCTACTCTATCTGTCGCAGTTGAAGTGGAAGAGAAGCCCTCTAAAAAGGGAAAAAGTTCTGCTTCTAAACCAGAGGAGCCAGTTGAGTCGGAGTCTGTTGAACCAGCTCCTAAAAAGGGAAAAGAAAAGAAAACGGAAACTCTAACTGAATCCGGTGATCAAAGCGAAGTTGTTAAGAAAGAGAAAACTAAGAAACAGCCTTCTAAATCTCTGGTTGAACAAATGATTGTTTCAGTTGAAAAATTGAACGATCAAGTTGAAAAAATAAATCTTTTGATTGAATTAAAAGATGCTCTTCTGAAGCATCTCACACCTTTAATTGCTTCAAGAAAGAAGGAATTAAAGGAACAAAATGTTGATGATGAGTCCGAAGACACAATCTTTCAATTTTTGGATAAACAAAAGAAATCTTTGAAGGATGAAATTGCAATATTGAAATCATTAGTTCGAGATTTGTCTTCTGTTTCAAAGCTCAATGAGAACGCTACTAAACAGCTCGACTCAAAGAAAAAGAAATCTGATGAAGACACATCTGAACCAAGTAAACCACGGAACCAAACTCCAAGTATAGTTTCAACAAAAGAAATGAATAACTTCATTGAAAATAACTATACTCTCGAATACAGTGATGGAACCAAAATCTTTGAGCAAAAACCAGAAAAGAATTCAGATGGAAATTTCTTAGTTGAAAAAACAAAACTGACGAAGTTAATTCACGAGTATATCACCAACAAATCCCTAAGAAATGGAGGCCGTATTATTCTGAATGATGAATTAAAGCCATTATTTTCAAAATTCTTGGGTGGAGATTTTAGCAAGGAGGTTAAAAACACGTCTATTTTCTCAGTTCTCAGCCACAATCTTGAAAAGAAGGCCTAAAACATAGCCTGATTTTGATTTTTGGATAAAAAACAAAATAATTATTTTATAAAAAAAATTACTGATTCAATTCTTTAATTATATCATCTATTCTACTTATACTCTTTTTCTTATAATTTTTTAATAAATCTTTAATATTTGCCGTTTTCGAAAAATGATATAAGTCATATTTTGAAACCTTAAAATTCATATAATTAAATGTTTTAAACACTTTTTGGATATCCTTGATATTTACAAAATCTTTTAGGTCAAATTTCTCTCGGTTGCTATCAATATTAACCATTTCAAAATCATACACTAAAATATCGCTAATTTTCTTTTTATCTAAATTTTTGATTGAGCAAACAGTCGGAACTTTACCATTAATCGTATAAGAATTTATATACTTTAACTGACATGACCTTGGTAATAATATCTCATATTCAGATATCAAATAAATTGGATAATCATTCCCTTTCTTATGTTCTTGTTTCAACATTGAAAATACGGTCAGTTCACTATCTAAATACAATACTTTCGCATTTTTTGGAATCTTAATACGGAACAAGCAACATTTCGCTTTTTTCGTCTCAACAAAATGAGAATCCAAAAATTCGAGAGCCTGATCATTCAATAAAGATGTCGATAAATAATTCTCAAAAGAAAAAATATCTCCCTTATTCAATTTTCGCAACTTAGACAACATGTTCTCCTCTAACTTCTGGTCTTTGAAATCAATTCCACGATAAACATAATACTCTTCAGTTGTTTTCGGACATTTCTTGAAAATTTCATCCAATTCAATAATACTCTTTATAATTCTATAAAATGTGTAAAAGATATTATTTACAAACTCCGATTTTAATGTTGTTATATCGATTGTTTTCCGGTTTTTGAATATAGTGTCAATAATTGAAAATAATGATTTGTCATAATTTATAAAAAAATTCTCGCGATCATATAAGAATGTATTAATCATCTTGTATCCATTTAACTTATAATCTTGTAGTATATATAATCCATAACGCCCAATCTTATTGTAAAACTTATCGTATATTTTCTTCAACTTAATTGACTTCCAATAAATGGCCTGCTTATATTCTTCAATCAAATCCGTTATTTCAATTATTGATTTCTTATTTATCATTTATAATAAATAAAGAAATTTAATTAAAAACATTATGTTTTTGATTAGTAAAGTTTATTTTATAAAATAATATTTTTTGTTTTTTATCCTAAATAAAACGTATCTGCTTACTTCCTTGAAACAACCTTCTTCGAAGGGGTCGGTGCAGAAGGAGGAGGCTCGGCCCCCTTCTTAACAATAGAAACCTTCGCTGGAACAGATTGGACCTTCACAGGAGCTGGAGTTTCTTCTTCCGACTCTTCCTCTTCATCATCCTCTTCTGCTTCATCGCTATCAGGGACGACCTCCTTCTTTGAAGACTTCGGCTCCGGCTTTGAAATAATTTCGTCTCCAGATTCCTCTTCTTCATCCGAATTTTGAGGCGCAACCACAGCCTTAGAAGGAGCAGACGCAGACGCAGTCCTTGTTAGAGGAGCGGCAGATTCTTCGCCTCCGGAACGGAAAACGAATGATTTCTTCTCTACTGAACGAGGAACAATGTGAAGTTCAGTGATATACATTTTCAATCCAAAATTTGTTGGTATAGTAGAATTTTTTGTTGTTGAATAATAATAAAAATTCAATTTAACAATCGCATCAAAATATGTACCTGGTGGAAAACATTCAATCAATTCATCAAATGTTCCGACCGAAATTTCATTTCCGGTATTTGAATCAATAACCTTGATATTTGGCTTACCATCCATAGTATATAATGAAAGATTTGTCGAAATATACATTACTTCTTCTCCATCACCAGACGCACCTAATTTTTCATTAAGACATTTTTTATATTTACCTTCAATCAATTTTTGACCAAATTTCTTACCAAATATTTCTTCTGAATGTGGAGTTCCATGTTGTTCAACTGAAAATGCGTCAATATCTTTTAATTTTTGATAAATTGGATGTTCATTTGAAAAAGAAGAATGAATCGAATATTTATTGCCACCTTCTTGGCCATCAGATGATATGCCTGTTGAAATACCAAATTTACCATATAAATTGGTTAATTTTATTTTGAACCATTCCGACCCATTCAATGAGACCTTCGATTTCAGTTTTCCACCTTCATTCTTTGCTGGCTTTGACGCCTTCAAAGAGGAGACATCCAAATCTTCAATCGGGATAACATCATCTTTCTTTTGATATTCTTTTTTCTCTCCTTCGCCACGGATTTTAACTGCTTCACACACGAATGAGTTAGCAAATTTTCCATTGCGGTCGAAGTAAAATTGAACATAACCAATGACGGAAACAAGCATATTTCTCTGAATACGTGATTCCAATTCCTCGAATGTTGATACGGTTTCCGATTCATCCTCAGATGAAACAATAACAATTGAAAATTTCTTTGAATTATATGCTGTCTGGATGTTAAATCGGAGATGTCCCTTATCATTCAAGAAACCATTACATAAAGCACTAACGACTGCTTTCTGGTTCTTTGGATAGCTTTTACCAAAAACTACATTATGATTATCAAAAATCAGGTCTTGAATGTCTTGTTGAAAAGATTCAACCTGTTTTCTTGATTCATCGTCAAATTCAACAGTTAGTGAATATGACTCCTTTGGTCCTCCTTCTCTTGGAAATCTAGAAGCAGGATAAACCATAGTTCCATTCACTTGAAATGTAAATTTCTCTCCATTTTCAGTTAATGAACCCTTTTTAGCTCCTGTTTTTCCTTCTGACATTTCAATTTTGAGCGATTTTGTATCGACTCCATTGTTCAATAAAGGAAGACCCGGTTGTTGTTCTTGTTCTTGTTGTGTTGATGACATTTCTGTTTTGTTATTCATCTTATACTGATAATATTAATATTCAATTTTTTTTAAACTGTTTTTTCGTCATTGGATTTTATTTCATAATTGTAAAAAATTGATTTAATTTAAAATAATTATACCTATATATTAATTATAGAATGTCAAATACTTGTTGTTCAATAAAATCCAAGAAAGAACCGAATATTAGATGTATTCATCCTACTGTTCATTCAAGCGAATATTGTGGGATACACATCAAATCTCAAACATTAGTTCGTTTTGTCGGAGGATTCGGAGGATTGTCTCCGAAAGTAGAAGTCTCCCAAGAAATTCCAGTCAAAAAACAGGCCCAAAAAGTATCTTCAACTAAAAAACGGACTCATTCTGGAAATGAATCAGAAATGAATGCATCTACTCGCATTCAAGCAGTATTTAGAGGATGGAATATTCGCCGTCGCTCGAAACCAAACAATATTGATGATTGTGGAACACTGGAAAAATTATTAGAAATCCCAATTGAATATTATATTCAATATCAGGATGCTACCGATAATTTATGGTATGGATTCGACATCCGGACACTGGAATCGATAATCGCATCAAAGCATCCAGTCAATCCATACAATACGAAGGACCTCAAATCCAACGAAAAACTTATGACGAATTATGCCCATAAGAAATCATTCCTTTTAGACAATAATCGAAAAATGAGTCATGATTCGCCAAAATTGACAGAACAACAGAGGTTCTCACAGTTCGTAGTTAGAGTATTCCAAAAATTTGATGAATTAGGGCAATATACTGACACCGAATGGTTCACAACATTGAGTATCGAGCAACTTAAACAGTTCTATCATTTAGCAAATGACATGTTCGATTATCGGGCGCAATTGAGTGATGAAATGAAGAAAAACATTGTAAAAAATGGGCTCATATTTCACAATTTTAAATCGACCCTCTCCAAATTCCGGAATGTCCACACTCGTATTTTACAGGTGGAAATTCTTCGAGAAATGGAGCGTGTCATTGATGAAGGGGTCGATAAGGAATTCAAAATATTGGGAATGAATCTAATTTTATCTGCTCTGGTTGAAGTTAGTCATCGGGCTTCATTAGGCCTTCCTCATCTGGTCCAGAGTACTTTTTTCAATGATTAATTTAGTCCGCATATACTATTCCAGCAATACCAGCTTCAATTCTTAAAACATTATAATTCGTCGCATAAATATTCAATTGCGTATCCTTTTGAATAACACATTCATTCAGCACTAAATCCAGTGTTGCGCTATCAATTCTACTAAAATTACACGTCCCACTTGGTTGAAATTCTTCGGGTTTCAACGAAAAGGAATATATATAAATGAAATTACGAGGGACGCGAGTATGATATTGATACGGCTGAACCACACGGAAAACGAACGGCTCCCTTCTCTTAAATCGCTCCTGTCCTTCAAAACGAATTGTCGCAGAGTCAATTGTATCACCAGGAATGGGTTCCCCATTGCTAAAATCGAAAAAATCATAGGCCTTATTGGGCCCGAACTGAAAAATACGGTTTGTTTGTAGGACCCATATCAACTCCTTGACTGGTTGATTAAAATACATTGGAACCAATATATTCTTTTCATTCACACCGACGGTATTAACCTGTAATTGGTCAATAAGATATTCAAGGGGAGATGACGCAAATTTTTTGCGCTCCTCATTTTCCAAAAATATATAATCTACCCATAAACTTGCATCAATGATAGATTTTCCTTCGATCACACTACTGTTTTCTCCACCTAATCCTGGGGGAAGGCCATTACTCGAAATCCAAAGCTCATCGAAGTTTCGGAAAGCGACGATGATTCGAACCTTTGAATATTGGAGGCTTATAAGAGGGAGTGAGAGGCCTATATTCCGGTTAAACCAGAATTGGAGAGGAATATAGAGATTGAGTGGCCCGGGTTGTGTATCCGTTGTGAAATTAAAGTGTTTCCCAATCATCAAATTATAACCATACTCTTTTTCGGATGTTAAAGTAAGTTCGCTCCATATTTCTAACCATTGGCCATATTGTCTATCAATCAAAAAGCCCCCAATTTCAATGTCAATATGTTGAATAATCGCGTGTCCAATCGCATTAACCCAACTTACAGTATAACAAGGATTATCTTGTGGATTAACATTCAGATTTGGTAATCGCACATTCAAGAAGATTTCATGAACTAAATCGGCCTGCGGGTCAATGTCGCAGTAGACTTTCGTCCCGAAATTGACGATTCCGTGAAATAATTGCTGGATACTCTCAATCGCAAAATTTGTATGTCTTTTATAAACACCTACAAAAAATGTAATCTGTGGATTTCCTGTAAGATACACGTTTTGTGGTCCATAAGCGCTTAATTGTAATAATCCTCCGGGCATATTATATAATCTATCATACTTTTTAAATTCATAAAAATTGATTAAAAATATATATTTATTTTTAATGATATAAATCTACAATGAGCTCACTTGTTAGTAAACCACATCAACAATCATCTCTTGATGAAGAAACCGCATATCTGTTTCTTAAATTGGGAATATTTTCCAGAAATAATCCATTTTTCAGTGAATTTTTTCAACAATTGAAACAACTTAAAGTTGTATCTGATGTAATTCTGTTCATTTCTCAAATTATCAATTCAATGCGAGAAAAGATTCGAGAATTGTTTGGTCAGATTGAAATTCAAATTTCAGAAGAACAACTCATACTTTTGATGGAATCTCCAACTGATACTTTCAATTCATTTATGATTTGGCGTGATTATTTCATAAATATCATGGACGAAAAACAAAGGGGAAAGTATCGTGAAAATTATCTTGACCAATTCATTCCTTTCGAAGAACTCATTTCTTTTTCAAAAAGTTTCTATTCGAATGATCCATTCATAGTATACATTAAATCTCTCACCGGACGTTCAATCGATATTCTGACTACACAACAGATGAGTATTGAAGAAATAAAGATGAAAATACTAGAAAAAGATGGGATTCCAATTGAACAGCAAAGATTTATCTATGCTGGAAAACAGCTTGAAGATTCAATGTTCGTCGGAATATATAATATTACGAAACAAGCAAATATAAATTTAGTTCTTCGTCTGAGAGGGGGGATGCATCACAAATCTTCTAACGGGAAACTTATGAATGAAGATGAAATAATCTATACCCAAATGATGAATGAACACATGAGTCCTGAACTTTGTGAAATCTTCAATAAACATTTTGAATCTTTGTAAAAGGAAATTTTCCTTTTTCTTTATAACTTAAAAAATACAAAACAATAAAATATATGACATCAAATGAACAAGTTGCTCAAATGATTCAAATAATCACGAAATTACAAAAGCAAGAGGATTTTCATACAACTAAAAACATTATCGCAGATAAAACAATCTATGCGAAGAAAGGACTACATGTTGGAGATTTTAATCCAGCATTCGACCTTTTTATTAAAGGAAATAGCTGTATAAAAGGGGACTTAATAATAAAAGGGAACCTCGTTTATGAAAATAGCGGGAGTATTACGAAAAGTGAGTTCTGTGATGTGGTCGCCTCGGAAATATCCGGTTTTCGCATACGGTCTGATACATTTACACAAGGATTTATGTGGAATGAATCAAATAATGAGTTTGTTATCGCAGATGATCGATATTTTGAGGAAAGGGACAGTCGCTATTTGAAAAATGTCCGGATGAATGATATTCAATGTCGGAATGTTGCGCTCGAATGCATTTCTTCATCATCTCATACCCCAATTAAAATAAAAACCGATACAACAATACAAGGGAACCTCTCAATTTCACAGAATCTGAATGTTAGTTCAATAACTGCGGATGATTCCGTTTATTTCAAAAAACCGATTATAGCCGACATTGCGAAAATAGATAAGAGCCTCTACGTTGATGGAACCGCAGAAATTAAAGAATTATATACAGATTCCCATCAAACGAAGAAGCTAAATATTTTAGAAAATATTGGAGTTGATGGAGATGCAGTGATTAATGGAAACCTATTTGTAAAATGCGGGGCAGACGTTCGAAAAACATTGGAAGTAGGGGAGGACCTCATCATTGGGCGCTCATTAATATTTAATAATGGGGCCTCATCTGGGATTGCTTTTTCTGAAATAACCCCCATTGAGAATGGGAGCGTATCTTTCATTAATGGAAAAAGAATTCCCGATCAGGGAGATGTTCTAACAACAGAAGAAAATCAATTGCTTTGGAATAAATCACTCGGAAATGAACTTGATGCGAATCTTCAACGCATATCAAACTTGAATATCCCCAAAGAGAACGGCGACGCCGTAAATAAAAAATACGTGGATTCATTCGTATCGGGGTGTCATTTTGTTCCACCTGCGCGTCTTTGTTCGATCAGCTGCACAATAGATGCAGTTTTTACAAATGGGTCATATATTTCCAAAAAAATGGAGGAGCTAATGATTGATGGAGTCGCCCCAGATATTGGAGACCGAGTCCTATTACATAATGGAATCTATAATGTTATATCGAAGGGGAACAGAAATCAATCGTGGATTTTACAGAAAACGAATGATGTCATAAATCGGGATGTTCTTATTCTTGTGAAATATGGAGAGAAGAATGCACGGAAAATATTCTGTGTGAGCAATAATAGCGAAATATGGGAATTTTTAACATCGGATGAATACGTTAAAAAGGCGGTTGATATGGATAATATTATAAAACGTCTAGAAAAGTTAGAAAAACAGGTCAGCCTTCTTAATCCGGCATAACCTCTTGTATATATGACATCATTATATCTACTGTTTTTCGAATGAGATGGCTATCCAAATCAATTATATACGGAAGATTTTCAAAAATTGTTATTTCTGTGTTATCATTATTTATTTTATTTTTTATTTCATCCAAAAATAGCGCAATTGATTCATTCGTTTTGTTAGTTCTTCCAAATTCATTATCTCCTAATTTTTCAATATCTCTATAAATATCAAAAAAGTGAGAGCTCTTATTTGATATCTCTTGTTGAGTTGTGTGAAATGTGTTCGGGCCTTTGTAAGAGCAGATTTTGATTTCTAATAAAATGCTCATCATTGAATCATAGAATGTCATTTTATAATAGTATAAATGGTAGATATTTTTAAGTTAAAAAATAAAAATTGAAATATAAAAAAGTATTGATACTTTATCAATAAAATGAACACCAGAAGTGATAATCAAATAATTATTAGTGTAATTGATACATTAAATGGTCTTGTCCAGTTTGGAATCAAACATAATAATAGTTTTATTCCTATCAATAATATTTCTATTGATGATCGAGGTAAATTATATTATCTGGATAATAATGAAAAATATAGTGTATCTTCGATGATTAAACAAGTAAAAGGATTACAAACTGCGCGATGGTTAAACCATCTATATTTTATAGATGGTTTCGGAAATGAAAAAAGTGTAAAAAAATATATTTCGAAAAGATATAATTTAGAATTTTCATAAAATATAAAACGCGAATTTTATAATTTAAAAGAATCCAAATAATTTAAATCATGAGTAATGATTTGCTACCATATATAAAAAATCTTGAAAAAAGATTAGATGAATCCAATGGCGCAATGCGTAAATTAGAGAGCGCACTTAAAAATGACCTGTCCACTGGAAAGATAACATTTGCCGGAAAAATAGAGCCGTCCCAAAATGCGGTCCATGACATCGGGTCAGTCCAGCGATTCATAAAAGATTTATACTTATCCGGTAAAATTATATATCCAGATATTCTGGATTTCGGAATAAATAACGATTTCTGTATCAATCAAATGGGAAAGGTCGGGTTTCACACGAAAACAAATATGGATGGCGTATCAATCAAGGGACTTCCCAGTTTTACAATTCAGGGAGCAATGTATATCGGAGAGATGACATTCATTATCCAAATATCAGGCGCTATTGAGAACTATATAACGATTCTCGACATTGCGGTCATCGATTCAGTTCCCCTCCAAATTATGGAAATAACTGGCGATAAGATAACTGTCCGCCAATTTGATGAAAAAAGCGTCATCATATTCGAGCCGAACAAGCTCTATAATTTGGTAATACACAACACTATTCTTGGTGTATTGGACGCGAACCATAAATCAATTATGAAGATTGATGCCCTCGGAAACCTCTTTTATAACACGACCCAAAAAAAAGCGGACATTACATTAAATGGATCCGTTCATTTTGAGCAGGGGGCCCACTTCAAAGAGATGACAATGGAAAGCCAGAAAATTATTATGAATATGAATGCTGAATTTGTGGGAGGTAAGAGGGCCCCACTCGATGGCGAAATCGTTGGCTCAAAAGATAAGCAACAACTCTGGAATAAATCATTTGGGAATGACGTTTCCATTGGGATGAACCGTGTTCGGGATATGAATGACCCCATTGCGGATACGGATGCTGTGAATAAACGATATATTGACCGCTATTTGTCGGGGATCCGTATTGCGAAGCCGGTTTCATCCGCGATTCGGGTAGATGGTGGAAAATACGCGGATTCCAAAATTAACGTAGAAGAGGCGCGCTTCGAGAGTGGGACCCGTTATATTTTGATGAATCAGGAGAATCCCGCGGAGAATGGAGTATATGTTGGGGTGGATGAGTTTGCGATTGAGAGGGCTAGCGATTTTTGTAGCCGGATGGGCGCAGATGAGTTGCGGATGTATTACACTTTCATTGAGGACCTGAACGTGGGCGTTTGCTTTAATTGTGTTGACGATTTTGAATGGGACCGGAGCCATATTCATTTCAATACATTCTCAAAGACGGAGAGCTACACGAATGGGGTCGGACTCAAAAAGGAGAATAACCAGTTTTCCGTAGTGGTGAATCCGGAAGTGTTCAATATTGGGGAGAACGGGCTTGAATTGAAGTTGGGGGCCATCGATAATAAGTATATCCGAAATAATTATATCCATCTTATTGGGGAGTCGGGGATTGATATATCGAAGTCGGTCATTCATCACGGGGAGAATGCGCGGGTTGGCTTAAAAATAAATAGAAAGCAGTTCCATTTTGGAAAGAATGGCGAGCTTGAATTGAGTTCAGGAGGACAGACTGATAAAGTGGAGTTCGGGGATACTATTACTGCGGTCAAGGCTTTCCAGAATGTTCATCAATTATTTCCACCAAAGAAAATTTTCATAGAGTTTCAGTATGGCGATGATAATATTGGCCCCGAGAATGTGATTCAATATTACGTGTGTAGCTTGGACGCAGAGGGGAAAACGACCAATTGTAGGAAAAGCGACGAGTATCATTATGGCGATGAGGCTAGTAGCGTTTTTGCAAATGTGGAATGGGAGATAGTAGATAATTGCCACGGTTATAAACTCTATCGAAGAATCAATCGAAATTTCCAGTATATAATGATGGGTAAAACGGATTTAAATGTTCTTGATGTACTGGCTCCAAAGCATTTTACGAAGATTGAGTGGGTCGATTGCGAGGGACCAGATGATGTGAATCGGACTGTGTTTATTGTAAATAATGTGGGGTCCGGTGGGAGTTTTTTCAATGGAGGGGGTGTCGGGATTGGGACTGAAAAGGCGGTGAGCGCTTTACATGTGGTTGGGAATCAGGTGAATAGTCGGGGAGATTCCTCTGTTGTTTTGGTGGAGGGCGGAGATGATAATCGGGACTTACTACATTTGTATCGAAGGGGTATAAAAGGTGGGGCTAAGATTGTAGGGGAGACAGCAGATGGGAAGTCGTCGATTGAGATGGGTCGGAATATGCGGGTTGTTGTGGAGGATGAGGGGGTCGTCTTTCTTGGGAGGCGTGATGATATGGATGATATTAATTATAAGATGGGGTCCGACAGTTTCAGTGTTCAGGCTGGTGATGGCGGAATATATGCGTCGGGTGATATGATGTGTGGGGGCGCCTTTTCGACGTTCAATAATCGCATTGGAAATAATGGGGCCGTTCTGAAAACGGGGTGTATTGGAAATAGTATTGGAAATGAAGTGGGCTTCTTATGGGAGGGTGATGGACTGTTCGCGATTCCTTTTAATAACGGGGCGCCTGCGGTTAAAAAGAGGGTCGGAGTGAAGAATTTCACGATTCAACATCCGATACACGCCGATAAATATTTGGTTCACGCTTGTTTGGAGGGGCCGACGGCGGATGTATTTTACAGAGGGGTTGGCCGGATTGAATACGGGGATGAATCGGCGGATATTGAATTACCGGAATATTTTAGTAGGGTCGTGGAGAAGGAGAGTCATACAATTCATATCACGCCGAGGGGAAAACCAGTGGGAATTTTAGGGGCGGATATTGTCGGGGGAAATATATTGCGGGTGTGTAGCGATAGAATTTATGGGATTGATTTGGAATTCTATTGGCAGGTTATTGGAAAAAGGGCGGGGACTGATTTTGAGAGCGAGCCGATGAAGGGGGATGTGGTTGTTCAGGGATTCGGCCCTTACACTTATTTAATATAGAAATAGAGATTATGTGAGTAATCTCTATTTCTATATGAGATAACACTTATTTAATATAGCGATTACGTTAGTAATTGTTAGATTAGATAACACTTATTTAATATAAATAGTTTTTTGTAAAAAAAATTTATTTATTATAATAATGAATAATCGAGTACATACTATACTAAAAATAAATAAATTTAGTAATTTAACAAGTAAAAACCCAAATTATGTCAATCAGTTCAGCAATAATGAAATAAATAATTTACCTAAAAGAATCCAATATCATATAGTATTTATGGAAATAACAAGACATTTTGAAAAATCAATATTTTATACAGATGTATTTTTACCAAGAATCGATAAAAGAACTAAATTTATGAGAATGAATCGAAAATTTACACCATTAACACAATTAGAGTTTGAAAAACAAAAGAAAAGATTACAAATAAATAATGCATATGATGAATATAGTTTTCGTCAGAAAATTCCATTGTTTACTTATATAACAAATGATCCGGACCAATTTGAAAATTGGAGCGCAATTAGAATATTTGAATGGTGGCGCGATTTAAGAATGAGTGAAATACCAAAAAGAGAATGGCCTATATTTGACACTGTTAAATACTTATTAATCAATCAATTTATGAGAATTATAAATAGTTATTTAAAATATGGTATTGATAAAAAAGATAAACTTGCTTTTGATGAATTAACAGAATATTTGCGTCTTGTAGATATATTTTATACAAATAGAGGACAATATCAGTATTTATTGGATGCTCATCTGGCTTTCTGTGAGTGGTTTTCTTCTCGATTTATTGGTGGATTATTATTTGAAAGTGGGCGGAATAATATTTTAAAATATGTAAATAGTGGTATATATAATAAAAAAAAAGATTATAAACAAAAAATTATTAAATATTTTAATAAAACATTGGAAGATGATAATTTTATTTTAGTTATCCCATTATCATTTTTTCAAAAAGAATCAAAATTTATAAATATATATACAGCTCCTTTAATTGTATTTTTAGGAGTAAATTATAGAACCCACTATGGAAATAAAGATTTTAATGAATTATATTCTCCATATGGTCAAATATATCATGATTTTGATTTTCATGGTCAAATATTAATCTATAATTATAATAAATTATATAAAAATGTTAATAACAATATTTCTGATATTTTACTATTTGAAACAAGATGTAAATTTTTAACACTTTTAAGTAGTATTCATAATGATGAATTTAAAAAATTATTATGGCTTATATTACATGAAATACCAATATTGATTTTTAGAGAAAGCAATTTATTTTTTAATATTGATAAATTATTTATAGACTTAAATGAAACAATTGATATTAGACAAAATAATAAACATAATTTTATATTAACTGAATATTCAATTAATTCAATATATATACTTATATGCACTTGTATTATTTTTTTCATGTTTCAATCTATATCATTAAGTGTAATTTCACAAATAAGTATTGAAATTTCTGATATTTATATCAATGTTTTATTAAATAATATAGAATTAGTAATATTAGAAATAAATACACGTTCAAAACAGGTAAAAATAATACATTTGAATGAAGAAGATATATATAAGAAAATTATTGATGATATTCATATTAATTATATACTAAAATTTAATTATAGTATAATTAAATTAAATTACACCGATCGAAAAGAAAAATGATACAAAATAAATGGCTTAAAGAAAATAATATTATATATATTAGTTGAGAAGAACCTATATTTATTACTAAGCCTTTTCTTGCATTAGAGGTAATATTTTTAGTGGTTTAAAATTATAATCTTCTATGATACTCCCTTATTATTTCATATTGTAAATGATTAACATTTCGCTTACATAAACGTATATTAGTAGGATTTAAATTCCAAGATTTCTAATATAGGGTGAAATAATATTGTATAATAAAAGTTTTCAACCGCTATAAAAAGCTGTCAAATGAAAACAAGCCCTGACAGAGGGTGCATTTACATCACCGGATAGAATAGTTTTACATTTTTCTGTCTCATTTTTCTTTTCGGTCGGTGTAATATCATCAATAATTTTCTTATATATACAAAAATAGTTCAATTACAATAATCCCAATCATATTTATAATATAATGATATAATATGATACCAGAACCACTCATATTATATAAAAAGAACCCCAAAAAGATATATTCCAGTTATGGAATACCATTTGAATGTGTCGAATTAGTCCGCAGGTATTTTACTTTATATTACGGCCTTACATTCCCATCGATTCCAGATGCTTTTGATATGTTCAGTTCAATCAATTCACTCATCCATATAAATACAAGTCAGGTTATTTTATTAGAAACTGTCAATTCCCAGAATGTAGATGATTTAAGAGTGGGAGACATTCTTTTTTGGAAGCGTAATCGCGCAAATACTAATTATGGCCACGTTGCTATTGTAGTTCGCTCTACAAAAGGAAAAGTTGTTATTGCTCAACAAAACAAGGAAAACTTAGTAGAAGAATTTGACATATCTGATATTATTCGCGCGATGAATCGCAAAAACTCTCAATTCCTTGGAATAAAGCGTCTACCCAAATTTATTCCAATTCCGGTGCGAATCATCATTGAAAAAAAATGATTTTATATATTCCATTTTATTTTTATCCAAATAAAATGAAAGTCATACGAATTAATCATTCAGGGACAATTCTTTTCAATCAAGATAATTATTCAATGACATTTTATCGGATTGAAGGAGACCAGCTCCATATTATTTATCGCCATACACAGCAAATTCCGCTACAAATAAGTGTGGGTGAGTGGTCTGTTAGCGATTTATTTTTTCTTATTGGTGGAGACCCAACCGGAAATATTGGGAAATGTATTGTTAATACGAATACTGTGCAAGGGAATTTTTTCTCATTTGTGAATATAATTGAACACAAGTATCCGGTATTAAATATATCATTTAATTCTTTTGGAAATTATGTAATAACGGCTTGTAATCAAAAGCTCGTATTATGGACAATTACAAATGCGGATATGAATCCAGTTTACAGAGTTGAGCAAGGTGATTATGGATACATTTGTTCAACCGCATTTCATCCACGAAATTTAATTTTTGTTGTTGGTTATTACTATAAACATTTAGAAAAATATGCGATTACGAACACTGTTCAAAAAATGCAAAAGTCGGAAGCTCATTTGAGCTCAATCCTTTTCCTGACATTTGGAAAGGATGGAAATATATTATATTCGTGCTGTTCAGAGCAAATATGTGCGCAATCAACTGAAAATCTGACGCGATTATTTGTTATTAATAACCGGCTATTATTTCCGAGTCTTGATAAAATGGGTCTTGAATACCAGTATCTTTTTCATAACGGACTGAACCAGTTCTTAATTTTGATAAATGATACGATTTTTGAATTTGCGATTGAGTTCTTGTTTAATGAGGTTCAAGTCCGGAATTTAAAAAAGAATGAATTTAGGTATCCGGTGTTTTCATATCGGGACAAGATTTGTTCTGTTAAGGATAATCGGCTAAAAATCGAGAATTGATTTTTAGATAGATTATCTTTCAATGTCTGTTGAAAACAATCGGCTAAAAATCGAGAATTGATTTTTAGATAGATTATCTTTCAATGTCTGTTGAAAACAATCGGCTAAAAATCGAGAATTGATTTTTAGATGGATTATCTTTCAATGTCTGTTGAAATTCGATACTTTTGTATTATTTATCTTATAATAAACAATATTTCAAATAAGTTAGAAACAAATATTTAATTTTTAGTAATTATATATAATCTAATTTTTAAATTACTTTTATTATTATATAATATATAATGAGTAATGTTAATTCTAAGTTTGATGAAGGAAAAATAATGCTTAAAGGCTTAACTGCTCTAATTAATTTAACAAAAGAAAATAATTCATATAATAAATTAGAACAGAATACAAACGAATATTTAAAATATGAATTCAAACTGCATAAAACAAATAATGAAAGGAGTGAAGCAAAGACTACAGCAAAGAATATAAAAGATAGTTTTATGAAATATCTAAAAATATTAAGATATTTATACGAATATAATGTTCATTATGAAAATTTATTAAATAAATATGGAGAAGAATATGGAAATGAGTTACAATCATTAAAAAAAACTAATATAAAAGATAAAAGTGGTAAAGAATTAAATTCGAAAAGAATTCATGATAAAATATTTGAGATGTTGGTTAGACAAAAACAAAAAGGTATAAAATTATTTAATAAGATGACCGCTATAATTTATGGACAATTTAATAATTTTAATGATAAAAGCTATGAAACTCTCGCCAGAACTTTTTCTAATAATAAGCAGTTTCCAGCAATTAATTTTACACCTTTGCACATTTAAAACGCCGATTTTTAAAATATGTAAATTATAAATAATTTTTTAATGTTTTTTTTCTATTAGAAGGTTTCTTATGATATTTTTCTGTTCTATTATAAGTTCCTTTAATTATATTTTCATACTTTTCTTTTGGTATATCTTTAA
>Ga0214923_10000901_pt1 | contig 43734 bp, 38 predicted proteins | sample LL1510_MetaG_FD_177993 | JGI IMG/M metagenome (GOLD analysis project Ga0214923, IMG submission 177993) | Freshwater microbial communities from Lake Lanier, Atlanta, Georgia, United States - LL-1510 | ecosystem: Environmental > Aquatic > Freshwater > Lake | place: USA: Georgia | collected... | reverse complement strand
CTGCCACTTTTTTATTAGTGGGCTCGTTCGAATCTCGCTTGGCCAATAGTAATGGCGATGACCACCCGATTGTTTGGGCGAGGTATTTCACTCATCCGGAAAACTGGGTAAATGATAGTAATTTTGTCGGGGCCCGAGCCTTCGGTAGAGCAAGCCTGCCTAATCTGCTTGCGATACTTTCAACAAAGGTTCATGAGTCGGGCCCCTATTTACTCAGCTGGCTCTATGTTTTTTTTCAGAATGTTGGGATTGGGATTGCATTCTATTTGTTTGCTCGTTTGCAATTAGAGAGCAAATGGCAGGCAATGATCGTGGCATTCCTAAGTTTCTCGATGTATCCGTGGCAACTGAATTTGGCCTATTATCCCAGCATGATGCATTCACCGTATCCTGGACATTTGGTGATGCCTTTCATTGTCTTCGCGGCTTGTTTCGTATTTAGAAATAAAATGCTGGAATCATGTTTGTGTCTAGCCGTAGCGGGACTTATTCATCCTAGTCAAACCATACAATTTATTTTTTTAATTCTGTTGTTTCTGGGTTTTTACCAAAAAAAACAATTAAAGTTGAAATCTCTTTGGCCGTTAGTAATACCGTTAGTTACCTCATTGGCTGTCCCCTTGGCACTTGTACCTCATTTTAACAATCCATTAACTGATCAAGAATTGCTACCTTCGGCTCTCGTAAACCCCCATTTGGTTCCTTGGCATAGCACAACTTTCTGGCCGTGGGGCTTTCCCAGCATGGTTTCGGCATTCGCTATTTCGGCGCTTGAATGCAGGCCATTTTCGAAGCAGCCCTCCAAACTCAAGGCGTTCTGGTGGGCGAACCTAACAGCCTTAGTTGTTCTGGGGGCTTTTCATGTGTTCGGAGCTAAATTTAAAATTCTTCCACTGATTATCTTTTGTCCATTCAGGGTGAGTGTGATCAATTCGGTTTTATTGGCGCCCATCGCATTCATCTATTTGATTAAGAAAGTGGGTCGCAACAGCTTTGCAGAAAATTGGACTGCAACTTCAATAATACTATTTTTGCTTATTTCAAAAAGTGGATTTTTTTGGGGGCTAATATTCATTCTATTTCTTGGCGAGGTGAATTGGAAAAAAGGGGGGGCTATTCTTGCCCAGTTGCCACCGCTATTTGTCTTGTTTTGGTGGCTGCTGTATTTATTTGCTGGCAGACCCTTAAGAGAAATTTTTGGAACTGACACTAGCGCAGCTTTGCGTCTGATCTTGTCTCCGGGATTTTCTCTGACCCTTAATAAAATTATGATGGTTCTTTCTGCAAGTTTAATTCTCTCTACTGTTTCATTTTATTTGCGCAGGAAAAAGCAGCATTGGAATTGTGTTTTTGGATTATTTGCAGTTTTGTTTATGTGTTTCCAAAGTTATTTGGATGGACGAGAAGCTTTTCGGGGTGAGCTAAAAACAAATTGGGAAATGCAGCGATGGGCTAATCAGTCTACTCCTAAAGAAAGCGTTTTTTTATTTGAGTCAGGATCTTGGAGGGGGGTATCCGAGCGTCAAGTTCAAGTGGTGGGTTATCGTAAAAATCAAATTTTGGCCTATTTTAGGTATCGGGAAGCAAAAGAGGCGGAGCAGAAGTTGCAGCACTTGTACGGAATATATGGGGTGAAAGATTACAGCAAATTACCCGATCAGGGATTTCTAACTTTTTCAAAAGAATTCAAGGGAACCCACTTCATTGAGAGAGCTGAGGTTCCTCGACGCAGTTTCAAGGTTGCTTATGAAAATCCTCACTGGAGGATCTACGAGTTACCGTCACTGAACTAAGCTCGATTTAATTTCCGTGATAGGAAAGGCCAATAAAAGATGCCCTTAATGAATTGTCTTAGAGTGCCTAGGTCCCGTGGGCACCAATAAATCGATTGCGTTAAAAACCAGAGACTTTTTACATGATGAGATTTCCAAAAAAAATTGGCGAGTCTGCGATAGTTTCTGGCAATAGCTCGATGTTTTGTGGCGGTAAAAAAGACTGTACTTCCTAAGTGTTTTTTTTGGACTGAAATATCATGCTCGAGCATCAAGGGTATTTTTGAGGTTGCTGCATCTGGATTTGCGTATCTGTAATGTGCAGTAACTTCACTGGTGGTAACAAACTTGGCCCCCAGATTTACAGCCCGAATCCAATAATCGTGATCTTCACAAAAGTGGACAGCGGGAGCGGTATCCATGGGTCCAAGCCGTGTAATGAACTCTCTACTGAAAACAGCAGAGGATGGTTGAATAAAGTTTCTATTAAAAATAGATTGGGGAAATTGATCAAGATCCTCTTGAGTGGGCCCCCAGATCCAATCGTTTCCAGTCCCATCGGCGTTGAATACAAGAACTGGAGAGTAATAGATGTCAGCTTTCGCTCGGGACATGGTTGTTAGGGCGTGTTCTAGGTGTTTAGGATCCCATCGATCATCGTGGTCTAGGAAAGCTACAAAATCTCCTGCTGCAGCTTTAATCCCAGTATTTCGTGTGGCTCCAAGTCCTTCATTTTTGCTGTGTCGAAAAAATTTAAATGGGTTGTTTGGATAGCTTTTTTGGAATTGGTTTACGATGTCCTCGGTGCTGTCTTGCCAACAGTCATTGACTACTAAAACTTCCCAATTTGTATGGGTTTGACGGGCAATCGAATCGAGTGCTGAAGGCAGTTCTTTTTCAGCTTTATAACATGGGATAATGATCGACACTAAGGGTGCGCCGTTTTGCATAAAACTATTATAACAACAATTGCTTTTGACGGGTTGTATTAGTCGAGTTCCCCAAAACAATAGGGAAGAGACTCATAAGAATCGGCTTTGAGTTGGCACACTCTAAATTGCTTTCCCACTTCAAGAGAACCGATTTCGTTTTCCAAACCCAGAGCTGCTGCAGCATTGTAGGTTATTCCAGCTATCGCCTCCGGAATGGTCATTTTCATCTGTGCACAGGCGAGGGTTGTCATGAGCGGTAAGTTACGACTTGGGCAGGTGCCGGGATTAAAATCGGTGGTCAAAGCGACTCTTGCGCCAGAGTCGATGAGTTTTCTTGCTGGCGCATAGGGCGTACCAGTAAACAGCGAGGCTCCGGGGCAAAGAACTGCTACGGTATTAGACTTACTTAATGCCTCAATGTCTTGTGGGGATATTTGGTCGAGATGATCAACACTTTGAGCATTGAGTCGGACCGCTAGAGAAGTTCCCCCGAGACTTTTAAATTGGTCGGCGTGGATTTTAATTTGCAGATCATGGTCTTGAGCAACCAAACATAATTTTTCCGCTTGGGAAACTGAGAAAAATCCATCTTCGATAAATACATCAAAATATTGCGCAAGTTTGGCTTGAGCGACTTCGGGAATCCATTCCGAGCAGATTAAGCTTACATAGTCATCCGATCGATTTTTGTACTCCGGAGGAACTGCGTGGGCAGGCATAAAAGTCGGAATAAGTTGAACGGGCACTTGGGTTTGAAGGACTTGTATGCACTTTAATATTTTGAGTTCACTTTCAAGTGAGAGGCCGTAGCCCGATTTAATCTCTAAAGTTCCAACTCCCCACTTTTGAAAACGATCTATCTCTAGCTTTGCGTTCTCAAGAAGTTCTTCAAAACTTGCCTCTCGAGTGTGCGATAATGTGGTGAGAATGCCCCCGCCTTGTGCTGCGATTTCAGAGTAGGTTTTTCCGGATGCTCTCATTGCAAAATCATGACTTCTATCGCCTGCAAAAATGAGGTGGGTATGACATTCGATAAGTTCTGGTATCCAAACTTCGCCATCACAGTCAAAACGATTTGGAATTTGCTGATATTGTTGCGGGATTTGATCAGATTTTCCAATCCAAACAATACGAGCAGTATTGGAGTCAACGACCATTGCAGCGTTTTCGATCACGCCCAAATCCTCAGTCGTTATGCCTCTTCCCTTTTTGCTGGCGACTCCCGAGAGTGTGACACACTGGTGAACTCGGTCATAAAGCACGAAACTTTCTAAGTTCACTTGTTCCTCATCGGTATTTTCAATTGAGTTTTTTCAGCAACTTTGTCTGCGATATCGTAACCTGCATCAACATGTCGAAAAACTCCCATGGCAGGATCGGAATTTAAGACTCTGGAGATTCGATAGTCTGCTTCTTTAGAGCCATCGGCAACAATCACCATACCGGAGTGTATTGAATAACCGATTCCAACTCCGCCTCCGTGGTGTAGTGATATCCAGCTAGCTCCATTGGTCGCATTGATAAGGGCATTGAGTACTGGCCAATCAGCAACAGCATCGCTTCCATCTTTCATGGCTTCAGTTTCTCTATTGGGGCTAGCAACACTTCCACAATCCAAGTGATCTCGTCCAATCACAATCGGTGCTTTAATCTTCTTTTCTCTAACAAGCTTATTAAATAAAAGCCCAGCTTTTTCTCTTTCGCCATAACCTAGCCAACAGATTCGGGCGGGAAGCCCCTGGAAGTGGATCCTCTCTTTGGCTAGTTTTAGCCAACGAGCTAGGGATTTATTTTCCGGAAAAAGTTCTAATATAGCTCGGTCGGTTGTGTAGATATCTTCGGGGTCTCCACTCAACGCAACCCACCTGAAGGGGCCCTTTCCTTCGCAAAAAAGAGGCCGAATATATTCCGGAACAAATCCTGGGATCTTAAAAGCATCTTCGATCCCTTCGGTTTTCGCAATGGCTCGAATATTATTTCCATAATCGAACGTAGGAATTCCTTTTTCAAGAAACTGCAACAAACCTTTAACATGTGAAGCGATCGATTGTCTCGATCGTCTCATGTATTCTTTAGAATCTTTTTGTCTAAGTGCCGCAGCTTCCTCCAAGCTTAATCCGACTGGCACATAACCTAAAAGCGGGTCGTGTGCTGAAGTTTGGTCTGTAACCAAGTGGGGTAAGAATGGTTGATTTGCAATTTTAGGTATTAGCTCTGCAGCATTACCTAAAAGACCGATAGAAATAGCCTTTTTCTCGGAAGTATACTTCTTGATCTTTTCGAGAGCCCTTTCCAAATCGGTTTCGATTTCATCTAAATATCCAGTTTCAATTCGGCGTTTGATTCTTGTTGCGTCTATTTCGATGCCCAAAAAACAGGCCCCATTCATGGTAGCAGCTAAAGGTTGAGCCCCACCCATGCCACCCAGCCCTGCAGTTAGAACCCATTTGCCAGAGAGGTCTCCGGCGTAGTGTTTTCGGGCAGCTTCGGCAAAAGTTTCATAAGTTCCTTGAACGATTCCTTGGGTGCCAATGTAGATCCAAGAGCCGGCGGTCATTTGACCGAACATCATAAGCCCTTTTTTTTCTAGATCTCTAAAGTATTCCCAATTGGCCCATTGGGGAACTAATAGGGAGTTGGCTAGCAAAACTCGAGGGGCATTCTCATGAGAACGAATAATACCGACGGGTTTGCCCGATTGTATGAGCAGAGTTTCGTCATTGTTGAGTTCGGTGAGAGCTTTGACAATCCCATCAAATGCAGGCCAATTTCGAGCAGCTTTTCCAGAACCTCCATAAACAACAAGATCTTCGGGGCGCTCCGCTACATCTGGATCCAGATTATTCATCAGCATTCTTAAAGCCGCCTCTTGCACCCAGCCTTTGCAGTGAAGTTCTGTTCCTCGAAAAGCTCTGATGTTTTCGTGTGAAATTTTCATAATGAAAATTCCTTAGTCATTGCATTGTACATTTCACCCGTTTTTAAAGTAGATAAAATAATCTCAATGTCGCCGTGAAGATTGCGATCAAAATCTAACGCAGGTACTCGATCTCTCACAAATCGGTACAAGAAATGAGGCCCTTTGCCTGGTTTGAGTGGTAATCGGAACTCCAATGCTTGAGCGGCTGCAAGAGCTTCTATGGCTAAACAGGTTTGACTGTTTTCCAAAATAGTTTTGGCTTTTCGAGCGCACAGAGGTCCCATGCTCACATGATCCTCTTTTTCGTTATTTGTAGGAATAGAATCCGTAGAGCCAGGGTGACTTAAGAGTTTATTTTCTGAAACTAGAGCTGCTGACGTAACTTGCGCCATCATAAATCCTGAATTGAGCCCCTCCTTTTTTACCAGAAAAGTGGGAAGTCCGCTGAAAGAAGGGTCGATGAGTTTGGCCATTCTCCTCTCGGAGAGACTCGCTAATTCACATACAGCCATTCCTAAAATATCGAGAGCAAAAGCGACGGGTTGCCCGTGAAAATTTCCGTTAGAAACCAGTTCTTGGGTATCTCCGTTCACTAGTGGGTTGTCGGTAGCTGCATTGATTTCGATGCTTAACATATGCCTCACAAAGGACAACAACTCTCGAACTCCCCCATGGACTTGGGGAGCACATCGAAACGAGTAAGGGTCTTGAACTCGATCACAATTTTCATGGCTTTTATAGATCTCACTACCTTCCATAAAATGACTGAGAAGTTTCGCGGTTTTGATTTGACCAGGAAAAGGCCTCGTTTGTTGTACCCAATCCATAAATGCTCTGGGAGTACCTAAGACCCCTTCAAGACTCGCTGAACAAATAAGATCTGCAAGATCCATAGTCTCCTCAGCCTTAAGCAGAGACAAAGCCCCTAGTGCTGTCATCTGTTGCGTTCCATTAATGAGGGATAAACCCTCTTTGGCTGCGAGCTTAATGGGTTTAAGTCCCGCAAGTTGAAGGGCTTCGTTGCCTTTCATGCGCTTAGATTGGTAGTAAGCTTCCCCTTCTCCAATAATCACTGATGCTAAGTGGGCAAGGGGGGCTAGATCGCCGCTAGCTCCAACCGATCCCTTCGATGGAATTACTGGATGAACTCCTCGATTTAGCATTTCGATGCCAATTTCTACTAACTCAGGTCGTACCCCACTGAATCCTTTGGCGAGGACATTGGTTCTTAGAAGGAGGATTGCTCTTGATTCAATTTCAGTGTGAATTTCACCAACCCCGGCACAGTGGCTTCTGATGAGATTAACTTGGAGCTGCTCCAACTGATCTTTATCGATTTTAACTTTACTGAGAACTCCAAAGCCGGTGTTGATACTGTAAACTTTTTCATCCTGTTGAGCAGCTTTTTCAACAACAGCGCGCGATTTTACTATTTTTTCTCGTGCTTTTGGACAAAGCGAAACTTTTTGTTTGTTCAGAACTATCGCTTTAAAAGTTTCAAGTGTTAAGGAATTCCCGTCTAAAAGCATGTCACGACCTCTTTACTACCGCATGGCCTCGTTTGAGAGTTGAGTCAGCGCTTCACTGTAATTTTTAAAACTAAAAAACCCGGTACCCATCACTAAAATATCGCAACCATTATGAACGGCTTCTCGAATGTTGTCTTTTTTGATGCCGCCATCAATTTGTATTTTTACATTTCGGTTGCCGATTCTTTTTTTTAGTTCGGCAACTCGTTCCAAGGAATTTCCGATAAAAGATTGACCTCCGAAGCCGGGATTAACACTCATCACCAAGATAAAATCGGCAAAATCAAGAATGCCATTCAAGGAATCCAGAGGAGTTCCTGGGTTAATAGCGACTCCAGCTTGCATTCCAAGTTTTTTTATATGTTGTAATGTTCGATGAATGTGTGGGCACGCTTCGATGTGCACAGAAAGCCAATTGCACCCTGCATTTTTAAATTCTTCGATATATCGATCGGCATCTGCAATCATGAGATGGGCGTCAAAAATAAGTTTCGTCTTCTTTCGCAAACTTTCTAAAACTGGAAATCCAAAAGTGATATTGGGTACAAATTGCCCGTCCATAATGTCAAAATGGAGAACTTCTAGCCCAGCCTGTTCTAAATTCTTTACCTCGTCCCCTAGAGCTGTGAGGTCTGAAGCCAGCATAGAAGGTGCTATCAGGAATTTTGTTTTTTTTGCAGCCATGGAGTTATTAAGTTCCTATCTTTTCAAAAGGAAAATTTCCTCGAAAGGCATGAAGAAATTCATGAATTTTAAGTCTTTTTCTATTATCGGGCTGGATCTCTGTCAAGGAAAGGGCCGTTCCTTGACCACAATGGATGGTCAGGAAAGATTTATGATCTGTCACAATGTCTCCGGGGGCTCCGGGATGGGTTAAATGGGCGACTTTAGACCCAAAAATCTTTATTCGAGTATTGCCCAGTTTAGTTTCAGCGACCGGCCAAGGCTGCAAAGCTCGAATTTGATTGAGAAGTTGATTTGCACTGAGATTAAAATCAAGAATAGCTTCTTCTTTTTCTATTTTTTTAGCGTAAGTAACTTGAGATTCCTCTTGAGATGTGAAAGTCGCTTTTCCCGTCTCAATAAGCTTTACGGCTTCAACAAGGGCCTCCCCGCCCAAGTGCGCGAGTCGATCCATCAATTGACCTGATGTCTCATTGGGCTCTATAGCAGTTTCCTTTGTAAGGACAATATCACCTGCATCGAGTTTTCTAACAATTCTCTGAATAGTCACTCCAGTTTTGGTTTCCCCATTCCAAATGGCTCTTTGAATGGGAGCAGCACCGCGATATTTAGGCAGCAGAGAACCATGGACGTTGAAACAACCCAGCCTTGGAAGTTTGAGAATTTCCTCTTTTAAGATCTGTCCAAAAGCAGCAACTAGAATGATATCTGGTTGAAAAGTTTTAATGACATCCAAGGTGGGATTCGCGTTGACATCGAGTGAGGCCAAAACATTGAGTCCCAACCTTCTGCCGAGATCTTCCACAGGAGTTGGTACTAGTTTATGCCCTCGGCCAGTAGCTTTTGCTACTTGCGTGACTACAGCTACAGGCGGATAAAGATCAGTACATAGTTTCTCAAGAATTGTAGCCGCAAGTTTCGGGGTTCCCATGTAAATTATCTTGAGCATTTAAAGAGTAACCGCTTTCGAAAGCTTCTTTTTGGCCATTCTTTTTCGGATAGGTGACAATCTATCGACGAATAAAACGCCATCTAAGTGGTCGTTTTCATGTTGAATTGCAACTGCTAAAAGTCCGCTAGCTTCAAGTATTTGAGGCTTGCCAAAGCGGTCATAAAAATCAACACGAATATGTTCTTTTCTTTTTACCTCTTCTGAAAACCCGGGGACACTAAGGCAACCTTCTTCGAAAGTAATGCTGCCAGAGCCCTCAGAGATGACTGGATTAACAAACTCATACAATCGCTTCTCATCATCTTCTTCAGTAGCTATATCAACAATAAAAGCGCGAATTTTCTGGCCCACTTGAGGTGCAGCAAGTCCGATTCCATTGGCCTCGTACATGGTTTCTGACATGTTATCGAGCAGCGTGTGAAGGTTTTGATCAAAAGAAGTAACAGGTGCAGAAACTTTCAAAAGTTCGGGATTAGGGTACGTGAGAATTTCCAGCAACATATTCTATTTTCTCTTCCAAATCATGATTGAAGCTAGTCCCAGAAAAATAAAGTTGGGGGTCCAGCCTGCAATTATAGGAGGCAAATACCCTCCCTTTCCTACACTGACCATCAGACGAAAGATGATCAAATAAATAAATACCACAAGAAAGCAAAAGCCCACACCTTTTGCAACCGACTGGGTTTTTAAAGGTTTAAGAGCGAAAACAATACCGAGTAGAACAAATATAATAGGAGTAAAGACCATTGAGATCCTCTCATGGTAACTCACTTGCTGTCTCGTGGTATCTAAGCCGTAGGACTTATTCCGAGAGATAAATCTCCTGAGCTCTCTTAACCTCATAGTTTCTGGCTGAACCTCTAAGGTTTTGTAATCTGTAGGTTTTTCTGGAATTAACCCTCTTTCAGAAGTGAAAGTCTTAACCGTGGGAAAGTGGGTTTCGGGGTAAGTTGTCTTAAAGCCGTCTTCAGCTGTCCAATCGTTATCAGCGAAAGTGGCTTTTTTAGCTCGGACACGCTGGGAAATTCCCCCTGACGGAGTGAGCATAAAAAGATTAATATCTTCGAGAACTCCCTTTTTCTGATCAAAATGGCCGACATTGTAGATCACACTGCCACTGCGATACCAAAACCGATCTCGATTGAAATCCAAAATGTTGGACTCGGTAGATTCAATACCTTTTTCTAGCATTTGGCGTTTTTTCTCAAGAGTTGGTACTAAGGGATCAAAAACCACAAATGAAATAGCACTGATAGCTGCTACTACTGATATGAAAGTGCAGGCCATCCGAAAAGTACTAATCCCACTCGCATAGAGAGCGATCACTTCGTTTTGCTTTGACATAGTAGAGACCACTAGAAGTGTTGCCATCAGTGAAGCTACGGGAACGAATTGTCTTAGCGCTTCTGGAACTTTATACAAATAGAGGGTGAGGACTTTATTCACTGGCAGCGAAATGGACCAGACTTTAGAAACAAAATCTACAGCAAGAAAAAGAACCGACAAACCTAATAGAACCAAAATGAAATAGACAATCATCTCTTTGACTAGATATTTGTCTAGAGTATCCATGGTTTCGCCTATTACGGGTTGGCTTCGAGCCAATTCCTGAACTTAGAAAATGCAGCTTTGATTCCTTCAGGTTTTGTACCACCAGCTTGAGCAAAGTCAGCTCTACCTCCTCCGGAACCTCCAACTTCAGGAGCGATCTCTTTTACAATCTTGCCAGCATCGTAACGACCTACAAGATCCTTAGTAACCCCGACGCAAAGGGAAACCTTTCCCTCAGACTGGCTTGCCAAAACCACAATTGTTTTCTCTTTTAAACTGTCTCGGAACTGATCAACGAGTGCTCTTAAGACTTTGGCATCTCCCGAGGGGATTTGCTCGAGAACAAATTGTATATCATGAATTTTTTCGGTTTTTGTTTCGACTTTTGCACTCTTGATATTTGATTGTGCAACTTTAATCTTCAGTTGCTCATTTTCCTTTTGAAGTTGTTTTAATTGGCTTACTAAACCCTCAATTTTCTCAGCGACCTGCGATTTTGCACCCAGAAGTGACTCGATTCTATTTAGTGCGTTACTTCGATCAGAAAGAAAATGTAGCGCCGTAGTCGAAGTAATGGCTTCGATCCTTCGAACTCCGCTAGCCACTGAAGATTCCGATAAAATTTTTAATATTCCAATATCACCACTATTTTGAAGGTGTGTTCCACCACACAATTCAACACTGAAGTCATTTTTATCATTTCCAACTTTCACGACTCGGACTTTGTCGCCATATTTTTCATCAAAAAAAGCGAGTGCGCCCGTCTTGATGGCATCGTCATAGCCCATCTCTTTGATATTCACTGGAAGATGTTTTTCAATTTCGCTATTCACGAGCCCCTCAATCATGGAGATCTCCTCGTGGGTTAGACCTTTAGGGTATGTGAAATCAAATCTCAGCCGTCCAGAGTCTACTAAAGATCCCGCTTGTTTGATCCGTTCCCCTAGGGTTTTTCTAAGAGCTGCATGAAGCATATGAGTCGCAGTGTGATTGATAGCTGTAAGTCTACGAGTAACGGGATTAACATCAAGAGTGTAAGGCTTTTGGTTCTCTAGATTGCCTTTTGAGATCTTGATTTTATGAACAATTAATTTTCCAACTTTGAAAGTGTTTTCAACCAAAGCGTCACCAGACTTCCCATGAATCTTGCCCTGATCTCCTACTTGCCCGCCACTTTCCGCATAGAAAGGGGTAACATCAAAAAGAGCGTACCCCTCTTGATTTAGCTCAAGAGTGTGGACACCTTTTCCATGGGAATCGAACATTTCGATGATTTTTCCACTTGCATGGAGATGATCATAACCCACAAATTGAGTGGAAAACTGTCGTTTTTCTAAATGGTGAGAGATTGCCTCTAATACTTTATTATGGCTTCCGGCATGCGCAGCACTTTGCTCGCGTTGTTTATTCATGAGCTCTTCGAAAGCAACCAAATCCACAGAAAGGTTGTGTTCTTTTGCGATAACTTCGATCAAGTCGATGGGAAATCCGAAAGTATCATAGAGTTTGAAAGAGACATCTCCGGAAAGAGCTTTGCTTTTTTCCTTAGTAGCTCTGGCAATAGCCTCCTCAATGACACCCATTCCACGATGGATCGTCTCGTGGAACTTGGTTTCTTCCTCTCGAATGAGAGTTTCAATCAGATTTCGGTTTTTAACAATTTCGGGATAAACATTTCCTAGGGTCTCTATAACACTTCCGACGAGTTCAAAAATAAAGGGTTGTTCCATTGCGAGCTTTTTCCCGTGGCGAATTGCTCTTCGTAAAATTCTTCTTAGAACATACCCTCTGCCCTCGTTGGAGGGCGTGACTCCATCGGCAATTAAAAAGGTGCTTGAGCGTAAATGGTCTGCGATAACTCTCATCGAGATATCGAGATTTTTGTCTCGTCCAACGGGAACGGCTACTTTTATGGAAATAGCATTGATAATCGGTGTGAAAAGATCCGTTTGATAATTACTGTAAACCCCTTGGAGAACGCAACTCAATCTTTCAAGTCCTGCACCCGTGTCAACACTGGGTTTCGGAAGAGGGGAGAGTTTGCCCGTAGCATCACGGTTGTACTGCATAAAGACCAAGTTCCAGATCTCTAAAAACCGAGTGTCACAAGGGCAACCGGGCTGGCAGTTGGGTTTGCCACACCCATATTCGGGACCCCAGTCGTAGTGAATTTCTGTACAGGGACCACAAGGACCGGTGTCCCCCATAGCCCAAAAATTATCTTTTTCGCCAAGTCTAACTATCCAGTCAGGTCTGACCCCTTGATCTTTCCAAATCTCAAAAGCTTCGTCATCCGTTTCAAAAACTGTAACTCGCAAACGTTCTGCGGGAATTTTAAATTGGTTTGTTAATAAATCCCAAGCGTAGTGAATAGCATCTTTTTTGAAATAATCACCAAAAGAGAAATTACCCAGCATTTCGAAAAAGGTGTGGTGACGAGGAGTGAAACCCACGTTTTCAAGATCGTTGTGTTTTCCGCCAGCGCGAACACATTTTTGAGCCGTTGTAGCCCGATGGTATCCGAGGTCGTTATGTCCTAGGAAGCAATCTTTGAATTGAACCATTCCGGCATTGGTAAAAAGTAATGTAGGATCGGCAGCGGGGATGAGACTTGAACTCTTAACTTTATGATGGTCCTGAGACTCGAAATACTTCAAAAATCGATCGCGAATTTCATGTGATTTCATGAGCGCAGTTTACCTTCAACCCCCTATATTAGTAAAGGCGCATCAAAGCCCTTGAGATACGGGTTTTCTCGCTGCAAACGCAATCCCTTGGGCGTTAAGCTCAAGATCAAGTTTTAGGAATTGAGCCCGATTGGAGTAAGTATTTTTTAGTCTATTTTCGACAACTTTACTTAACTCATCGCCCAATTGAAGATTCGCCTTTGCCCAATGGTATAAAGCTTCGTGGATATCTAAGTTTTTTAGTAGCTCATTCTTGGCTTCTTGAACCCTAGACACTTCCCCGAAGTGGGTCAAAAAAAGTGTTTTCGGATGAAGGTTTAAAATGGCCTCTACACTCTTTTTGGCCTCAATAGGGTCGTAATCGATAGGGCTTGTCGACGGTAGAATAAAAAGATCTTTGTCTTGAATTTCAGGATAGTAAAGTCCAAATGCATCTCCAGTGAAAACCCCCTCTGTGGCTGAGTCATGTACACAGATATGATGACTTGCGTGACCCAGAGTGTAGATGAAACTAAATTTTCGCTCACCCCAGGTTAAAGACTCCCCGTCATTCACTCGCAGAACTCTCGTTTCAGGAAGCGGCCTTATTTCACCATAAAGCTTTTCGAAGGGGCCCGAACCGTAAACCTTTTTTGCACTTTGAATTAGTCTCTCTGGACTACATAGTGTTTTCGCTGCTTTGGGATGTGCGACGACTTTGGCATTTTTGAATTGATCCAATAAAGCCGAAGTTCCTCCTGCGTGGTCCAAGTGTGCATGGGTGACGATTAAATAATCGACCTTCTCGGGTTGTATTTCATATTTTTCAAGGGCGTTCAAAAGGTGAGGAACCGCGTGGGTGGTATTGTTCTCGATGAAAGTAGCCCTGCCTTTATGAATGAGTAAGAAAGCAGCAGCAAATTTGGGCTTGAGGTAATGACAATCGATCGTGACGACTGAACTACTTTGATTGGTCATCATTTACGCTTTTGGAGTAACTTCCATGTTCTGAGCCACCATTTCCATCACATCCATCACTTGGACTTGTTCCCCCAGACCTTTTTCATTGACCCCACTGCTCATCATGACTCGACAGAAAGGACAAGATACTCCGATTACATCTGGCTTTTGTTCCAGCGCTTGGTCAGTTCTCATCATATTAACTCGCTGTTCTTTTTTCTCCTCCATCCACATCATTCCACCGCCGGCTCCGCAGCAGGTTGCCTCTTTTTTGTTCATGGTCATCTCAATGGCATTTTGACCCGTTACTTTTTGGATGAGATCACGAGGTTGTTCTACGACATCATTATATCGAGCATTGTAACAAGAGTCGTGATAGACAACTCGCTTATTCATATCGTTTTTAACTTTGAGCTTACCGTCCGAAACCAGATTATTCACAAAATCGGAAGCATTATGAACTTCCCAATTTCCGCCCATTTCTGGGTAATCGTTTTTGAGCGTGTTAAAACAGTGAGGGCAATTAGTGATAATTTTTTTTGCTCCATAGCTGTTTATTTTTTGGGTCAAAGTTTCAGCCATTGATTGAAAAAGATATTCATTGCCGAGTCTACGAGCTGTCTCTCCATTACAAGTTTCTTCGCTACCTAAGACAGCGTAACTAACTTTGGATTCGTTGAGAATTTTTGTGAGTGCTTGAGCCGATTTTTTATGATTATTGTCAAAACATCCGCCGCAACCTACGTAGTAAAGATATTCAGCTTTGGAGTTTTCTGCCATAGTCGGCACGTTGAGCCCGTCGGCCCATGCAAATCTCTCAGCCGAGCTAATACCCCAAGGGTTTGAGTTTCTTTCAAGACCTTGGAATGTTCGATTGAGTTCACTTGGAAATCGGGAAGCTTCTTGAGTAAGATGTTGCCTAATATCAACGATTTTATCGACGTACTCAATATTAACTGGGCAAGCCTCTTCACAAGCACGACAAGTGACACACGACCAAACAACTTCATCGATAACTGCTTTGCCATCTCCTACAACCGTATCAAACTCTGTTTTTCCAGCAATAATGTTGTTTTGGTTTTCATAGAGGGAGTCTCTTAGATTTAAAAGAAACTGCCGAGGCGCTAGTGCCTTTCCGGTAGCAGCCGCAGGACAAACAGCAGAGCAACGACCACACTCGGTGCAACTGTACATGTCTAAAACTTGCTTCCAAGAAAACTGGTTAATCTGAGAACGACCAAAAATCGCTCCATCCGCAGTATAATCTTTTTTGTGGAGTCTCCCTTTGGGTTCGATTCGTCCCAAAAATACGTTAGCCATAGCTGTGATAATATGGAAATGCTTGGAACGGGGAAGAAGGTTTAAAAAAGCCAAAATAATCAGGTTGTGTACCCACCACGCGAGTTGGGCCACTCGATCGGCTTGTTCAATATTGTTTGGAAGAAGTCCGGCTATCAATGCAGTAATGGGTTGCCATTTGGCTTCGGCAATCACATCCATATCGGTTTGGTGTACTACCAACTTTCCAGCATCGTATAAAAACCCAGATAGCATGATCGTAAAAATAAATGTGAGAATGAGTTTAGCTTCAAAGTGACTTTGTTTGTGAAGTTTTTCCTCAGCAGGGAGAATACCAAAAAGTCGTTTGGGCTTTGAGATAGTCCAACGGTAAAGGCCCAAGAGCACACCTGCCATCACCGAGATTTGGAAAACATCTTTTAAAAGGGCGTAAGGACCTCCTAGGAAATGGATACTTAGAAAGGGGAGGGCGAAGTTAGGAAACCAACCCCGAGTGAACATTGTAATGACCTGCAAGGAGAGAACAGTAAATCCCCAGAATACGATCACATGCATGATGCCGGCAGGTTGTTCACCTCGAAAAAATTTCTTCTGAAATACTCCATAAACCATCATGTTTTTAAGACGTTTTCCCCATGTGGCTCTGGAGTAGTCTCTTCCATCATCGCGTCTGGCTTTGAGAAGGACGATAATACGACCCTTCATTTGAAAGGCAAAAAATCCGATCGCAGCAACGAAAACTAGTGTCCAAAGCATGATGGTCATAGTGTTTAGCTCCTCAACAAGAAAGTCTTTATAAGTTATCAGGTGTTATGTGGATCGGAAAGGCATTAGACGTCAAAATCTATGAGATTTTAAAAAGCTCTTCACGACGACAGTTCCAGGCAGGAACTTTGCTTTCAGCGGTACTTATTTCGGAAAGATCTATCTCGATGGACTTGGTATTTTCACTATCGCCCAGATTTTCAATCACATTACCCCACGGTGAAACTGCAATGGAGTGGCCGTATTTTGCTGAACCGTCTCCGGAGATGCCGGTGAGCCCAGGAGCTACAAAAAACAGTTGATTTTCAATGGCTCGTGCCCTGATGAGCACTTCCCAATGCGCTTGACCTGTCGGCACGGTGAAAGCCGAAGGAAGCACAACAACCTGAGCCCCTCGTTTTTTTAAAGATCTAAAAAGCTCAGGGAATCTTAAGTCGAAGCAGATAGCAAGACCCCACGTAATTCCGTGCCAAGAAACCGTGACAATTTCACACCCTTCGGTGGAGTATTCGGTTTCATCGTATGACCTGTCGGTAAGATTGGCCTTGTAGAGAAAAAGTTTTCGGTATTGCGTTAAAACCGTACCCTTTTCATCGATAAAAAGTAGAGTATTAAAAAATTTGTCGGGGTTTGGACTGGGTTCACGAACAGTCCCTGGAATAAGGGCCACCGAGTATTTTTTTGCAAGCTCGCAAAATTGTCCCGTGATCTCTTTAAATTGAGCTGTGACTGGTTTCCAATCCGGTTTTTTACCGGAAAAGTAAGCCATTTCAGGAAAAATAACGATCTCTGCGCCCGCTTGTTTGGAAGTCGAAACAAACTGTTCCATGGATCTGAGATTTTTCTCGAGGTCCGCATGGGAAATGACTTGTGCGATTGAGATTTTCATCGGTTGCCACCTGAATGTGTTATCAGTACTTTAATAGCATGAAACAACTCACCCTTTTAGTTATTTGTGCACTTTTACTAGCTGGATGCCAGAGTAATCAGTCGAAAAATCGGGCAGACCAAGACGGTACCAATTACTCCGAGAGACACATTGAGTTTGATAGATGGGGCAGAACCCCAGATTGTTGTTCGGCTGTTGGAGTGAGGGCTGCTGTGGCTTCAGGAGGTACTCATGCATCGAAGGCAGGTTTAGATATTTTAAAGTTAGGTGGAAATATCGTGGATGCCGCTATTGCAACAGCATTTGTACTCGCTGTTGAGAGGCCTCATTCTGCTGGGTTGGGCGGAGGCGGTTTCATGACAGCTTACTTATCGGGTCAAAAGCCAGAGGCACACTTTGTGGACTTTAGAGAAACCGCCCCCGAAAAAGCTCATCGAGATATGTACCTTGATAAAAAAGGAGAGGTGGTCCCAGATTTAAGCGTGATAGGACCTTTGAGTGTGGCGACTCCCGGCTTTGTATCTGGCCTCTACGCGATTCACAAGAAATGGGGAAAGATACCTTGGAGGCGACTCGTGGCCCCCGCAGTTGAGTTGGCTTTTCGGGGCTTTAAAGTCTATCCATCGTTGGAAAAACATGTCATTGAAAAAAAAGATTGTTTAGAGCGAGATTTAGAAGCTTCCAAACTCTTTTTCCCCGATGGCAAACCGATAAAATCAGGGCAAATACTCATCCAGAAAGATTTAGCCAACACACTTCGCCGAATCGCCCAAAATGGCAATCAAGAATTTAAAACTGGTAAAACAGCGCAGCAGATCATTCGCTATATGAAAGAACATCAGGGGATTTTATCGGACAAAGATTTGAGAAATTACAAAGTGAAATTTAGAAAACCGATAGAGGGTTCATTTAAAAAATTTATATTGGTCAGTTCTCCTCCCCCCAGTGCTGGTGGGGTTTTGATCCTTCAAGGACTAAAAATTCTTGAGCGTTTTCCAATTGAAGAATTGACCCGACAAACCCCTCAATACCTGCATTTGATCTCAGAGATATTAAAAAGGGGCTATGCCAATCGTAGTAAACTAGTTGGGGACCCCGATTTTTTTAAGATGGATTATTCCGAACTTGTTTCGGATAGTTCCATAGAAGCATTAAGTAAGACAATTTCACTGGAAAAAGCTACACCATCTTCGGAAATCAAAGGGACTGAATTCTTTGAAGACAAAACACACACTACACATCTAAGTGTTATTGATGCTGAAGGAAATGCAGTTGCTAGCACTTTGACTATCAACGATTCTTTTGGTGCTTGTGTGATAGTTCCTGGCACTGGAGTTTTTTTGAATGATGAAATGGATGATTTTAGCGCCAAACCCGGAGCTATGAATATTTATGGACTCACAGGTGAGAAGGCTAATGAAATAGCACCCAATAAAAGACCCGCTTCGAGTATGTCCCCAACGATTGTTCTGCGGGAGGGGCGTCCCATTTTAGTGGTAGGGGCTGCCGGAGGATCCAGAATTACAACGAGCGTTTTTCAGGTTATTCTAAACAGTCTTTTTGTTTTTCCGGGAGATTTAAAAAAGTCGGTTTTTGCTCCGCGAATTCATCAACAATGGAAGCCCGATTTTCTCGACCTAGAAAAGGGGCAATCCGAGAGTCTCAAGCAATCGTTGGAATCTCTCGGAGAGAAAGTTCGAACAGCTCCTTGGAGCGCAATCACGCAAGCGGTTCAAATCGAGTCAGATGGCAAAGTAATGGCGGTGTTTGACCCTCGAGATGAAGGAGGAGCTGAGGCCTATTGAAAAAGCGGGTTCTAGAGGTAAATATTTAAATTAACTAAAGGCATAACTATTAAAGCTCCAGCGTAGCTGCCGAACTTAGCTTCGCCATTGATTCCCATTTTTTTGCTGACATTCCAGTTTACGCCGGGCCGAAAAACCAACAGAAAATTGGCTTCAGTTCCAGTTAAACCTCCGAATTCCAAATATGGTCCTGCCGAAAGTCCAAAGTAAGGGGCCAATTTTGAAGAGCTAGCAAAGTTATATATTGCAGTTGGGGTGAGTTGGAGCCCTGTAGTGTTGCTGGTTCCTGAGATTTTGCCCCAAAAATGCAATCCAAAATCACCCCCGACAAGAAGCCGTGGAGAGATGTCGGTTTGAGTTAAAACACCAAAACTAATTCCGAATCCGGTTTCACCATTGTTTGGAAGAATGGGCAGTACAAAACCTGTTTGTAAGTATGTGTCAGTTAGCGGTTCACTTGAGATGCTCTCCAGCGTCGAAGAGGCTACAGTTCGGCTGGGCTTCCCCGCGGCGAAGCTTAGGTTTGCGACAAAAGTAAGAGCGATTAAATTGATAAATAAATAGTGCATTTCTTGACTCCAGAAAAAGAAGTAAATTACAACGTGTCTTGAATATCTCTTGAATATAAGAAGGTCAAGCACCCCCAAAATGGCAAATAAAATTTTCATCACCGATTTTGATGGGACCCTCGCTACGCATGATGGTCTCGTTTCTCAAAAAAACCGAGAGGCCTTGAAACGGTTGTCTAAAAATGGGATTGTGAGAGTCATAGCAACCGGACGAAATCTTTATTCAGCTCGTAAAGTGATCTCTTCTGATTTTCCAGTTGATTACGTCATTTTTACAACGGGTGCGGGCTTAATTCATTGGCCAACTCAAAATATTTTGGTGAGTCACCACATGGATCAAAGTTCTATTGATGAGACATTTGAGTGTTTCAAGGAAAACTTCATCGATTTTATGGTTCATGAGCCCATTCCGAACAATCATTTTTTTCAGTTTTTTGCGACCGGACTTGAAAATTTAGATTTTGAGTTTAGGAAGCAGCACTACGGGTCTTATTCTAAGATGGGTTTGTCAGGAACCCTTCCGAAACTTGCTACCCAATTTTTGGGAGTGTTGCGACCTGAACAAAGTGAGCGAGTTTATTCTGTAATCAAAGATTCTTTGAGAAGCCTTAATGTCGTTCGAGCAACATCTCCCTTTGATCACCAATCTATTTGGGTTGAAGTTTTCTCAAAAAGAGCTGCCAAAGATTTAACCAGTCAGTATTTGGCTGAGAAGTTGGGGTTTTCAAGACTTGAAACGGTGGCTATAGGGAATGATTACAACGACGAGGGCCTACTTAACTGGTCTGGAAAATCTTTCGTAGTTGAAAATGCGATTGATAAATTAAAATCACAATTTGAAAGCGTAGCTCATGTTGATCAAGATGGTTTTGCCCAAGCTGTAAACAGAGTTTTAAATTGATTAAGCAGTCATTCGAAGGTCAGATCTTTTTTTTGAGTAAACTGTTCCTTCGAGAATCAAGTGGTCCATGTCACTATTCATAAAACAGCGAAATGCATCCTCCGCTGAACAAACCACTGGCTCACAGTCATTAAAAGAAGTGTTGATTAGCATGGGTACACCGGTTTTTTGTCTGAAAGCTTCAATCAAACTCCAGTAGAACGGTTGAGTCTCTCGACTCACTGATTGGATACGGCAAGAATTGTCCGCGTGAACGACCGCGGGAATGAGATGGGCTTTATCAGGCTTTACCTGAAAAACCGCCTCCATCGTTGGGCTATAAAAGGGATTCTCAAACCATTCATGTTGAAACTCTTCCAACACGGAAGCTGCAAAAGGTCTAAAGCTTTCTCTATGTTTAACTCGGGCATTAAGTTTGTCTTTCATTTGGGGATGTCTAGGATCAGCAATAATGCTTCGATTCCCAAGAGCCCTAGGACCAAATTCCATTCGTCCGTGAAAAAGACCTAGAATTTTGCCTTGGTTGATTTCGTCACAGGCCCATTCAATAAGAGCTGACTCTGTATCGAATCTGGTCTCGATAAGTTGGTCTGAAAACGATGTTGTTTGAGAGTCGGCCTTTGCAGAGGGGCCCAGAAGCCCCCAGTGTCCGCCCTCTGGCTGAATAGTTCGGTTCGCAACCGCAATTGCGGCCCCTACGGATATTCCTGCGTCGTGAGAAGCGGGAGCAACTAAAACTTTTTTAAAAGGCGTGTTTTTTGTGATTTGTCCCACCCAAACACTGTTGTGAGCACAACCTCCAGAAAGAGCTAAAGTTGAAACCGGAACCTTATCAAAGAGCTGAAAAAGTAAATGATTTGCAACTTCCTCGAAGCAAACTTGAGCCGATTTTGCCAAATCTCGATGACATTGAAGTATAGGTTCGTTGGGTTTTCGCGGTTTAAAGCCCAGTAAACCTGTCATGTAGTTTAGATTGAAGAACGGAAGAATTTTAGGCTGTTCTTTCTCGATAAAAAAGTTCAGTGGTCTTTTTAAAATTGGAAATGCCTCCAAGTTGAGTGCGAAACCAAATTTTTCCTTTCTCCGAACAAGATTTTGCATTTCTCGGAGGTATTTTGGAGCTCCGTAGCTAGAGAGACCCATGACTTTAAACTCGTCTCCGTAATGAGGAAAGCCTAAGTATTGTGTAATTGCAGTGTAAAAAAATCCGAGCGAGTGAGGAAAAAAGACTCGATTTAAAATTTTAATCTTGTGGTCAGTAACTTTGCCCATTGTAGCTGAAACAAAATCGCCCAATCCATCGATTGAGAGATAGGCAACTTCATCTGTGGGAGCTAGATATCTGCAACTGTTCAGATGAGCTAAATGGTGTTCAACTCTTTTCAATTTAGCGTTTCCGAAGCCGTGCTCTTTTAATTTTTTTAATAGGGGTATCTTAGGATCTGCTGTTTTAGGTTGGGTTCTTCTCAGCAAAGGCGGATGTCTTAAAAGAAGTGCTAGTCTTCTAGGAAAGTGGGCCCAAGGTTGTTTTGCAACTGCAATAACTTCAACTTCAGCAGGCGATATTCCTGCATGATTTAAACAATACTTAATAGAACGTTCGGGGAAACTTGCGCAGTGTTTGATGCGATTAAACCGTTCCTCTTCAGCAGCGGCCACTAAACGGTCTCCGATGATTAAAGCTGCGGAAGAATCTCCGTGCCCGTAACTTATTCCAAGAATAATTTTTGGTTGGGATGCCATGATATTGTCCTAACTATTCTAGCGTGTTTGTTGCCCCGTTTCATCTTCTCAAATGAAAAACAAGCCTGTTGTTTTATGGCTGCAGCGCAGCCAAAAGTCTGCCCTTAGTCAAAATCTAATAAAAAGAGCTGTTATCGATAAAACTTGTGAGCGGATTACAAAAAAAACAGTAAACTAATAGTAAGTCCCAAAGTATAAGCCCTACAAAACCAAAAAAGGAATACGCAATCCGTCTTTGAAACAAACTCGGCATGCAATTCACTCTCCCCGAAATGATTCAGTTTTTGGTTTTGATGTTGGGGTCTCTATTGCTTTCATACCCACTTCTTCTACTCAATCATAAATGGGCTCCCAGATTAGGTTTGATCGATTGGCCCAAGGCTCGGGGGCTCAATGAATATCAAATTCCCATCATCGGACATAGTATTGTTTTAGCTTCTATTGGCTTTTTCTCCGTTGCAAAGCTTTTTGGTTTTCCAATCAGTGGTTGGTTTTTAAGTACTGCCGTCGTTATTGCTATCATGGGTATGTTAGACGATCGTCAGCCACTCCCAGCGCTTGATAAGATGTTTGTTCAAATTGTTTTTGTAGTTTGTCTTGTTTTATTTGATCCGAACCTAAGGACTGGAATCAGCGAGCAATATGGTCCTGCAGCGACTTTTCTTTCTATTTTCTTTATTTTGGGCTTAATGAATGCTGTCAATTTCATCGACGGCATCGATGGTCTTGCTGGCATGGTGTTGTTGCTAGGAAGTCTGGGATATTTTTCCATTGCCCATGCTAATCCGGTCCTCGAAGTTTATGTAGCCTATGCACCTTTTTTAATTGGCTCACTTATTCCATTTCTCTTTCTCAATGTAGTTAAACGAAAAGGTTTTATGGGCAATGTTGGGAGCTACTTTTTTAGTTTTGTTCTGGCGTATATGCATTTAGGAGTTCCGATTGAAGCTCATGATTCACTTTCACGATTTTCAATTTCAGGACTTTTCTTTCTAATACCGATTTCAGATGCGGCCATGGTTTTACTAAGTCGTTTAATGACTCGACGATCCCCATTTCAAGCCGATAAAGGCCATTTGCACCATCGACTGATCCAAACCTCAGTGCCTTTAAGATATATCTTGGTGACTTTTGCGATTATTGACATAGCGGGTTTAATCACCGGCTTTGCGCTGGTGAATAGTGGTGTTATGAGGCGTTCTATTTTTCCAATCATCACCTTGGTAACCCATGTCTGTGTCGTGGGTTACATGATTGTGTTTATCGAGAAAGCCACGAAAAGAAGAGTTCAATCCTTTTTAGAGCACTTAGATCTGGGAAATTCGCTTTATTTTCTCAAATACAAAGTGACTCAACAAGATGGTCAATTAGTTCCTAGTTTTATGCTCAATCGTATAGCGGCCAGAATCAATTCAGAAATTCGAGTGACTGACGTCTGTTACCAGCAAGATCCGGATATCCTCTTTGTTGCTTTAAAAATCCAGACTGAGACTCTTAAGACTATCGCCCTCCGCTTGGAGGCCGTGTTTCATTCCGAAAAACTAAGGGTGAATTTAGAAGTAGAAAAAGGGGAATTTGTGAAGATTAAAAGCCCTACTCAAGTTGCAGAGTTTCGAAGGGTTAAATAGTTTCAACAGTAGTAGAGACCGATTCTAATCGACCCCCCACTTGTCTTTCATAAAACTGCCTGTAAGCCCCGTTTAATCGAACTAGAGTTTCGTGAGTTCCTGATTCTACTATGTTTCCTTGGTCCATTACAAAAATGCAGCTCGCTTTTTTGATCGTAGATAACCGGTGAGCCACCATAAAAGTAGTTTTTCCCTCGATCAATTCCTCCATGGCATCTTGTACAACAGCTTCGCTTTGGCTGTCCAAGCTTGAAGTCGCTTCATCGAGGACCAAAATGGGAGAGGATCTTAGGAAAGCTCTTGCGATGGCAACCCTTTGTCTTTCACCACCACTTAAGCAAACTCCTCGGTCTCCGATCCGAGTGTTAAAACCATCTCTGAGTCTTGAAATAAAATCTGCACAATGGGCTTGCTCAGCTGCACGCTTGATCTCTTTGTCAGATGCGTTCGGGTTTCCATATCTAATATTTTCATAAAGAGAATCATTAAAAAGAAAAGTATCTTGGGTTACAAATGAGATTAGTTTTCTAAGTTCGGGCAAGAGAAGATTTTTAATTGAGACTCCATCAAATAGGATTTCTCCTGAAGTCACTTCGTACAGTCGAGGCAGAAGGTTAACGACGCTCGATTTTCCACTTCCACTGTGCCCTACGAAAGCGACACAATCACCACGTTTTATTTCGAAAGAAATATTTTTTAAGGCGGGTTTGTCATCGTACAACAGACTTACATTGTTGAAAGTGATCGAACTATTCAAGGTTTTAATGTTTTGAAAGCCTTCGGTTCTGGGGCTAGATTGGGCTTTATCGAGGATCGAATAAATCCGTTCTGCAGCAGCTTCGGCTGTTTTGAGCTTTAAGTAAGCATTATTGAGTTGTTTCAGTGGCATCTGAGCCAAACCAATGGCGATGATAAAGCCGACCAGTTGTCCCGGCGTGAGCAAACCTAAGGAAGCTCGATGCCCACCGTAAATAATCACTCCAGAAATAAGAAGGGCTCCGATTAATTCCACCACTGGAGTGGCAAGCTCTTCAACTCGAATCGCTTTCATCATGATATGAAAGTAGTTTTCTTGAATAGTCTGAAATTTTTTGAAGAGGGGAACTTCTAGCTGAAAAACTTTAACTACTCTGGCCCCAGAAATGCTCTCCTGACTAATGGACATGAGGTCTGAAAAAGTCTCTAAGTTTTTGTGCGAGTAACGCTTAACCGCACTGCCCGATTTCGAAAAGAGAAAAGCCACTAAGGGAGCAACGAGCAAAGTGCTTAGAGCTAATCTCCAATCACAGTAAAAAGCGGCTCCTAGTAATCCTATAAAAGTAAAGGGCTCCTTCAAAACAAGTATGAGAGTGTCGATACCAATCGATATTTTGGAAAGATCGTTTTGGATGTTCGACAAGAAATCGCCTGCCCGAGTTTTGTCGAGAACCGATAAAGGAAAGTTGAGATATTTTTCAAAAAGAAGTGTGCGGTACTTAATAATTACTCTTTCTGATACGTATCGTCTTAAAGTGTTGTGAAAATACTTAGCAAAGCCGCTCACGATAAAAACACCGATAAGAAGAGCCGGTACTTGCTTTAAAAAGGGGCCCTGGATGAATGTTCCTTTTTGAAGCTCATCGATAATTCGTTGTGAGAGTTTAACACTGATAGGTTGAATAGCAGAGATGACTAGTCCCAACGCAAGGACAATAATGATTTGGGGTTTATAGGGTTTAAATTCCCCAATGACTCTTTTAAGAGCAGCGAAATTCATTGAGTCTAGGACAATATACGAAAATCTATGACAGGCGAGAAGAAAGTGTCAGGGGCTAAATTTATTACTCTTCTCGGTCAGTCTCTGATTCTAAGGTGGACTCAGGGGGGGTAAACTCAAAAGTGGATAGCTCTGCGGAATTATTAATACGAATCACTTTGCCGTAAGTAGTGCTTTTATGAGGGAGACTACATCCGTACATCGATTTCACGAGGAGCTCGTGAGTCTCTGACTCTAAATCTTGAGTAATTGCAGCTTTTACATTCGAAGGTATATGGGCTGAAGTGGATTCTAAATACACTAAATATTCGGCAGCTACTTCTCGACTAAAGGCCGCTGAGTCGTCATAAGATTTTTTTAGCATATGGTGCTGGAAGAGTTGAAAAAGCGGATCGATATTATTTTGTCTTTTGCCACGCATCGGTAGTTTTTCCTTGTTCAACGTTTCTTCTGTCCCGTCCGTGGACTCTTCACTAAAAATTAAAGGCCTATTGCCTATACTCCCATTCAACGGAAAGAGTGAAAGCTTTCTTTAGGAACTCTTCGTGGAGAGTGTTTCACAATTGGGCAGTGTAATGCGCTGTATTTATTAATATTTTTCTGTGCCTTGCAGATGTGGGGCGTTAAACATGGACAGTTTGATTGAACCGCAGACAGAAAGTACACAGCTTAACCAACTGAAATTATTAATTTTTAGTTTTTCTGGGTTGGCAGAGTCTTTGCTTTTTAATTCTTCAAAGTAAAGGCATGAGCTTAAAATGGCAACGATAGGTGAAGACAACTTGAACACTGAAAGATTTAAAATTCAAATTAGGTTTAGCCGAGCTTGGCTACAACTCGCGATTTTAGCTCCGTTGGCGCTGATGATGGTGGGCTGCATGAAAAAGTGCCAAATCCCCAAAGAACGGCAAACCAGTGTGACAGCGACCGAATGGCGCCTTGTGGAGAGTACGGACCCCACCCCGCTCATTCAGCAAAATACTGACAAATATAGTTTTTTCGTCTTCCGATTTGGTCAGGATTTCACTGGTGATGTCAAAGTAGTGAATGGAAATAAACAGTTCGACACGCCTTTTCAAACTTTTGAGTATTATATTGATCCCCAGTCTAAAACTCTCGAAGTTGCTTACTCCAACCCTGCGGGGGACAACGGCGGCACTGAAGGGCAGAATACACAGCAATCCTCGAGTGGAGGATCTATGTTTTATTATTATTCGTTGGGTCGAGAGTTAGAACTAACGAGTAATCAGGGTTATTATTACCGCTTGGTGCCTTTCACTGGAATTGTATCTCCTGACGATACCTGTGAATTCTGAGATTTTCCTTTCTAATTCCTAACCAGATTTTCATTTGCGGCCACTCATTTTTGCTGTTAGAACCAAAATTGACAATCTAAGACTTGCTGCATAATTAAACAAAGCAGTGAAGAGGAGAGCCACTATGTCTTTACGTTCAAATTTAAAAGTCGATTTTAATAAATGGGCAAAACACCCCGCAGTTCATCAGTTGACCCAACAATTGGGCACTTATGAAAAAAAACTATCCGTTCTTGTGAAAGATTTTGACCTCAAGGGCCGTGAAGCCCGAGAAAGAAGCCGAAAAAAATTGGACAGATTGGTAGTTCAACTCAAGCACACTCGTGGCAAAGTAGAAAAGCGAATCAACACACTAGTCAATTTAGAGAGCAAAAAGCTCAATAAACGAGTGAATGAACTTGTGAGCTATCTCACCCAAGTGGCCCGACAAGAAGACAGAAAGATGGAGGCCTCCAAGGGACGAGCTAAAAAAAATGCTGAGAACCGAAGAAAAGCTTCCTCTCGCAAGCGTTCCACCCGAACTAGAAAATAGTTTCGGTTGAATTAAGTAGACCAAAAGATGCAAGTTATACACGGGCTCCCAGAAAACTCTGCGAGCCTCCCTTTCTCTGCGGTAGCGATAGGAAACTTTGATGGTATTCACAAAGGCCATCAAGCATTGCTAAGAAAGGCTGTCGAGGGAAGTAAGGCTCAGGGGCTTACGCCGGTGGTGTTAACTTTTTATCCCCATCCCGTTGAAGTTTTAAATCCGCAAAAAAAACTGGAGCAGTTGACTACGACTTCAGAGCGATTAGTTCTCATGGAATCTTTAGGGATCCAGTTTGTCTGCGTGGCTCAATTTGATCAAAAACTCAAAGAATTGTCGCCAGAAGATTTTTTTGAACGTTATTTAATTCGAGGGCTTAAAGCTAAATCGGTCTATGTCGGTTACAACTTTCGGTTTGGCAAAGAGAGATCAGGAGACATCCATTTACTAAAGAGGCTTTGTGATAAGAATGGCTTGACCCTCACTGTACTAGAGGCCGTTTCAGATGGGTCAAAAGTAAGTAGTTCACTGATTCGAGAAAAAATTTCCCAAGGTGAAATAGAGAAGGCCACTCAACTTTTAGGTAGGCCTTACAGTATTTCTGGAATGGTTAAGCCCGGTGATGGAAGGGGGCAACAATTGGGTTTTCCTACGGCCAATCTCTACTGTGCCGCAGAGAAAATATTACCCAAAAACGGTGTTTATGTGAGTCGAGTTAAGTGGCAACGGCAGTTTTTTAGAGCGATTACCAATGTAGGAGTGCGGCCCACATTTCACTCGGAGAACTCTCCAAAGTTAGTAGAAGTTCATGTTTTAGATCTTAACGCAAAGCTTTACGATGAGACCCTTGAACTCGAATTTTTGAGTTTTGTTCGAGAGGAAATGAAGTTTGATTCCATCGAAAAGCTCAAAGCCCAGATAGCAAAAGATATTTTGGCCTCTAAAAACTCACCATTATTCGACACGCTCTAAAAACTTGTTTATATTGAAAGACCTATGAATCTTTCTCCACACATTTTAATTTTGGCTGCAGGTCAAGGTAAGCGAATGAAATCTGAGCTTCCCAAAGTTCTCCACGAAGTTCTTTTTCAGCCGATGATTCATCATGTTTTAGATCTAGCCTTTGCGATTCCCCATTCTTCGGTGTCTGTAGTGATTGGACACGGGGGTAATGAAGTTAAGAAGTCCTGTGAGAGGTATTCTAATGTTCAGTTTTTCGAGCAGAAAGAACAACGAGGAACGGCCGATGCTGTGAAAGCCGGACAAGGTTTTTTAGAAAACCAGACTGGGCATGTTCTTGTGTTAAGTGGCGATGTGATTCTTCTCAGAAAGAAATCAGTTGAGAAGTTACTTAATTTGCATGAAAGTGAAAAAGCGGCCTGTAGTTTGGTCACGACACTTTTAAATAATCCCACGGGTTATGGACGTATTCTACGAAACGAAAAATGCCAAGTGGTGGGGATACGTGAAGAAGCAGATAGTTCGGACCAAGAAAAAAAGATCACCGAGATCAATGCTGGAATTTATTGTTTTGAAATAGGCGCCCTTTTTAATTCGCTCTCAAAAATTTCAAATCAAAATCGCCAAGGCGAATTTTATTTGACCGATGTCATTGAACTCTTGGTACAGCAAAATGCCAAAGTGATCGGGGTTCCGTTTGAAGATTCTGAAGAGACTTTAGGTATTAATGATCGAATCGCTTTAGCCGAAGCTGAAAAAGTTCTTCAAAAGAGAGTGAACCGTTTCCACATGGAAAACGGCGTCACTTTACAGGGTGCAGATAATATTTGGATCGACACAAAAACTGAAATCGCAAGCGATGTGACTATTGAGAGTGGTGTTCGAATTCGGAAATCGAAAATCGCAAGCCACTGTAGGATAGAGGCCAATTCTCGAATTGAACGCTCGTCTTTGCATATGGGCGCAAAAATCAGGCAAGGAACGGTTATTGATGAAAGTACAATGGGCGAGAAAACAACCGTCGGCCCCTACGCTCATTTAAGACCGGGTTCTCAGTTAGGCTGTGATGTTAAGATTGGAAACTTTGTCGAAGTGAAAAAGAGCACTTTCAAAGACGGAGCTAAAGCTTCTCATTTGAGTTACATTGGTGATGCAGAGATTGGGAAAGAAGTGAATTTAGGATGTGGATTTATCACGTGTAATTATGATGGAGTGACTAAACATAAGACAGTTATCGAGGATGGTGTTTTTGTGGGAAGCGATTCTCAAATGGTAGCGCCTGTGACATTGGGAGCCAGAAGTTACGTCGCTTCTGGAACAACTGTTACAAAGAGCACTCCCCCTGAAAGCCTTGTGATTGGTCGAGTCAAACAGGTCACTAAACCCGGATACGCAAAGAAGTTTTTAAAAAAAACATAAAAGTCTGAGCGCCCATGCAATTGTGAAATTTTCTTCACAATTTTCTTAATTCAAAAAAAATTGGGTTTTCGAAAATTTTTTCCGATATACTTAAAAAGTCAGGCAGCACGTTGCGCAGTATCAATTCTCTTTCTTGACACTCAGCACCCATTTTAACTGCCCTTTCCATTTGGGGGCAATAACTTAAGGAGATTCATATGTCTGTAAAAAGTGCACGTTTGTCGTCAAATAAAGGTTTCACTCTAGTGGAACTACTCATTGTAGTCGCTATCATCGGGGTCTTAGCTTCTCAAGGCGTTCCCGCTTATCGAAGGATGATTCAAAAATCGAGAAAAGGTGAGGTTCAAGTGCTTCTTGGAAACATAGGAGCTGCTGAAGCAGGGTTTTTCTCAGAATATGGCGTTTACGGTAACAACATTCAAAGAATGGGCGCCCAGATGGAAGCCAATGCTAACCTCCGCTATATGGGTGGATTTATGTCGACTGGGTGTGACAATCAATCAAGTACAACTTTCCCGGCTACAGGAGCGGTGGAAATTGCTAACTTTAGCGGATACACGAACGTAATCACCAAAACTACTACAGTTCAAGGTTCGATGCTCATTGGGGCCCTAAACACTGGCACTTGCCCAAATTCAGCTACACCGACTAATTCCGTGTATGTGGCGAACGCTGTGGGAAATATTCACACGTCCCAAGTTACCGCTGCGGTCACGGGTACCAGCGACCAATGGACCATGAATCAAAATCGACAACTCAATAATACAGTGGACGGAGTCCAGTGAAAGATTAGGGTGTCAGTCTCCTAACAAGCTTAAAAGGTATCGGTCATCTTTCAAAGTCCCGATTAGCAAAATGCTAGTCGGGATTTTTTATGGTGTCAGTCTCCCAATAAGCTTAAAAGGTACCTATCACAACAGATAAATCGCCGTTAACTCCCTAATTAATTTCTGTTGGTTATTGTCCTTAGAGAACTCAAATTTAGGTCTTCTTAACCCAAGACCAATTTGTCTTTCTAAATTGGCTCTTACGGGGCTATTAAGCCAATCAATTAAATGTTCGGTAGACTTAGGAACCATCGACCACAAAGGTCCTATGCCTGAAACTATGGGTAAGGTGCAATTTGGTGTAGCCGATGAATAAGGGTGATCCTGAACCCTCTCAACCAAACCCGCTCTGACAGGGTTTCTTAAGACATATTTTAAAACATAAGCAGTTGCATATGGAGAATCCAGCAAGCTCCATTTATATCTTCCTCCGAAAACATGATTGATTCTTTGAGCAGACCTTTGGATATTTTTTGAAATAGCAGTCATAAAATGCCGCATCACATCACCTAAATTGCTTTGAGGCGTTTCAAGAATCATATGAAAGTGATTAGACATCAAAACAAAGGCAAAACAACGTACATGATAGTCTGTTGTTATTTTTGAAATTGATTTGGAAAAAATACTCCAAGTCTCTTCTAAAGGAATATAGAACCACTCCTTATTATTAGAGCGTGAAGTGACATGATACGGGTATCTATCTGTTAAAAAAAGGGGGCGTCTTGGCATGACTATCTTCTCTAAACTAGTCTTCTTTATAGAAAAAGAGAATCAGGGTAGCGAAGATTTCTCCGTAGATTGTTTTTGAGATTCGTAAGAGATTAAAACAAAAATCCCAGCTGGGCTAAGCCCAACCGGGATTATTAATAGTGACCGATACCTTTTAAGCTTGTTAGGAGACTGACACCAAATCTTCTTCGTCGTCGTCGATGCTTAAGTTGCCGAGACCGTATTTATCGACGCGATAGCGCATGCTCCTGAAACTGATATTAAGAAGCTTAGCTGCTTTTTTCTTTACTCCACCGGTTTGCTCGAGCGCTTTAACAAGAAGAGCTCTTTCAAAGTCGGCTGTTAGTTTCTCCAGCTCGATTCCCTTAGCGTCATCGATCTGAATCGCATGGGGAGCAACTTGTCCTGGAGCTTCTTCTCTAGCTTCAAGCATGTGCTTAGGTAAACTCTCAGGAAGAATAACGGCACCGGGCTCAAGAGCCACTGTTCTCTCAATAATATTCTCAAGCTCGCGAACATTACCAGGGTAGTGATACCGTTTTAATACATCCATTGCTTCGTTGCTAATCTTCTTCACATTCATTCCCAAGATCTTGGAGAACTTATCCAAGAAGTGGCCTGAGAGCATTGGAATATCTTCTTTGCGTTCCCTCAAAGGGGGACAAGTGATTTGAATCACATTCATTCGGTAGAAAAGATCCTCTCTAAACCTTCCTGCCTTGACCTCTTGCTCGAGGTTTTTGTTAGTTGCTGAGATCACTCTCACATCCACCGTAATATCTTCAGTTCCACCAACACGCTTAAAAGTTCCTTCTTGAATAACTCTGAGCAGTTTTACTTGCATCGTTAATGGAAGTTCGCCTAATTCATCTAAGAAAATAGTTCCAGTATTAGCGACTTCAAAAAGCCCTTTCTTATCTGCGATAGCACCTGTGAAAGAACCCTTTTTATGGCCGAACATTTCGCTCTCCATCAGATTCTCTGGAATCGCACCACAGTTCACCGTTACGAAAGGTTTATCTTTGAGTGGGCCATTGTAGTGAATAGCTCGAGCAATTAACTCTTTACCAGTACCGCTTTCGCCGTTGATAAGAACTGAGCTCTTGGTATTAGCTACTCGTTTCACAAGTTCATAAATTCTTAGCATTGGGGGGGCTCCACCAATGATATTGTCAAAAGCGTATTTGGTGCCGAGCTCTTTTTTGAGCTGCTGATTTTCAATTCTAAGAGATCGCTTCTCAAGTGCTTGTCGGATGACAATTTTGACTTCATCAATTTTAAATGGCTTTTGAATGTAGTCGTAAGCTCCGCGCTTCATAGCTTCTACAGCGATTTCCGTAGAACCAAATGCAGTGATCATTAGGACAACCATTTCAGGGTCGACCTCTTTCACTTTGGTTAAGAGCTCCAGACCTGACATTTCTGGCATTTGAATGTCAGAAATAATGAGATCAACAGGGTTCTTTTTTAAGAAATCAAACCCTTCAAGGCCATTGGAAGCCGTAAAGACTTCATAGCCCTCTCTTTTCAACATGATCTGGAAAAACTCACGTATGCTTTCTTCATCATCAACTACGAGGATTCTGCTAAAAGCCATTTAACACCTCTACTTAAAAATCGCGTCAACTAGCGCAATGTAACTTAATCTGCAAATACTTTGAGCAACATCCATACCAGACAAAAATCGTCATAACTGTGCTAAGGCAGGTAGGATTCGAAGAGTATTCTGTCTAGTTCATTTACTTGACTCGGTTAAAATAGCGACAAAAATCGTCAGGTTTCTCGAGGAGAAAAATTGTTTTCAAGAAGAATACGGGCGCTATTTGACTTCGAAGCAACTGAATTGCTGAGAGGAATTACGATAGTTTTTAAGTTCCGGGGCATGTTGCTTACAGCTCTCTTGAGCAATGGGGCAACGCGTGTGAAAAGCGCAACCTTTTGGGGGATTTATGGGCGATGGAATCTCGCCACGAAGCTCAATGCGTTTTCTAAACTTTTCGATTCGAGGATCTGGAATGGGCACTGCGGAAATGAGAGCTTGCGTATAGGGGTGCTGGGGTTGGGAATACAAATGGTCTTTAGGGGCAAGCTCCACAATTTTGCCTAAGTACATGACAGCAATTCTGTCCGCGATGTATTTCACAACGGCGAGGTTGTGAGAAATAAACACGATGGAAAGATGAAGTTCTTTTTGAATTTCTTTGAGAAGGTTTAATATTTGGGCTTGTACTGAAACGTCCAACGACGAAACCGGTTCGTCTGCGATGATGACTTTAGGTCTTAACACCAGAGCTCGAGCAATCGCAATTCTCTGTCGTTGCCCGCCAGAGAATTCATGGGGGTATTTGGCTAGCGCTTTTTTACCGATACCTACACGGTCTAGAAGCTGTTCCAAGTTCTTTTGGCTATCGATTCCGCTCCAAAGTCCGTGGGCTTCCAACGGTTCCCTTAAAGTGGCTTCGATGGTCATTCTGGGGTCTAGTGACGCATAGGGGTCTTGGAAGATCATTTGAATTTGTGGTCGGACATTTCTGAGAGCTTCGCCATGTAAACTGAGAAAATCTAATCCCCCCAGTTGAATATTGCCCGATGTCGGTTCTTGTAATCGGAGAAGTGCTCTTCCGAGCGAGCTTTTTCCACACCCAGACTCTCCCACAAGTCCTAAGACCTCGCCTGGGTATAGATCAAAAGAAACGTCATCGACTGCTTTTAGGGTGGCTGTGGCCTTAAAGTTAAAAAAACCAGATCGAAGCTTGTAATGAACTTTAAGACTCCGAACGCTCAAGCTAGGTGTGGCACTCATTGGAACTTCTCCACGTGACAAAAAGTTTCATGATTGTGGGCGATCTTTCGGCTAGTCGGAAATGTACTTTGACAAATATCTGTTCTAAATTCGCAACGTTCGTAGAAAGGACACCCTTGACCAACTTGGCTAAGATCGGGAATGCTTCCGCCAATCACTGGAATTTTATCTTGAAGAACATCAACTCTCGGAGTGGACCGCAATAAGGCGCGAGTGTAGGGATGTTCCGATTGGTGGAAAATTTTTTCGACGGGTCCTTCTTCAAAGATTCGTCCTGCGTACATGACCACCATTTTATCGGCTAGCCCTGCAATAACCCCCAGATCATGTGTGATTAAGATAATAGCCATCTGGGTCTCTTTTTGAATCTCACGTAATAGGTCGAGGATCTGTGCTTGGACTGTGACGTCAAGAGCAGTTGTGGGTTCATCTGCAATGAGAATTTCTGGGCGAGTAGTAAGAGCCATCGCGATCATGACCCTTTGTCTCATTCCACCACTAAACTCGTGTGGATAGGATTTCATCGCTTTCTCAGGTTCCGCAATTCCGACTCGACTCAAAGCTGCACAAGCCTCTTTCCATGCATCTCGTTTGGATTTTTTAAGGTGAATAATCAAGGGTTCAATCAGCTGTGAACCAATCGTGAGATAAGGATTGAGTGATGTCATTGGCTCTTGAAAGATCATACTGATCTTGTTGCCACGAATGGTCCTAAGTCTTTCTTCCGGCATTGCAAGGATATTTTCGCCGTGAAAGAGAACTTCACCCTCGGGAATCTTAAGAGGGGGTGAAGGTAGTAGTTTTAAGTAACTTAATTGAGATACCGATTTACCGCTGCCGCTTTCTCCCACGATTCCCAGTGTCTGGCCCGGTTCGATGGAGTAACTAATACCATTAACCGCTTTCACAACTCCTCGCCGTGTATGAAAGTGGGCTTTAAGGTTTTTGATTTCTAAAATTGCCATTAGTCTCGGGCCCCCTTAGGGTCTAAGGCGTCTCGTAGACCATCACCTAAAAAGTTCAGTGAAAATAGGGTGAGTGAAAGCATTAGCGCAGGAAATAGAAGAATCCATGGTGCGATCTCCATGACTTCAACCCCACTTGAGATCAACGTTCCCCACGAAGCCATAGGAGCTTGTACTCCGAGTCCCAAAAAGCTTAAGAAGGCCTCTTCCAATATGACAGAAGGAATTGTGAGCGTAAGATAGACGATAACTGGCCCTAAAGTATTTGGAATAAGGTGTTTTAGAATGATATATCGGGTTTTAACTCCGACCGATCTTGCAGCATCGACAAACTCTTTCTGTTTGAGGGATATGACCTGTCCACGCGTGATTCGTGCCATGGTTAGCCACTGAGTGAGACCTAAGGCAACAAACAGTAAAAGAATATTGCGTCCAAAATAGACCATTAAAATAATCACCATGAAAATAAAGGGTAATGCATATAAAATATCGACGATTCTCATAAGAATCGTATCGGTTTTACCTCCAACATAACCTGAAATAGCTCCATAAATAACGCCCACTACGACACTTATAAGAGAAGCTATTATTCCGACGGCCATTGAAATTCTCCCGCCATAGAGAATGCGAGTAAAAAGATCTCGCCCTAAATTGTCGGTACCAAACCAATGGGCGAAAGAGGGCCTAGCTAGTGTGAGTTCTAGATTTTGTGTCTCAAATCCATAAGGTGCAATCCAAGGAGTGAGCACACACAACAGAATCTCTAAAGTAAGGAAAATAGCCCCAAAGACTGCGAGTTTATTTTTTTGAAGTCTAGCCCAAGCATCTGACCAAAGACTGTTACTCATATTTCACCCTTGGGTCGAGAAGCACGTACACGATATCTACGAGAAAATTGCAAACGAATATGAGAGTGAAATAGAGAAGAGAAGTTCCCATGACGACGGTGTAGTCTCTATTCAAAGCACTTTCGATGAAAAACCTCCCAAGTCCCGGAATATTAAAAATAGTTTCCGTAACTAAAGCTCCCGTAATAATCCCAGCCAGTGCGGGTCCCAAGTAAGAAACTACCGGTAATATACCTCCTCGGAGGGAGTGCTTTAACAGAATTTGTGTTTCAGTTAATCCCTTAGCTCGCGCCGTTCGAATAAAATCTTGGTGCCGAATTTCCATGAATCCGCCCCTTGTAAGCCTAGAAATATAAGCTGCATAAGCAAATCCCAAAGTAAGCGAAGGCAACAATCGATCTTGCCAGCTATTCCATCCAGCTACAGGAAGCCAGTTGAGCCATAGGCCAAAAATGAGAACCATCACAGGACCCACTACAAAAGTTGGTAGACATATTCCTAAAATGGAGAGGGACATTGGAATATAGTCATAGAAAGTATTGGGCTTCAAAGCAGCTAAGCCCCCCGCAGATATTCCAATGAGAAGAGCCCAACACAGGGAGATGAGACCCAGTTCCATGGAAACAGGAAAAGCTTCTGCGATGATTTCGTTCACGGTCCGGTTGGAGTGTTTGAATGAGGGTCCTAGATCAAACCGAGAGAGGTCTCTTAGATACCTAAAGTACTGTTGAATGAGCGGCTCATCCATGTGGTATTTAGCCTCAAGATTTTTAAGCACTTGGGCTGGAACTTTCTTTTCAGCCGAAAAGGGGCCTCCTGGAGCGAAACGGATCATAAAAAACACCAGAGTTACGACGAGTAAAAAGACAGGAATCATCGTGAGTAAGCGGCGTAGAATATAAGTTAAGCCCATGGGTTCCTACTTCTTCACAATACTAATATATTTTAATGGGTGAATATCCTCGATATTGGGATGCCAACCTTGTACTTCATTACTTAAGAGATAGTTTCTCGAGTAAACATAGATGGGAAGTACGGGGAGATCCTCAAGTAAAATATCCTCCGCCTTTTGAAATATGGCGAACCGCTTTTTGGGATTTCGTTCTTTTTTCGCAGACTCAATAAGCTCGTCATAACTTGAGTTACTGTACCCTGAATGATTATTTCCGCCATTAGTAACAAACATATCTAGGAAAGTATTGGGGTCATTGTAGTCTGCAATCCAACCAGCTCGAGCGATCATGTAGTTTTTTGTTTGTTGGTTATCTAAAAACACTTTCCATTCTTGGTTAAAAAGAGAAGAGGAGATCCCTAAATTCTCTCGCCACATTTGTTGGATAGCCTCAGCAATTTTTTTGTGGTTATCGCTTGTGTTGTAAAGAATTTCAAGCGATGGAAGCCCCTTACCATTCGGAAACCCTGCTTCTGCAAGAAGCTGTTTGGCTTTTTGGATTTGGCTTCCATCTTTAGGTAAACGAGATTCCGGTTTGAACCCGCCCGTACCAGGAGGGGTAAACATAGTTGCTGGCACTTGCCCTCCACGTGTGACCAAGCGAACAATCCGGTCGCGGTCAATGGCAAGTGTCAAAGCTTGACGAACTTTTTTATTATTAAGTGGAGCTTTTGTGCAATTAAACCAATAGTAATAAGTTCCTAAATAGGGATGGTTTTTAAAAACTCCAGTTGTGTCTTTTTGCCAAAGAGGTAATTTTTCCAAGGGTAAATCATCGACAGTGTGGAGAGACTTCGCTCGAAACATCTTTTCTTCTGTTTCGTGCTTATCGATGGGGAAAAAGTTGGCTTCAGAGAGTTTCACAGTCTCTTTGTCCCAGTAGAAGGGATTCGGGGCAACCGTTATGACTCGATTCACTTCCCATTTCTTTAATGTAAAAGCGCCATTGCCAACAAAGTTCTCAGGGCGAGTCCATCTTGCGCCAAATTTTTCGATGGTGGCTTTGTGAACCGGGTAGAGAGAGTGATGAAAGAGGAGACTCAAGAAAAAGGGGGTTGGATTTTCAAGTTGAACTTCTAGAGTAGAGGAGTCTATAGCTTTTAGTCCTAGTTGATTCGGATCGGTAAGTTTCCCTTCGTTGAACGCTTTTCCGTTTTTTATGTAAAATCCCTGATAAGCATATTCCGAAGCTGTTTCAGGTTTCAGAAGTCGAATCCATGAGTAAATAAAGTCTGAAGCAGTAACAGGATCTCCTTGGCTCCATTTTGCATTTTTTCTCAAAAAGAAAGTATAGGTTTTTCCATCCTTTGAGACTTTCCATTTTTCTGCAACACCTGGGATGGGTTCGAGATTTTTGGGATCTTTTGAAACCAGACCCTCAAAAATATTCATGATGATGTGGAATTCTGGAACCCCAGTGACAGTATGAGGGTCGAGATCTTTGGGTTCTCCACCATTACCTAAGTTCAACACTTGGGGTACGGCACTTTCTGCATTGCTTAAGGGAATAAGAGTCGAAACTGAGAGAAACAGTAAAGTGGAAACGGTACACAAAGTTAGACGCCAAGAGCCAAAACTCATAGAAATACTCCTCATCATCATGAAGGACCTCGGGTGATTAGTTACCCGGCTCTTGGGCTGTGCAAAGAGATTGCCAGAAAACTTAAATGTTTGTTTTGATCGACGACTCAAAAAAGTGTAACACTCCCAGCTAGTTAGAACAAGGCGGATTCGGCATCGCTGAAGACACATGAAAAAATTATCTTAAAAAAAAGAAGAGGTGCTTTTTGATACCAGCGACTTCAGTGGTAAAATTATAAAATCAATTTTTGTAGTTCTTCTTCTTTAGGAGGCAACAGTGCGAATTTGGATCTTTTTAATGATTGTTTCTCAAAGTTTATTAGCAGCGAAAATGGATCTTCCATGGTCAGCTCTTCCAAAAACTCCACCGATTCCAAAAGACAATCCGATGACCCCTGAAAAAGTTTCTTTAGGCCGTCAGCTGTATATTGACCCTAGACTTTCTAAAGATGGAACAGTGTCTTGCAACTCCTGTCACAATGTCATGGCGAGTGGTGGAGACAATCGAGCCTTTTCGGCTGGTGTGGGGGGTAAATTGGGCGGTAGGTCTGCGCCGACTGTTTGGAACTCTGCTTTTCATACTGTGCAGTTCTGGGACGGTCGAGCCGCTTCTTTAGAAGATCAAGCTAAAGGGCCTCTTACGAATCCTATTGAGATGGCGATGGACAGTCATGAAGCTGTCGTTGATAGAATCTCCAAAATTCCGGGCTATGTGAGCCAGTTTAAGAAAGTCTTTGGAGACAAAGGGGTAACGATTGACGGTGTCGCAAAAGCTATCGCAGCTTACGAGAGAACGTTAATTACTCCAAACAGTCCTTTTGATCGTTATGTCAAAGGAAACAAAAAAGCGATGTCACCTCAAGCAGTCAGAGGGATGAACACAGTGATCGAAGTGGGGTGTGTCAGTTGTCATACCGGAAAAAACTTCAATGCCCCTGACGATCTGGCTATGGGAGAGGGGTTTTACCAGAAGTTTCCAACTTTCACAGACAACGAATATGTAACTAAATACAAATTCCTAGATGACAAAGGTCGGGGAGCTTTAACCAAAAATGAAGATGACAACTATTTCTTCCGAGTTCCAACTTGGAGAAATGTGGCTCTAACAGCCCCCTATTTTAGTAACGGTGCTGTGAAAACTCTAGACGAGGCAGTCAGAGTAATGGCCAAAGTTCAGCTCAATAAAGAACTCAGTGCAAATCAGGTGGCCGATATCGTCGAGTTTTTAAAAGCCTTAACTGGCGAGCGACCCAAGCAACCCATGCCAGAGTTACCTCCAGATCCAGAAGGCATGACAACTATTGATGGTTAACTAGTTTTAGTAAGATCTGCTGAGGCCTGCATTTTTCCAGAGCGGGAAAAGAGCAGCACACTCTTCTCGGCAAAGCCCATCTTCAACTTCGAGTGGGCTTTTTCCTAGTTTGGCCAATTCTTTCGCTGGAAACTCCAGTTCTTTGAAACCTGCGTCAGCAGCATCAGCGATTGTGGCCCCGAAATAAACTTTGTCAATTTTTGCCCAGTGAATGGCTGAAAGGCACATAGGGCAGGGCTCGCATGTGGTGTACATAACGGTCCCGCTGAGATCGATAGTGTTCAGCTCTTTTGCAGCTTCTCTGATCGCATTGACCTCCGCATGAGCTGTCGGATCACAGGTCTTCCATACTCGGTTGTGCGCTGATGCTACAACTTTCCCTTTCTTCACAATGACAGCTCCAAAAGGACTTTGTCCTGCGAAGATACCTTCTTTGGTTTTCTCAATGGCCATTTTCATGAATTGTTCATTAGTCATAAGACCTACGAACATAGTTCAGAATAGTAAACAATGCCATATCTAGGTTTTTGCTGAACGGAATTTTCTTTGGGAGACCACTTCACTTGAAGCCCCGCGACAAAACCAGCCTTTTTTGCAAGCTCTTTCGAGATTTCGAGCTCTTCGGGAGAGGGGCAGGATAGGATCATCATACCCTTTTGGTCTTTTAGTGTTTTCATCGCATGATGGAAAATTTCTTGAGGTTTTAAGGTCGACAGAGGCAAACCCCAAGAAAGCAAAGGATCTGCTGAGACGAAGGGATTAAGAAGTAGAGCAATATCGGTGGGGCGATTCCATTTGAGAAAATCAAGGGCATGGAAAAACCCCAATCTCATTTTACTTGCATAATAATCTCCGTAATCTTTTCTGGAATGAAAACCCCAAAGCATTCTGTGGGAATCGATCTCGATGCCATGTATGAAGGCCTCACGCCCCATTTTTTCTAAAAGCCTGTCCAAGACAGGGCCAAAAACAAAATTCCTAGCACCAATATCTGTGACCACTAGCGGTGACTTTGTGAAGTTCTTAAGAATATCTTCCCAAGGAAAAAGTTCTAGAAATTCCTGAAATTCAATTTGTATTTTTCTGTCTCTTTCAGGAATCTGATGAGGCCCGGTCACTGCGCGTGAGAACCGAAAATGATTACGAAGAAAAAAGTCGAAAGAGTTTTTAATAGCTAAAAGGGCATTGTTCATTTATCTAGAATATTCCGTATCGATACAAATTGCATGTAGCAAAGCAGAAGTATTCCTAGGACTGGAACCCTGAGTCCTTCTAAATAATGGGTGAGGTCGCGACTTCCTAATGTCCATTCAGTAATAAAAGCGATGAGAACTACGGAGATTGATATTCCTAACTGAAAGAGAAGCTTCTTGGGTTTCGATTCAATCATGAGTGGAAGAGAAGCAAAAGCCGGAACAAAAAAGATGAAGTAGTCGGGCCGAGTTGTTGAGTTTAAAAGCCCCATCATCGACCAAACAAAAGCCCATAAAAATCGCTCATTCTCTATTTTTAATTGAGGTGATTTCAGGAAAATCCATGAAAACAGCATGATCGAAATAGTTGCTACGGTAAAACCGATAGCCCCTTGGTTTAATAATGATTTTGGTAACCAAGTTGCTAAAAGCGAAGGCAAAGAAAGGGAGACGACATCTTTCGCAAGATCATAAACTGCATGATACTTTCGAGCATTTTCAACAAAAGCTAGTGGCAGTGATGCTCCGGTCGAAAATCCAAAAACAAACATTGGAACAACTAACGAAGCTAGTACTCCCAAAATAAGCCCAATAGTGAAAAAGGTTTTACGTTTAAAAAAATAATAAGCAGCAAGAAAAGAGGGATATATTTTGATACTGGCTAAAAGAGTAACGACACTTCCACCTATGATATTTTTTGATTTTTTATTTGAGCGTAGAGCGATTTCGCACTCGCTCAAGAGGGCCGCAAACATTAATTGAACATTGTGCGACTGAAAACTCGCATGAATGGGTTTAATTGAAACGATCCATACTAGGAGAAAAAGTTTCCAGTGTTTTCGATCAGTGAGCTCTGGAAAAATTAAAAATAGATTTCGCCAAAACCATAAGTAAGCAACCGTTTGTAGAAGAAGCCAAAGATAGTTTGCACTGGTGAAACTTAACAGTGAGAGTGGTTTTAAGAGGGCTAGTCCGAAGGGGCCGTAAAAGAAGTTCCCTATTTCCGCGTTGTCAGTATAGAGCTTTAATACCCAGCCATTTAAAAGCCATGAAGAGGCTTTGTAATAGACTCCTAGATCTCCACCCGGTTTCCATGCGATACCCCAACAGGGGATGAGTAATACAAAAAGGAGAACGAGTGGTAAGGGTGGAGTTTGTTTTTGGATCATTGCAGTAAGATAGTACTCTGAAATTAAATCGTCATTACGACAAATTCTTACCCTTGGACTGGATTTAAGTGCTTAAAAAAGCAATGAATACAGTAGCTTAATAAAAATAGATATTGACACAACGCAATAATTCGTGTAGTCAATTGGCATTAAATTTTTTAATATGGAGTAAAGAATGAAGGGTTTGTTGCTAGCGGTTTTATTGAGTTTTCCTCTTTTTGCAGCTGATGAATTTGTAGTCCATCATCAATGTTACACGCCTCGAGTAGCTGATACCGGATATCAGTTAATTATTGAGACTGGTGGCATTGCAGGCATTACTCAAGTGAAAGTATTTGAGAACTCTTTTGCCGGAGCTAAATATCTAGGAAAGTTCATCGTGCGTGTTCAAGAGACGGGAAGTTCAACCGTATATACAGGAAAAGATATTAGAGTGGTTATTGGGCCTGGGGAGTACCCAGCCGAAATCGGAATACCTAGCAAAGTTTATCGAGCAACCTTCGCAATTAAAGGAAAAGACGGAAAGATACATCAAGGCCCTCTGAACTGTCGTTCTCCTCAAGATCCCCAATAAATAAACTTGATTGTGAAATGGTGGACCGGATGGGGATCGAACCCACGACCCTCAGACTGCCAGCCTGATGCTCTCCCAGCTGAGCTACCGGCCCACATTGGCAGAAGTCTCTGGAGATAGCAGGCTTGTTTCATCAAGGCAACTTTTCTCTTATTAAGCTGTATTCTTATGAGTTTCAGGTGTTCGTGCTTTAGACAATCGTTCAACCAAAAAAGGCTCTTTTGGCCCTTTTTGATTCTTTGTCGTTGGTTTTATAGGGCACATCCTTTGCTTTAAGTGCGAAGCACAATCTGGCCTCTGTCCCGCGCTTGTTATCTGTGACGATGTCAGTATTTTTAAGGGGAGCTTAATTCAATGGATAAAACCTACCGATGGATTGTTGCAGGGCTTTTTGTTTTCTTAAGCTTTTTAATGCTGAATCGCCCAGTATCTTTTCCCGCCTTCAAATTTGAGTCTTTTGGAGAATTCCACCCGGTATCTATCGAACAGAGAGAAATTGTCTTTAGTGTGATCTCAAGACTTGAAGCAAAAAAAGGTATTACTGCGTCCTCAAAGAAAATCCTGTCCTATCTAGAAAACGAAACCGTGGAAATCTTAGTTACAAATTTTGCAAGCGAATCCAAAGTTGTAATGAAAGATGGGGTTGGTCTTGTTTTTCCTGAAAGGTTTTTTGAATCTGATCCTATCGATCAAGAGTTCGTGCTATCGGAATGGTTTAGAGAATTTGCGCATTCAAATTGGAGTGACGAGTCCTATCTGGCGAAAGTTCCAAAATTTAAAAAATAGAATCAAAGTCTAAAAAACATCCACTTCATTTGATAAAAAGAGAAAAGATTGTTTTTGAATCCAGTAAAGTTTTGAGATTTCGGTTTGTATTTCTGAAAGAGCGAAAGGAAATGTCTCTTCTGAAATCGCATCGAACATGCTTACACTTTCTCGGACGGGATAAATAACGAATTCAGTAGATAGACCCGTTTTCTCCTTGGCCGTTTCGATAGCTTCCATCATACCCCCAACGCGATCGACTATTTTAAGTTCAACTGACTCGTTCCCTAGCCAAACTCTCCCTTTGGCTGCTTTCTCAGCAGTCTCGGTCGAGATATTTCTGCTTCTGGCGACATAATTAACAAAGCTTTCATAGAACTGGTTGAGTCTTCGATTCATGATGGCTTTTTCGTCAGGAGTCCAAGCCTTGTGCTCAGAATCGATCGCAAAGTAGGGACCCGTTCCAATAATCTC
>Ga0214923_10000900_pt1 | contig 43755 bp, 41 predicted proteins | sample LL1510_MetaG_FD_177993 | JGI IMG/M metagenome (GOLD analysis project Ga0214923, IMG submission 177993) | Freshwater microbial communities from Lake Lanier, Atlanta, Georgia, United States - LL-1510 | ecosystem: Environmental > Aquatic > Freshwater > Lake | place: USA: Georgia | collected... | reverse complement strand
TTTGGGGTGCGGGAGATAAAGCGCTCCATCTCTCTTTGATGAAGTGCCTTTAAGTGTTCTCTATTAATCACTTTTCAAACCTATCTCTTTGAATGCTTCCAGGGCTTGATACGGAGTAAGTCTTTCCTCAATTTAAACTGGCTGATTTCAATATCGTAGGCAATCTGAGCCCTTAGCCAGTATCCATTTGAGAGACCAAAGAAGCGACAGAGCCTTAGATCAGTATCAGCGGTAATACTTCGCCTTCCCTTTAATATCTCGCCAATTCTCTGTGCTGGCACTTCACACTCTTTGGCTAAGCGATAGGAGGTTAGGCCCATGGGAATCATAAACTCTTCAAGAAGTAGCTCTCCTGGAGAAACGGGCTCAAGACTCTTACTTAATAACTTCTTCTGGGTAGGGCGAACTCTTAATTTAGCTTTAACGCTCTTGCTAGCCACATTCCACCTCACTCTTCATCTCTTTGCAATAAATCTCATTAGTGATAATCGATAATCTCAACATCTTCAGCTCCGATACTGCTCCATCTAAAGCATATTCTCCATTGATCATTAATGCGGATACTCATCTGACCGTCGCGACTTCCTTTTAATCGCTCTAAACGATTGCCAGGAGGAATCCTCAAGTCATCAAGCCTCATAGCGATCTCCAGCTGGCGAAGCTTGCGCCTAGCCACCCTCTCGAAAGCAATAAAGCGTTCAACTCTTTCTCCCCCTGCTAGTGCTTGCGTATCACTGCAGGAGAAGGAGAGAATCACTGCTCAATAATAACGCTAGGCGTTATTAACGCAACTCGTTACTACTGCGCCTGTGGATTACTTAAATCTCTTCAAATACAAAGAGAGCTTCTAGATAGGTATCGCTACTAATCCCAAGGTTTGCCGCATCAGGAGGAGCGCTCTGCGGCTCAATGCAGACCCCTTCAGGATCTTGGTCATAGACCACCCAATATGGCGCATCTGATTCAATCTTTATCTGCAATACATCTTCCCAAGAAACTGTTGGCACTCCTCGCACTTGAGTAAAGGCATCATCCCATGGGGGAGGCGTTGGGTTTATTAACTTTCCAGTTGGCATGTAATCACTGCCACGTTCAAACATTTTTCCAGGATGAAAATCAATCTCAGCAGCCCCGCCTCTATCAAACTCTCTTGGAAACCAGGGATGAAGCCCCATCCAAAATGGCAGATCACTTTGCCCTGCTTCATACTCTAAAGACCAACGCAGAGCGTTATCAAGAAGTTCAAATCTCTGCTCAACTCTTGCCCCAAGATATGGCTCGGCAAGATCAAGTGCAAAATATCCATTTCCTATCTCCTGCCAAGAAGAGGTAGGGGCAAAGCCATGGATCGCATGAGGTGAGGCAAGATTTGTTGGTAGTTGAAATTCTTCTCCACTGCTATTTTTTATTAGACCATCTTTGATTCGCCCTGCCCAAGGAGCCATGGGATACCAACCCCAGTTAAGCACCTGACCTCTAAATGGGAGCACACATTCAATATCTCTAAACCTAAGAGATGAGATCCTTCCCCCTTGATCAACATCAATTTCAAGTGAGATCTCACCGCCATCAATTGCATGAAGAAGGCTCATAGCGCTAAATCTAACTCCTCTTTCCAGGGAGGATTAGCGCCCGCTCTAGAGCAGGTAATTCCAGCAGCTATTGCTGCTCGCTCTAGCACTTGCCTCAATACATCTTGATTTAGCCCACCTAAACCGTGTTTAAGAAGTCCTTCAACAATTACAGCACCAATTGTGTCGCCCGCCCCAACGCTATCTACCAATTTAACTTTAGCTGCAGGGCAATCAATTCGCCCATCTCTAGTAAAGGCAGATAAGCCCCTCTCAGCCCTTGTAACTACCACTATCTCGGTGCCTCTTGAGAGCCAGTTAGCAATTACTTCACTCTCTGAATTCTCATAGAGCCAGGAGAAATCATCTTCACTTAGCTTCACAATCTTTGCTAGATCTATCCATCTCTCAACATTATTTCGATAGGTATTTCTATCACCTTGTATTGAGGGTCTAACATTGGGATCAAAAACTACAGTTGCGCTCTTATCTGAAAGCCAACTATGAAGCTCTGAAGCACCAGGCTCTAAAAGAGTGGCGACTGAGCCGATATGAATAACTTCGGCATCCTCTTTAGGAAGCCATGAGGAGTGGAAGTTGAAACTTACCGTTGAATCTAGCTTGAATTCATAGCTAGCAAAGCCTGCTTCATTAATTGTTGCTATGGCAAGGGCGGTTGGAAGATCAGAGCGATGAACAAAATCTAGGCTAACCCCGCTATCTAATAGCTCACGCTCTATCGCAGCTCCATAGCTATCACTTGATATTCCTCCAATAAAAGTGGTTGAAGAACCGAGACGGGCTAAGGCCTTCGCGCTGTTGCAGGGGCCTCCCCCTACCCTCTCTAAGATTGCTCCCCCAGCAACTGGTATCAGATCTATGAGAGCCTCACCAACCACCCAGATCTTTTCAACTCTTTCAGCCACTATTTGCTATTTTCATTTCCGGAGCAATCGAGCACTAATTACTTGCCGCACCGCTTCCCACTCAGAAAGCTCAGATGACGAAAATGGGCTCTGACTTGGTTTGACAACATAAAGTCCTGAGAAATAACTTGATTTGAATTGATAGTAAGCGAGTAACCACCTTGCGTTACTTCCAGATCCAATCTTTACATGCATCAAAAATCCATTATCAACCTCTTGATACTTACTCCCTTTTGAGTCTAAGGACAAAAATTCATAGGTTTCAAGATCTCCACCAGTAGTTTTGAATCCACCCAGCTTGATACAATCGTCTAAGCGCTGTAATAACTCTTTCCTTGCTAAATCTGCTGCCCCAGCGGACTCATACTTAACAACCTCAGTTGAAAGAAATAGGTAAGGTGAACCATTTTGAAAGACTTGCAGCTGTCTTCTAGACATTCGCTTCTTATCTGACTCATAATTTTCATAACACAAATCTAAAGTAGGACTTTCTAGAGTTGTTCCTTTTGCGAGCGGTTGGACAATCCAAGACTCCTCAAAGTCATTAAAAGAAAACCCAAGGTCTCTTAATTCACTCTGGCTGCTTTCAACAAGGGTTGGATCTACATAAGGCGCTGATCTCCTAATCTGACTGGTCTGGCCAAAAACCGCTTTCAGCATATAGGCATCGAATATCTTCAAGTTATTTCCAGATATTCGAGCGGTAGCGCTCTTACTGCCCAAGTTTGCAGAATACACTACTCTTTCTTTCTCTGAATCTCCAAAGAAAAACTTGCTCACCTTTTTGTTGTTTATTAAAACATCTCCGGTTGAGTTGCCTGCAAACAAGGTATAGGCACCCCGCACTGTAAATGAAGCGGAGCACTTACCTTTACAAACTCCAGCTTGATTTCCCAAGGAGTCGGTAGAAATCTGCCACTTACCAAGCTTCTTCATCTTACTCACAGATACCTTACTAACGGTGGCTTCAATATCTGCTCGAAGTCCATTACCTTTGCAATCAAAACTCTCAAAAGTTCCTTTTATTTTGTTTAGAGGCATGGCTAAAGAATCTGGAGTAGGAATAGCGGATCGCGCTATCGAGAAGCCGGTGGCATTGTATATTCGACTAATACATATCCCAGAACCTTTATCACTCACTAAGAAATTTACTCTGGCATTTAAACCTAAAACACCAGATACAAAGGCCTCTTTTTGAAACTCCGGATAACCTCTATCAATCGAAACTTTCACATTATTCGACCATGCGCTGCGATTACCCCAGGCATCGACCGCTCTAACTCGCAAGTCATACTCGCCCTCAGGTAGATCTTTTCCTAGAACAGTCCTAGGAGGGGTAAGGGGATACTTAGGTGAAGTTTGAGAATTTGATAAATAACTTTCGACTTTCCTTATGCCACCAGGAGCTTCAATCTCATAGAAACTAATAATTGAATCCTTATCTTCAAATGGGATCCCTGACTTTAGAATTGCTGCATCTAAGCTAAACCAGGAATTTGGATTTTCAATTTCAGGGGTGGGAGGTGGAACTAAATCTGGAGACCGAGTTACTTTGACTTTTACTTTTTCAAAATCAGAAGTTTCAAACTCTATTTTTGCCACTCCAGATTTAGTCACGAAACTCTTTCCTAAAGGAAGTGTCATTGATCCAGATGCTCTTCCGCTGAGGTATTGGTAGTCATCAAGATTGATTAGCCACATATCAGTTGAAACTCCGTAGGTTGATTCAACTCCATCTATGTAATCTGGGTTTGGTGAGACTATGGCACCAGGTGGTGGAGGATCGATGCGATAAATTACTAGACCAGGTTTGTTCAAACCATTAAATGATTCTCTACGATACTCAATCCAATAACTGGCGTCTTTATCTCGAAGAAATATTGATCTAAAACCTTGGTTTCCATCCACCGAACTGAGTAGAACCTCTTGACTATTCCAAACTTCCTTTACATCCTTATTTTCTAAAAGTCCCATCCGCCATAGATGATAGGTGGACAACGAAGTCCTTACTTCGACGTTTCCCATAACATCAACAGCTCCCCCGTACTCAATACCACGGCAGTCATTAAGCCAATCTCCATCTATTTTCCCAAGATTACAAGCCAACAAATTAGAATGACCAAGACCAAGCGCATGCCCTAACTCATGTGAAATTACGAACTCTTTATCTGTCCCATTAAGAATCATTCCTCCCGACCACCTCCCATTCTGATTAACGCTACTTATTGCCTCCCAAACACAGTTCATTCTTGGGGTCAAAACAACTAAGTACCGATTGTTAAAGTCTATGCCTGGATATCTAGGCTGCAAGAGTGACTTGACGGTTTCTATGTAGCGAATGGATGTATTTCCATCGCAGTTACTTGGTGGTCTCAATGATAATAATGAAAAATCCTTTATTCCTAATTTCAATTCATTGCTTTCTTCAGATTTACTAAGGACTGAATTCCAGTAAGGCAGACTTTTTTCTGTTAAGTTTGAAGCAACCAACTCTATCGATGCGGAATTACTTGAGTTACTTCCGAATGAAACTCCAACAATGTCTATGAATTTCACCACTGGAGAAGAAGAAGCAGGATAGATTTCAACAAAGGTAAGAGCAAAGAAAAGTAAACTAATTAAAAACTTTCTCACCATAGTGGCTTAATTCCCACTAGGAAATGAATCAAAATCCTTTTCAATCTGAGGAATTTGATTTCTGATATCTTGAGTCAAAAATACTTGAAATTCCTTCATTTTCTCAAATGCGGCGCGGGCTTCACTTAGCCTTCCCGCGGCACGGAGGTCGTAGGCATAACTCAACCAAATTCTCGGGTGTCTTTGCTCGATTCTCAATTGGCGCTCTCTGAAGGGAATTGCCTGCACTTGTTGTCCCCTTTGTTCGCGAAATCCTGCACTCAGATCTAAGAGACCGAAATCATTTGGATAACGAGTGAGAGCGAGGTCTAATATTGCAAACAACTCACTAATACTATTTGTTTTATTGAGTTCAGACGCGAGGTACCAATATTCGGATTCCAAAACAGAATGTGACTGAGCGACTTTGCTTATCTCCTTTACTCTAGTTGATACAGCCCCGGAGTTCTGCGGGTCTACTTGAGTGGCTAAGAACTTCTGAGTACTTCTATCTGGATAGGAGGAGTACCACCCAGTTGCGAACAAAATCCCTGAAAACAACAGAGCGATATATCTCTTAGCATCTATATCAGGCTGACTCCTTTTTACTCTAATTGGAGAGTCTACAGAATCCTTTATCTCTCTAGTTCTCAGGGCTAAGACAAGGCCAAGAAATGCATAATTCCAAACTGCAATTGAAATGTTATCTATGGAAAAGATAGACATAGACCAAAGTGCTAGGAAAACAGAAGCAATACCTTTATCGATATTACTATAGGTGTCACTGAGAAGAGTTTTGAACGATATGAATACTCCAATTAGTACTGGAATTAGAACAGCTATTAAACCAAGTATCCCAAGGGTCGCAAATGCTTGAACAAAAACATTATGAGCGTTATTTGTAACCAAATCAATAGATGTTCTTTCGGCCAGGGCCTGTGACCTATATGTTCTAAAGTGGTCTCCATAACTATCGACTCCTACCCCCCAAATAGGTGAAGTCTCCCCAATTCGAATTCCTGTGAGCCAATACTGATAACGTAGCTGAACCGTATATTGACCAATTACGTTTCCGAGTGGGCCGAATCCTAGAGTTCCCAAGAAAACGAAAATTCCCAGAAAGCCAGCACAGGCGAGAAATATTAGTTTTTTAAATAGGCTCACAATATTTAGCCATATAAAGAGCGTGAGCAAGCCAACGATTAAAATTGCTCCAAGTCCTTGTATGGACTTCGTAGCAACAATTAGCCCCATAGAAATTCCAAAGAAAGTCAGTCTTATTAGACGCAGGACTAGGTTGGACTTCTCAAAGACCAACAATAGTAAAAAGCAAGATGCCGATAATGCGAACATTGCAGAGGCAAAGTTTGTATTTCCAAAGAAAGAAAATACTTGATTGCTTTGAGACCAATTTACAGGATCAGAGCCTAACCACTGCACCAAGCCATATGAACAGAAAATTATTGAAGCTAATTCTAAACTATGTAGAAATTTGGAACCAAAAGTTCTTGCATGATTCATAAGAGAAAAGGAGAGAGCAACTATAAAGAGAGAAGTTATTGTTAGTAAACCATTATTTCTTCCCCAGAGACCCCACAAAATTCTAGTCCACGATAGATTTTCAAAGAATTTAGCTAGCATTATCGCAGTGATTGTAAAAATAATTGATAAGAGCAATAATCGAGCTTGATAATTTACACTAGAAACATTTGCAGACTTTTTGTAAGCTCTATAACCAGCCAAAGCGATAAATGGAATAATGGTAAGAAGTGCAATTTGCTTAGGCCAATTAATTGGATCCAGAAAACCTATAAATATAGTCCCAGAAACTGTTGCCAAAAGTGCGGTTGCTTTATCGAAAGCGTATTTAGTCGTTTTCTCCATCGCCCAATTCTAATGTTTTTTCGAACAAGAGCAGCGAAATTCAAGTGAATTTTCAATGATGTCGACAATACCCATAGCCACGTTGTCATGTTCACAAAAGGCCATGCTTCCTGAATCATCAATAAAACTGAGGGCCTTATCCTGATAAACACTCCAGTCTATTTTCTCTCTGCCAAGGATCATTTCCACCGCGTCGTCCAATTCTTCGGGCAACTGGGCGCAAATACTGTCTAGATATTCAAACTCACTCAGCTTAGGTCCACGATAGAAGACTTTAGCCCCTGAAAATACGGCATCAAAGAGCTTCTCTGTCAGTGAGTATTTGTCATTCTCAACCACTATGGTGTATTCGAACTCAGACAGAGTCAAGAATTTATCTGGTGCTTGTCCACAATAATCTTTTGGTCGAAAGAAAAGCGATGACCAAGCTTCTAGCAAATTAAAATTTGGATTTCCAATAGCTCTTCGAGTGGCAGCCCATCTCTTTCGTACTTCCAAGGTTCTAGACATATTCCAATTTGGACCAAATACCTTTACTTCAACTCCTTTTTGTGAGAGCTTCTTTAGCAACTCGAGACGCCAACCATAAAGACTAGAAGTAACTGATCCAAACTTAAAATCGTTAATCAGGGTAATTGTAGAGTGCTTGAATTTGTCCCGATTCATAATCTTTGGGCGTATCAAAGGCTGAAATACAATATGACCCATGCCATAGATAGAAGATCTCCACGGGCTGAGCAAAATTACAAGATTGAAACTGTTCCAGTCGCTGGCATTATAGTTTTCAGGCATGACTGAAGGTGGTTCAAGAAGAATTAAAACCCTAAAGTCAGACTCAACCATAGATTTTGATTCTGAGTTATCCAATTGTAGCTCAAATTTAAGGCACTGGCATTTACGTCGATGCTCTAATTCTAAAATACATCTATCCAGCAAATTACTCTCCATCTAGGCACCCGACTTTATAATCATCTTAGAATTCTCTCCTTAAAATTTTTTTCTTTTCTTAAGCGCCTCGCCCAAAAAGACGCAAGTCTTTCAAGAAACACGTATTTATCAAAATGACCTAGCTTCCAAATAATTGGAGTCTTAATCCCAAATCCAATTCTTATTTTCATATTCATGAAAAAAACGTAGGGACTGATTGCTTTTGAGTGAATATGGATATTAGCAAGCTTAATACTGCTACCTTTTACCCGAATTTCGATGGACTCTTTTCCAAGAGTGGATTTAAATCTTAATGAACCCTGTTTTAGGAGATTAGTTATAGACCCTTCCCTAAAATCCAACTCTCCTCTAAAAGAAAATGGGATTCGACAGTTTCTTGCATCAGTACCCATGAAGTATTTTCCAATTGATTGAGCATCAAAAATAAATCCTGACGAAGAACCAAGATTTTCTATCTGAGTGGGCAGAACATTAACTCCAATTTCTTGGGAGAATTCACCCAGAAGCACCATGTCATCTACATCATCTCTATTCCAATTATTCAATATATGATGTAAAAACTTTTGCAGAATCTCAGGGTTACGAACATAAAGTATAGATGCACAACCAATTCCATTTGCTTGAAGTGGAAATGCAAAATCAACTCTTGTGTCAGAAATCAAATTAGACATTGCATCTGGTTGTAACAGGATGCAGTCTGTTTCTAGGTGGATAACGTTGTTAAGTTGATTTGTGCGCATGGCATCGTATAGATAGAAAAATCTGGCCGTGGTACCATGCCAGAAATATTCTTGCTTATGAGGCCAAACTTTTTTCATCTCCTCAAATCGTCGGGTCTCTTCGCTTCTGTCTATCTTGTAAATATCGATTATGATTTGATTAGCCATTGGGGCGCGAGAGTCCGTTATTAGGTATTGTGTGATATTGGAATGTAATTTTGACATTAATTTAAAATTGTTTTTAGCATACCTTGGTATAGGTCGCCCTACCTCTACCCACATAATCTTAAGGTTCGAATTCATGAGTTCTTCACTTCATAGGAGAACAAGTCAGTTATGTGCCTATGAGAGTTCTTACGAAAAAGATCAAGCGCTGAAACTTTACTTGAATAAATTTCTCTAAGTTGTTTAGTATCCAACTGACATAACTCCGACCATTCCTCAATAGCAACATAGGGATAGGGAGCGTACGCAGGGATTACATCCCTTTTAAGAACTACAGGTAGCGCACCTAAATATAGGGATTCCCAAAAGCGATGCGTGTCTTTGCCATTCCCTGGAGGACAGGGAACTAGCAATGTTCTTCTCATTAACGCATGTATATATCGGGCTGGGACTCTTCTACTCATCTCAAGGCAGCAATTAGACCTAGTAATCTCCCTTCTTGCCAAGATTCTTTCCTTGAGATTTGTTTCATCATTCCACGCTACAAGTATCCCTATTGATCTAGATTCCACACTAAAACTTGGTACCTTCTTAAAATCTCTTATCTGACCAGCACTTCGATATCTTTGACTCTCTAATCCAAGCGGTAAAGGCACCACTCCTTTGATACTACTAGACACATTTACACAAGCAACCAATTTACAATGCTTCTGAATATCTTGTAGAAAAGATGCGCTAGGGGGGTTGTCAGAGTCACCTATAACTATTGCTGCCAAGGGCTCGAATCGCTTAGAAAGACAAGATAAGAACTCTTGTTCTAGAGAGACCAAAAGATTGCCATTTACATAAACAGTTGATTCATTACGCAGAATTCCTATGCCTGCAAAGTCCTCTTGATTATCCATAGTTTTGTCACATAAGAAGGAATAGGTGTCTGAATTCAAATATGGAAAGCTATTGACTCGTTTGGGTCTGGGATATTTAACAAATCTACGGACAATTCTATCTTCCGTCGCATACCAGAGTAAACTTGCCGTGTTCACAATTAATTGCCTGCCATAATCAATTTGATTTGATGCATTATGTCAGCAGCCAGTTTTTCCAGCACAAAGTTGTTCATTGTCTCTTTAAATTCCTTGCTGTCAAGGTAGTTCTGTGCATTAGCTTGTATCTGCTTCACTAGTGAGTAATCCTTCCGGGCTGCTTCAAAGCACTGCCTAATTATCCTTGAGTCAGGCGGACACTCTATTGCCACCTTAGGAATTCCGAATTCGCGCAAAGGAGGACCCACGTAAATAACGCAGCAACCGGCCCACAATGCCTCAATCAATTTCTCAGAGACATAATCCAGACTATTTTCTACAACAATAGTGAATTGAAATTTCTCTAACTCGCGAGACTTATTTGGTACAAACCCCTTGTAGTTTTTAGGCCGTATCCAGAGGTTATCTAAGCTAGACAAATTAATTCGGCAATTCAATCCTGCAAAGTGCTTTGTTGCACCTAAAAGGCCTTTTACAGTGGTAGCAGCGCTGTTCCAGCCCATTCCATAAACAACTATCTCTTCACCGAATACTTCAATTAGTTCTCGTCTCAAAGTGTACATTTCACCTTCGACAAAGCTTATTTTATTGTTTTGAAAGACAGCTACTCGAGCGTCGCGCACTTTAAAATCGGCCTCACTAGCGCGCGTTATTACTTGCTTACCTTGCGGCCAATTAAATGGAAAAACGTTTTTTCCTGAAGCCCACTTATTTGATGGCGTAAAAATTAACTTATACCTATTGCGATTACCTCTCCGAAAATTATTTGGCCGCGTTATCATAGACTCCCATAAGACCAACACCTTAAGTGCCCTTCTACTTGCTTTTAGTGCTCTTAGCCCGAATTCACGATGATGATTCATAAAAATTATTACATCGGGATCATCATTTAGCGAAACGAGATCATGCCCATCCGTTGAAAGCCAATCAAAAAAGGCCTTCCAGGGTTGCTCCGTCGGCGAGAGGAAGTCAGAGAAAGATTCTTGGCGAGTAACAGCAATTCTCATTGGTGCAGCCTCTGGGCCACTAGTTGTTTAGCTCCAAGAGCTAGACCCACAAACTTATCTCTATTGCGGGTACTAAATGGTGCAAGAAGCGCCGAATTAGCTATTAGTAAAAGGGTCAAAAGCCAGAATTTGTACTTCGATAAATTTGGTACATCGTATGAAAATATCCTAAATCTATTTTTTACCCAGTTCAAGTAGTGATCTCTGGCTATAGGCCTTCCTTCAGTTGTCAGATCATGTTGCAAAACAATTGAAGGATCACAAATCAACTTTCCTTGTTTTCTAGCACGCACAGAGATAATCACATCTTCAAAAATAGATTGCCCGTAGAAATCAGGCTCAAACCTTAGATCGTGAAAACTAATGGCTTTCCAGGTTGAACATCCTATGAGCCAATCTACCTCACTTTTTGTTGTTAGGCCGATTGGACTAATGTTTATGGCAGCGCTTGTTAAGGCTCCAGGATTACCAGTTATCCCAATCCAATCTGTGAGCCAATTTCTCCTAATTTTAGTTCTAGTATCTTCTGAAGTTTTAGCAATACCGGATAGGCCAACACAATCCTTAGTCTGAGTTAAACTTCTTAGGACTAAGTCAAAATAGTCATTAGGGACCATAACATCATCATCCAGAAAGCTTATAAAACCTATGTCTTTTACCTTCTTGTAGTTATTTAAATAATCGAGGCCTATATTCCTTTGAATAGCTGCTGATTTGAATTCAGTCATGATTTGATGAATATATATGAATTCTGATTTCAATTCAGAATATTTCCCTGCATCAGAGGAGTCAACAATAATAATTACGTCTGGCTTCAAGCTCACTACTTCTAGGTTTGCAAGTAGTCTTCGTAACAGATTTGGACGGTTTCTTGTCGCAATGATAAGTGCTAGACCTGACTTCACGGCGAATTCTGGGTTTGGTGTGGCCATGGAACAATACTACGAGAGATAATGACTTTTAAACCGCTCAAGTAGATTGCCTTGCGCCACTTATTCGATAAACTTTTCAGATGAGACCCCACAATTGGACAGTGTCTGAATTGCTATATTTGTTCAGGCGATGCCTGAAACTCTTGAACTATCGAGATAGGAATTTTGTAGCCCTATACGCCATCATCCAATTCGCTCTAGTTTTGCTTGATCTTTTCGGACTGCTTCTAATAGGCGCTATTGCAGCCATAGCAACAAGCTCAATTCAGGGCACCGAGTTGCCCGGCGTTGTAAAGGGGTTTCTAGAATTTCTGAGTTTTGAGGAGAATCCACCTCAATTTATCGCGGCAATATTTGGAATGGCAGCTGCGTTCCTATTGATAATGAAGTCTTTCCTGAGCTACTACTTTGGACTCCGAAATTACTCCTTTCTTGCTAGACGAGAAGCCAGAATTTCAGAATCCCTAGCTAAGCGAATATTTAATCAAGAAATTGTCTACTTGAATCGATTTACAACCCCTCAGTACCAACATGCCTTGACTAACGGTTGTTCTTCAGTAATGGGAGGGGTTATTGGGCAATCTCTTAGCTTGCTAGCCGAGCTAGTTCTTCAGATAACCATGTTAGTTACGCTGTTCTTATTCTCCCCAATTCTAACTATATTTTCACTTTCTTTCTTTATGGGCTTATTTCTGCTCTTAAATAAGTTCCAAGGTGAAAAGGCTCGAAAGTGGGGTCTAGGTATGACACAAGCAGATGTGGAAAGCACCTCGCTAATTTCCGACGCAGTGGGAAGTTATAGAGAAATTTTGGTAAGTGGGCGAAGAACTTTTTTTATAGAAAATATAAAGCGAAGTCGAGAGGAAGCAGCTCAATATTTAGTCAATAAGTCTATGCTTACGCAATTTTCAAAGTATGCTTTTGAAATGAGTGTAATTGTTTCGGGTCTAGCGATATCTGCCTACGCTTTTCTAACAAAACCTGCAATTCAGGCGGCCAGCCTTGTGGTTATTTTTATAACTGCATCTACAAGAATTGCGCCTTCAATCTTGAAGTTACAGCAGGGAATTCTTCAGCTTCGTGGTGCAGCTGGAGCTACTGAACTATTCTTTGAGATAAGTGACTCTGTTATTGACACCACTGAATATGGAAACCGAAGTCGAGATACAAAATCAAATGATTTCAATTCTAAACAGGGAATCTCACTCAAAAACATTTCCTTTGCTTATCCTAACAGTGATAGAAGGGCTCTAAACCAAATTTCGCTTGAAATTAGAGAAAATTCAAGTTTTGCAATAGTTGGGCCTTCTGGTTCTGGAAAGTCAACATTGGTGGATTTGATTCTGGGAGTGATCAGCCCGCAGCAAGGGGAACTAAGTATTTTTGGGCTAGAACCAAAAAAAATACAAAGTTTGGAACCAGGAAAAATTGCTTACGTACCACAAAGTGTTTATCTCACTTCAGGCTCAATTTTGGAAAACGTTGGATTAGGAATTGATCGAGCTAACATTGACCCAGGCAGAGTTCTAAGTGCCCTCGAAAAGGTACATCTAGATCTTTGGGTAAATAGCCTAAGCCAAGGTATACATTCAACTGTTGGCGAACGAGGTTCCCGATTATCAGGAGGGCAGAAACAAAGGCTTGGTATTGCCCGTGCTCTCTATCAAGATCCACTACTGCTTGTCTTAGATGAAGCAACTAGTTCTTTAGATGCGGAGTCCGAACACGAAATTTCAGCATCGATAGAATCTTTGAAGCGAAAAATTACCACCATAATAATTGCGCATCGTTTGTCGACAGTTATTAAGTGTGATCAAGTTGCATATCTAAACGATGGAGAATTAGTTTCCCAAGGAACTTTCACAGAATTACGCAAGGCAGTTCCCGACTTTGATCACCAAGCAAATCTAATGGGCATAACCGGATGAGAGTGCTTGTTACTGGCGGGGCTGGATTCTTAGGCTCACATATGTCAGATTTTTTACTCGCCCGTGGATTCGATGTTATAGCTGTTGACAATTTCTATACTGGAAACAAGATAAACATAGAACATCTCGAGATTGAAGCTAAATTTGAACTTATAAGGCATGATATTACATTTCCTTTGTATCTTGAATGTGATTTGATCATGAACTTCGCTTGCCCTGCTTCGCCTGTCCATTACCAAAGGAATCCGTCGCAGACCATGAAGACAAATGTTCATGGAGCAATCAATATGCTTGGTTTAGCAAAGAGACTACAAATTCCGATTTTTCAAGCTTCAACTAGCGAGGTTTATGGAGATCCTGAATTGACCCCGCAGCCCGAGACCTATTGGGGAAGAGTAAATCCAATAGGACCAAGAGCCTGTTATGACGAAGGCAAGCGTGCAGCAGAGACATTGTTCTTTGACTATCATCGACAATTTAATTTAGAAGTTAAAGTAGCCCGTATTTTCAATACCTACGGACCACGGATGGCTATTGACGACGGTAGGGTCGTGAGTAACTTTATAGTGGCAGCACTAAAAGGCAAGGACATAACTATTTATGGGGATGGAACACAAACACGTTCATTCTGTTATGTAGATGATTTAATTTCCGGACTTTACAGATTTGTTTTTGAGAGTCAAAACACAGGACCTATGAATATCGGAACCGAATTTGAGTTCACGATGAAAGAGTTGGCTGATCTAGTTATCGAACTTACAGACTCTAAATCTAAGATAGTTTATTCACCCCTGCCTCAAGATGACCCGAAGCAACGAAAGCCTGATCTCAATCTAGCTAAGAAGCTGATAAATTGGCAGCCAACCATTTCTGTAAGAGATGGAATGCAAGCCACAATTGAATACTTTAAGACAATAGTGTAGTGATGAGAGTCCTTCACATAATTGCACGATTTAATGTGGGTGGAACCGCTGCTTGGATTCATGAACTGACAAAGAATTTGTCAGGTGTTGGAATTGAATCGCTAGTCGCAACGGGGGAGGTTGGAAAAAGTGAATTTGAATCACAGCTGCTTCAAGAATTGAATTACACCCATATGAAGGGTCTTGGTAATTCGGTTAATCCACTTCAAGATTTGAAAGCGTTTTGGGAAATTAGAAATCTGATAAAGAGTTATAATCCAGATGTTGTAAATACACACACCGCCAAAGCGGGTCTTCTAGGGCGTTTAGCAAACTTTAGCTTGGGAGAAGGGCGAAAGCCTCTCGCCCATACTCTCCACGGACACCTTTTGTATGGTTACTTTCCAAAACCCATCGTAAGGTTAGTTGTGATAATTGAAAAAGTTCTGTCTAGTTTCACTGATTTAATCATTTTTGCTGGTGAAAAAGTTCAGTTGGATTGCCTAAATGTTGGAATAGGCAAGTTAGATCAATCTGTTGTAATGTATCCTGGAGTTTCAGAAGTTAAATTATCCAAAGAATCTGCTCGCAGGACAGAGTCAGATAGGTTAAGAGTTGGTTGGTTAGGGCGCGTTACTAAAATTAAACGTCCTGACCGTGTTCTCGAGATTGCCGGGAAATTACCTAACCTTGACTTTTATGTCGGCGGGGAGGGCGATTTATTGAAAACTTGTAAGGAGTCAGCTCCGAATAACGTCTCTTTTCTTGGTTGGAGCAACCCACATGAATTCTGGAGAGAGATGGATATCTGCCTTCTCACCTCTGATAACGAAGCTCTGCCTATTTCAATAATTGAAGCCCAACTGAATGGATTACCTACAGTAGCAACTGATGTTGGATCAACTTCTGAAGTTGTAATTGATGGAGAGAGCGGCTATCTAACCTCAGTAGATATAGATGAGATGGTAGAGAAATTAACTACTCTTTCAGAGAATTCCAACTTGAGAGAAGAGATGGGAAAGAAAGCCAAGGCAAGGGCTCGAGAGGTATTTTCTCCACAGAGGCAAAGAGATGACCATATCGCTGCATACAAGATGGCAATAAAGAGTTTCGAGCAACGTCCATGAGATTACCAGTCTCAGCTGTACTGCCAATTAAGAACGGGCAAGAATGGATTCCTGAGGCACTACTTGAAATTAGCAATCTCCTTGAATTCCAAGACGAGCTAATAATCATTGATGATCATTCAACGGATTCAACGTGGGAAATTTTGGAGGGATTTAGCTGCCAACCTTCCCTCAGAAAGATTAAGAATCCTGGGGATGGATTAGTATCAGCACTGAATGAGGGAATAAGAGTTGCTCAACATGAATGGATCGCACGTTTTGACATCGATGATAAATACAGGACAAGTAGAGTTGATAGACAGTTAGCTGCTATCACCCCAAGGACTGTGGCTGTTTTTACTGACTATCGAATTGTTACTGCCGAAGGCAGAGATCTGGGCCTCATCCCCTCACCAATCCATCCAGCGGCTACTGCTCTATCCCTTATACATTCAGATAGAACCGCTCACCCAAGTGTAATCTTTAGAAAAGAATCTGCTTTAAGTGTTGGCCTATATCGTGAAGAAGACTTCCCATGTGAAGATTTGTCTCTCTGGTTGAGACTTGCCACCATTGGAGATCTAGTTTCGATACCCTCCGATGAGCTCATCTATTCCCTAAGGAGTTCTTCAGTCTCAGGGTCACGCTATTTTCAGGCAAAGAAAAAATCTGCTGAAATATTGCTCACTTCAGGCCAGGTGCACGACTTTATCACTCGCGCGATAGTTGAATTTGATGCAATCTTGAAGTCCTATAAAGGAGTAAGTCTAGGAATCGAGAGATCGCTACTATTTCTTAGAGATTTATTCCACCCAATAGTCTTTAAAGAGCTCAATAATCTGCAAAAATTTAAAGTACTTGTTAAATTATTTGGATTTTCAATTTACCCCGTAAATCTCTGGAAGTTTATGGTGCTATATCTTGCTCATAAAAAGAGACGGCAATATCGAAATTCAAATTGAAATAACGTTACTGAGCCCTCGAAATTGTCCAGTTAAATCAAGAACTTTTCTACTTCGCTTAATGGTGGACTCTAGTTCTGAGCTTTCGCAGCGGTGTGTCAAAACCACTAAATCATAATCACTCTGCAAGCTTGACCTATTTAATTTGCCCCAATGCTGCAAAGAACTATCCCACCACTCAACTTGCCTGAACTTTTTTTGTAGTAATTGGAACAACTCTAGCGATGGTGACTCTCGCAAATCACTTACTCCAGCTTTGTAGGAGAGCCCAACTTGGAGTAATAAGCTATGCTCATTAAGCCCAATAGATTCAATAATCTTTAGAATTCTCGTTGGCGCTTCATTATTGACCTTTTGTGCTGCATCAATCAACGTGGACTCAATGCCACGACTATGAGCTAGCCAAGATAGGTACATTGGATCTACGGGTATGCAATGGCCGCCCACCCCAACTCCAGGCCAGAAAGGCATGTAGCCATAAGGTTTAGTTCCAGCAGCTTCAATAACTTCAAAGAGGCTAATGCCTAAATCTTGGGCGAGGGGGACTAATTCATTCACTAGGGCAATATTGACTTGCCTAAAACTATTTTCTAACACTTTAGAAAACTCAGCAATTTCAGGAGAGCTGACTTTTATCACTCTTTCACAGAAGCTAGAGTAGAAATCGTATGCTCTGTTTGTTGCTTCATTCGTTAATCCCGCTACTAATCGAGGAGTTTTTCCATAACTCCAACTCTCATTACCTGGGTCTACTCTCTCCGGAGCAACTGCATAAAGTAGATCTAGATTTGGCGATTCTTTTTTGACTATAGATGGAATCAAATCTCTTACAGTGCTTGGAAAACTCGTTGATTCATTAATCAATAAGGTTTCTGCGCTGGCATTCTGGGCTATAGCGCTCACAGCTGACTTTAGGGCCGACAAATCAGGCTCATATCCAGACAACGGCGTTGGAACACAGATTATGGCAATTGCGCACTGAGCTATAACTTGAGGATCGTTTGTCGCTACAAATCCAGCTTGCAACCCGTTTTGCAATGCTTCATTAGAAATATCTTCTACATAACTCACTCCAGAACGTAATTGTTCAATTCTCGCTTCATCTATATCTATCCCAAAAACCCTCCAACCCGCAGAGCTCGCAGCAAGCGCTAACGGCAAACCCACATATCCCATACCGAGTATCGCAACGCTCTTGCTATTTTGCATGGGGTTAAACCTACCAATTTTGAAGGGGTAAATAGAACCGTGGCCCGGTCCTTTCGGACCGAGCCACGGCTTTACTACTTATTGAAAATCAAAGCTTAATTACTTAAGCCTTAACCTTCTTTGCAATCTTGGCAACTGTGTTAGCCAAGGTTGTGATCTGAGCCTTCAAAGCTGCCATCAATGTGGCAACCTGTGTAGCAAGCTCTTCAACAGCTGCGGTTGCAGCATCTGCAGCATCGCGTGCTTCTTCAGCAGCGACTGTTGCAGCATCTGCAGCTTCAGCAGCAAGGTTTGCAGCATCGGTTGCAGCGTTAGCTGCATCGATTGCTTCAGCAGCAGCATCAGTTGCGGCTTCAGCGGCAGCTGTTGCTGCGTTAGATGCTGTAACGGCTGCTGAGGTACCTGCGATAGTTACTGCGGTTGAGGCAGTTAGTACGCGGGCTGGGCGTGATGAACCATCGTTTAGAACGTTAGATGAAGAATCGCCACCAGTTACTGTGACTGTCAACGTACCTGTTCCAGCGACATCTGCACCAAGTTCAATAACGCATGTTCCTTCAGATCCAACAGCAGCACTTGTTGTGCATGAGGATGAAGTTACGCCATTGACTGAAACAACGCGTCCAGAAGTACCTGTGTAAGCAATTGCTACAGATACACCATCCGCAAGGTTTCCGAATGAGTCTTTAACGGTAGCAGTTACTCGCTTGGTCTCATTTGGTGCCATTGTTGCTGTTGCAGCATCAAGGACGATTGTGCGGTGTGAGCCAGCAATAACTGTGTAAGACACTGAAGCGGTCTTACCAGCAGAAGTAACGGTTACAGTAGATGAGCCAGCGGTCTTTGCCCAGATTGTTGCTGAGGCATCACCGTTGGAATCAGTGTAAGCGTTTGCAGTTAGGTCGCCTGTGGCTGTTGCGAATGACTTTGAGTCAACCGAAATAGCTACTGGGTAACCTGATAGACCTGCACCGCTGGAATTTGTCACCTTGATAGTCAAAGTAACGGCTCCGTTAGCAGCAACACCTGTTGAGGCAGCATTAGTTGCAACAGTGATAGCACTGGCAGCTAAAGCAGTCTGAACGTTGGTGTACGCAGTACTTGCGGTTGCAAATGATCCTGAGTTTCCATGAGTAACAGAAACGCTCAGGGTGTCAGTCAACGAAGTAGTTGAAGTTGAGGCATCAGTCCAGCTATAAGAAGCTGTTCCTGCTGCGCCAGTTGCCACACTTGTCGCTGATTTAATATTTCTACCAGCAACAGAGAACTGAACGTTAGCACCTGAAACAAGTGAACCGTATTGGTCACGAACAGTTGCTACGTTAGTAATAGTTGCACCAATGTCGAACTTCTTGGATGATGCAGTGTCACGAAGTGTTATTGAACCATCTGAAGATCCAACTTTTGGAGCAGCCACAACGAATGTTGCAACCATAGTTGAGTTGGCAGCATCCGCCCATGTGACTGTAAAACGCTGACCATCAGCTAGAGCTGAAACTGTCCAAGTTAATGCAGCTTGAGTTTCAACGCCAGTTGGACTGGTATATGTGTAAGTTCCAGCAGTCACTCCGCTTGGAAGTGTGTAGCCGGTTACAGCAGCAACTGTGTATGAGAATGTTCCAGCTTGGCTCATCTGAACTGTCAACGGAATTGTTGTTCGCGCTGTACTTACGTTCAAAGTAGCTGATGCAGTTGCTGCACCAGAAGTTGTTGCAGGAGTTGGAGCTACCAAACCAACAGTTGAGGCTGTAGCGCTCCAACCAGTTCCGGACTTCACAATTCCGAATCCAGGTACAACGATCGCTGATGAAGATCCAACACCGTACGAAGTTCCATAAACCGCAGGACTTGTCGTAAGTGTATAAGTTGAGGAAACCGAGTTCGCAATCAAACCCGCGCCCGCAACTACTACCGAAGTAGTCGTATTAGATTCTGCACGCACGTTAATTGTGAATGCACCCGTAGCTGTTGCTGATTCGGTGTTTGCGGGAGTTGCAGAGTTAAATTCACCGACATGGTTTCCAGTGCCTTGACGGTAAGTTGGGGCCGCATTTGCCATTGTTGCATCCATATTAATAACGGCCTTAGAGGTGTCTCCACCAGTTGTAGAGCCGCTAAATGCAGATGGCATATTTCCAGAACTTGTCACATTCGCAGTCCCAATAGCCGCTCCTGCAGATCCGTTTCGACCTACGATTCCGTAGTAACGACTCTTTGTAGTATCACCGGCACCAAAACTCGCACGCGTAACACTGACGGTACCCGTAGTAACTGTACCCGTATCCGAGAGACCAGCTCCACCAATCGTATTAGGACCTGTGGTGGTCTGGAGTGTACCCGCTACCAAGTTCGCCTTACCAAGGGTTGGTGTCGCAGTAACTGTGAAGGATTCGGTACCAGGTCTAAGAATCGTGGTAACTCCGGCAGCGCCAACAGGAGTGACCGTGAACGTCGCAGTATCGCCCGCAACCTTAGTTGAAGATGATGCAGAAAGAGTGAACGCAGTTGGAGCGCCACCATTTGTACATGTTACCGACGTTGACTGGGATGATGTCGCGCCAGGAGTCGTTGTATCGGTGCCGTTTACATCAATCCAAACTGTGTATTGTAGTGTTTGAACGCCAGTGACAGTATCAGACGCAAGAGGAATAACCAGCGTTGATGATGTTGTGTCACTAATGACGCCTGATGTCAACGGTACGCCAGTAAACCCGGCTGCAACAGCATAACTAGTGAAGCCTGAGGCAAGAGAATAAGAAGTTCCTATTGCTCTTACTTTCGCCGCACCCGTTCCTGCTCCAGTGAATGAAGCATTAATAAGTCCACCCACGCCTTCACGCATAACGCAAGTAGCGCTAATTGTGACGTTGGGGTTGGAGGCAGCTTGAGCTGCAGGTGTTGCTACAGTGGCAAGTAAGCCACCGAACAACGCCACAACTGCTGTTTGCGCAATGCGCTTGAGCAGAGATGTCTTTGTAGACATTGATTTCCTTTCATTAGTCGTAAATGAGACGTTCTCATTTACGGCTGGCAAAGATTGAATCTTTGCCTCGTGATGCAATGCACGTGCTACTGCACCACATTCCCCACCGTGTATCCGGACGCGGCGAGGAAACTTAGAACAGGAGTCCATTACTTGACTCCCCTTTCAACTACATTTATTGCTTGAGATAAAATCTGAGTCTTTCCTGGGTTCAGAACTAGACGGGTAATTACCTGTCTTGGAGCCTGAAGAAGATCTCGGCCTAAAGAGCTGGCTGGGATAGTTAGAGTGGTTTCAACCTCAGATTCTACCTTGATGATCGCCGTTACTAGGTAATTACCGCTTAGAAGGCGCTCTGAGTTGAGGTAGGTGAGGGTAGTCACAAGGGGGGTCCAGCCGCCACCCTTGCCATAAGAGACTAGAGGGGAATAGCTAAAGCCTGAGGAGTCTGAGGTGAGTTTCTGAGAGATAAAGATATTGGCAGCGCCAGCATCTGTTTTAGCCACTTGAGATAAGGTCAACTCAGTCTCAGAGAGAATTGGCTGGCGGTTAGTTATATAAAGGCTTCCAAGTGCTCCAGAGGAATCAGTAATGGTAAAGCCGGTAGGTACCCCAGCATTATCAAGGCCAGCAAATGAGAAGTTCGTTGCTTTAGCGTTTACCTCAACCTTGCTCTCTTTAGTAGCAGCAGGGGCAGGTGCGGACGTAGTTACTTGAGTAGTAGGTGCTACAACTTCAACGCTCTCTGTTGCCTGGTTAGATGAAACAACTTCTTCAGCAAGAATATTTGGTACACCGCTATCTGTTGGCATCGCATTAAAGCCAAGGAAGGCAAAGAAAACGAGAATAAGTGTGAGCGCAGCTTTACTTGATTTCTTAGCGATCTGCGCTGCTTTCTTATAAGTAGTTGAGAGCATATCTAGCGCTGTTAGGCCGCGCTCTTTATCAACAATTAACTCGCTCATTACCCTGCGTAGCGATGCTCTTGCTCTAGAGACAGTATGTCTAACAGCAGATTCTTTAATACCAAGCTCTGCTGCAATTTCTGAAGTCGATCTTCCCTCCATCTCCCACATCACAAGAGCTGCTCGCTCTGCAGGTGAGAGCATTGCTAGGGCTTGTCTAACAATTGCAGCATCATCTGCAGCTGCAATTACATCAACATGATCTTTATTATCGACCCAGGTTGACTCTAGCTCTGCCGAGTTATCATCAAGGAGAACCAGGTTTGGACGACGACCCTCCATACGGAAGATATCGATACAGAGGTTCTCTATTGTTCTATGCATATAGCCAAGTGCGTGATCGGTTGATTCAAGCTCAGGGGCGGCGAGCATGACCTTGATCAGGGCATCTTGGATTACTTCTTCAGCTCTAGCGCTATCTTTGAGGATCCTTGAGGCGTGGGAAACAAGTTCGCTGCGGTGCTCTGTGTAGAAAGCACCGAGCTCCGCGACGGTCCAGACCTTCAGACCTGCGGAGGCAGATTTCTTGCGAATTGCCACTTTTCTTGAGCCCCTTATTTATATACCGGTTTGTCTTACAGAGTCAGTCGTCACTGCCTCTAGACACTTCCACGAATAGGGGCGTAATTTGTCGTGGACAATGGACAAAGCGGACAAAATCACCTTTTTCTCCTAATCATGAATCTTTAACCTACCGATCGAATTCCTCAGCCAGCCTACCGTAGGGCGAGTTTGGCAGACCTCGGGTACTGAGGCGTAAAGGTTAGGAAGATGATGAATGATGCACGCTGGATCTATCTCTTGATAACCACCATTAAGGCGTAAGGCATATCGGTCACTAAAACCCTTGGGGACATTTACAAATTGAAGGCCCATGGCAGCTCTTGCGCCCATATCCCACCAGGTCAATTCCCTGCTCGTAAATCGATCAAATGCCTTACTTTCGACGAATTCTTGAAGCAATTTGTTATCAAGGATAATTACACCGCAATATAGAGATGGAATTTGAATGAAAGAATTCCCTTTCATGGAAAATACCTTCCAAGAATTGACCTGGTCTGGATCGAGAGAATGAAAGTCAATAAACCTCCATCTCTCTCCAGAATTTTCAATCTCAGAACGAAGGAATGAAGGAATCAATCCCTTTTCACTTGATTCCTCCCGTGTTTCTAGCCAATAATCAAGATTTACCTGGTTGATTGGTGTGTCATTCTCTAGAATGAGATAGAGAGACTTCTGATTGACTTGACTCCGTGCGAGTATCTTTAAATCCTCTCTATTCTCCCAGAGAAGATTCCATGGGCTTTCTAAATCTGACTCTTGCCACGGAGAATTGTTATGAGCATTCATTTTCTTGTACTTTGGGAAAACTTTGCAAGTAAATAAAGTTCTAGAGCTTAGTGGTTCATAAGAAAAAGATTCATTACTATAGAGATAAATATTAAGTTTTTTCACAGAGAGTTGCTCAAGTGCAAAAAGCACCTCTCCCAGATACTCATTACGAAAACTTTCTCTTCCTCTTCTTGAATTAGTCATAATGTCTTTTTTCCATGGCTGATTGCCACGAGTTCCGTGTTTTAATAGTCGCGCATATGATCTTAGAAATTCCTTACTAATCCGAGGCCTGACAAAGTCTAAAATACTCTTAGCTATAGACACTTGGGGAGGGCAAAAATGCGTAATAAATACATGCAACTCAAACTCTTTTGAATTGGACATCAATAATCCAAAATGCCTTTGGCGTTACACTCCAAGAGTCTTGTATGTAACACTCTCATGACAAGATCATCAGTTCGCGGGTTTGTCGATGTTTTAACCCTAAAGTGAAAAGCGAAACCTAACGTTTCTAACTCTAGCCTGCTTACCTCATCAACACTCTTAACCCAGACCCAGGGGATTTCAATTGCTTTTACATTGTAATTTCTAAGTAGTTGTCCAAGAGCAACATCATTGAGCATGAGATGAGGATACTCTCGAGCGTGCTCGACAACAATTTTGGCAGTTTGACGATTTATCAATTGTCCTGCGCCGGTTACAAATCTTGAATCTCCATCCCCAAGCAAGTGACCCGCGTAGACTGGAGATTTTGTGTCTAACTCTCTCAATCTCCTCTCCAAGTTTTTCACATTAATTAAAGATGAGGTCGTAGTTAAGAGCAAGTATTGAGATTCATTTTCTTCAAGGAACCACTTTATGGTTCCCAGTAGTCGTCGTCCCGCAAAAATATAGGATGAATTAGTTTTTATTAAAATCTCCCGAATTACACTTGCTGGTAGTTCTTTACAACTTGGTATATTTCTCTTCAACCAAGGTATAAATAAGTAATCTAGTCGACCTTGCCACTTTCCAAATCTTGCGGAGTACCTTTGCCTTTCGTGAAAGGTGTCAAATTTTTTCCACATGGCGCTCAGAGCCAATCCAGATACATTTACAATTTCATAGTCACCTTTAAACCTATTAACCCAGGTAGGCAATTGGCCATTCTTCCATATTGACTCCCAGGGCTCAGACTTAGCCTGTCCTATAGCAATTACCATTGATTCAATCATGGCCAAGTGACTTACGAAGAAAATTTATTAGATCATTAAATTTGGGCTTTTTCAGCAATAAAGGCTGAGCATAAACTTCATTATAAAGTTCAGTATTAATATTTAATTCCGAAATTCTTTCAAGCCATTGATCCTGCGATTGAAAGTCGTTCAAATTTAGAATCGCCTTGGAATTAAGAAGTTTTGCGGAGTCTAATCCATAATAAAGTGGAATTGTTCCAGACAAGTAGGCTTCGACGGGTTTTTCGGTCACATAGCCAGGATATAAGTCATTTTCAAAACATAAAACAAACTTATACTCTTTAGCCTTCTCGTATGGGTTATCAATTGGGTTTCTTGCACCTGCTCCAAAGACATCAACTTTTCCTATTTTTCTTAATTTATCTAATGCGTGTAGGCGTAGTCGATAATTTTTACCAAAGAAAGCACAGGCGAATTTTTTCTTTGGCTTAAGGGGAGTTCTTTTGGTGCTCAGTTTTTCTAAGGTGGGAAAAGGTGACCCCCAGTAAGATCTCTTGAGCCGCATAACATAGTCGGTGCTGGTTAAAAACCACAGCGGTAAATAAAAATTGTTTTCTTTCGGAAATTTTAGATCAAAACTTAGATACGCATCCCAGTTCCCATAAGGTGGTCGTTGATTCTCTCCCGTGTACCAAATATTAAACTTTGCCTTGGAATTGGGCGTTATCTCAGTTGCTAAGCTTGGAATAGAAAGATGTGCACCTGTTGAAATCTTACTCAACACCCCTCGCTTCAAACGAGTGAGGGGTGGAGTTTGAAAAGAATCTGAGTCACCACTATATGGACCAGTTATTTCTATATCTACCATTCGCTTTACATCAGTTTCTTCAACTATCTCTCTGTTTAGGCTCAAGTTCATAATTCTTTTAAATAACTCTCTTGAATCACCTTCAGGAAAATCTCGAAATCTGATTGTGGCTTTTTTTGCCATCTCCACCTCCCATGCATTTTTTGAATGTCGCATAAATCTGCCAGAAAAGAACTCCTTTAGTGGGCCCTGTCGGGATCGAACCGACGACCCACGGATTAAAAGTCCGTTGCTCTACCGACTGAGCTAAAGGCCCTGGCATTAGTCTAGCTTTGAGAATGTCATTGGTCATATTAGATCTCTTGAGACAATGAACCGTTACAGTTTGTCAATGTTTATGTGGAGAACGACTGAGACTCAATAACCGGATAAAGAGTCCTAAAAGTTGAAAGCCGGCTCTCCATCGACGAATATTTGTATTTCCGTATTTCCTCGCTGAATATTCAACGGGAAGCGAATAAATAGGTATCTTAGCCCTTACTGCTCCAAATATAATGCTGAAATCTCCGAAAGGATCACTCTCTAGGACTCTAGTGGGAATGAAATCTAAAATTCTTTTAGGGAAAATTTTTGTTCCGCACAATGGATCAATTTTTTTGCCATTCAATAGATATAGAAAACAAATTGAAAAAAAGTGGTTTCCAATTAGATTCATAAAACGCATTGACTTAGGAGCCCTGGTTCCTCTAAGACGATTCCCAGTTACTAAACATGGCCTAGATGCTGCGAGATTGAGCATAAGCGTCGTATCATATAGCGAAATCGTTTGATCAGCGTCCCAAATAACCACATGACTGGACAAACAAGAATTTACACCTTCGAGAACTGCATCAAATTTGCCAGTCCGTTTTTGCTTTAGAACTCTTACCCGTTCATGTCCTTTTACTAAATGTAAAATTAGATCGTAAGAATCATCGAGAGACCCTCCCTCGACGAATATAATCTCGTCAAGCTTAGAAAAGTTAATCAAGGTTTTGAACAATTCAGGTAAATTTCCTGCCTCATTACGAACAGGCACCACACAACTGAAAGTTGATGAAGCAACTTTCCTATCCTTATCCACTAGGCTAGTGTAGTGGAGAAGGTTAAAATATTTACTCAATATCTTGGTTTTTACTTTTATCAGCTGTACTACAAAGGTCGAATCTGGCAGATAATTCCTATTGATTATTTCATCGTAAAACTATATTTTCTGTATAAATCAATTTTTGAAAGACAAACAGTAAAGACACTCAAGCAATTAATTGACTCAAAATACATCATTCTCGATATTGGAGGTGGCTTTGGTTATTACGCAAATCACTTTTGCCAATTTTCACAAAAGGGGACAGTGTACTTGTTCGAACCTTATAGAATAAATCTTCAACGTTGCAAACGTCATGTTAAGCCGATTTTTCCTGAACAAATTCAATTTATTGAATTGGCAGTCTCATCTTCCCTCAGAAACGTACCTTTAATTGTCGATACTCGTAATCCTGCGAATAATACCATTGGGAAAATGCCAAGTAATCCCGACATTAGAGATTTTACTGAAATCGTTGAGACGATAACTATTGATGAATTTTGTGCTAGTAAGAAGATAAAACCAAATTTTATAAAGATTGATGTGCAGGGTCATGAACTAGATTGTCTAAGAGGCGCTACAAAAACCATCAATACTAATGATCCGCTCATATTGATGGTTGAGATGGACTTCGACAATCACCCTGACAGTTGTGCAGATATCTTTCTATTTCTCAGATCTTTAGACTTTAAGGTTTTCAGAATTGTAAAAAAGAAACTCATGGAAATTGATACGATAAATTTGATGAGCGGCTACCACGACTTTTTCTATATGAAAGGAATCTCGCTTGAGAAGTGACGTTAAGACAAATTCTTGCCTAATGTTTTCGTGGATAGTTTTGATTCTTGCCTTTGCTTCAATTATGCCCCCAAATGCAGGACCTGACGAAATGCATCATGCTAGGTCGTCTTGGTACTTATATGAAAATCCCGGAGAGCTTTTCGGGGATTATAACTTTGTGAATTATAGTTTTCCTACATCTTTAACAAGTGACATAGTGATGCACTCGGCAAATGGCTTGAAGTGTTTACCCCAATCACAAGCACAACTAAAGCACTGCTGGGAACCAGCATCTTCAACCAATACTCAAGTTTCTGCGCAAATTCTTTACTATTCGCCAATCTATTACTTTTACGTAGGTTTCTTCCAACATAATCTTGGTTGGACTGAACCTTTTTTTGCTGGTCGTGTTGGGGTAGTTTTGCTCTCAATCTTGCTTCTTAGTCTAATTTTCAACTCTTTGATTAAGCTATTTGCAAAGGAATCTTTGTTGGCCATGTATTGGATATTAACTCCACCTGTCTTCTTCTTAGCGAGTGCAATTAATCCCTCATCGCTCGAGATTTGGGCAGCAATTATCCTTTTACTGAAACTAATGTTGTGCGAAAAGAATAGCATTTTCAAGAAACGAGATGTTGCTTATATCTCTTTTGCATCTCTATTTCTCATCACTAGTCGCCCAATCTCTTTTGTATGGACTTTTTTGATTCTCCTTTTCTTCGCACGCTCAATTCACTTCAAGAAGTACTTCTTCGTCATTGTTCCATCGATATTGATTGGAATGTTTTTCAATCTTCAATTAAACACTCGCTCCTGGAAACTCAATTCATACAGCTCAATTGATGCTAATCTTGCCTTCTATTTTGAAGAGAGCATTAGAACTATTCTGAATTCCGGAAATTGGGTGTTAACTATGTTCGGTCATTTGGGATGGACAGAAATATCTATGCCGTTAGTTTTGATTTTTGCAAATATCTATCTTTTGACCTATCTCTACTTGGTAGGTTGGGATTCTAAAAAATATAAAGGATTCTTGACTCAACTACTCTTTATGGGCCTCTTCGGCATACCTTTTATCTTTTCGTTGGCTTATGCATCAAACTGGCCCATGTGGTGGTCTGGCCGGTACACAATTCCATTTTTGGTTACATTCTTAATCTTTGCTTTACAACAACTAAGATCGGGAGCCAAATATATGTTCTATCAAGGCATTTTAAATTTAGGAGTGATGCTAACTTTGTCATTTTGGAGATATGGGTGGGGACTCTATCCAACGAATACCCCGATGATTTCGGAGGGGATTCAACTTCCATTGGTACGAATCATCGGTTTTTGCGTGCTTTCCATTACCTGGGTAATCACAGTCATGTTCCTGGCGATTCGAGTATTCCCACCCAAATTCCAGTTCAAGAACTTGCCTAGCATTAGGTTACAAGATCTTAAAAATTTGTGAATCGGAATTTTCAAGATACGCTTTATCGCCCTAGTCCCCATCGTCTAGGGGCCTAGGACATCGCCCTTTCACGGCGGTAACACGGGTTCAAATCCCGTTGGGGACGCAGATTCATCAATTGGAAAATTGATTGTCTCTAAGTTGGCCCAGTAGCGCAGTTGGTTAGCGCGCCGCCCTGTCACGGCGGAGGTCGCGGGTTCAAGTCCCGTCTGGGTCGCTAACGACTAATGGCTGGGTAGCTCAGTTGGTACGAGCGTGCGACTGAAAATCGTGAGGTCGACGGTTCGATCCCGTCCCCAGCCACTCTCGCCTGGATATCACGGAATCAAGGTAGTAACGCAGCAACTAATTTACTTAGTTATGCCTCTGCCTATAGAACCAAGCAAATATAGATATCCAGATTAGAGATACGGTGATTAACACTACTCCTTCAAGCCGGTAAGGAGAATTTGACAGAATTATTGCTAGCGCCACAAAGAGTGCGGTCAGGAACCAGAGAATTAATGCAGTTTTCTTTCGACCAAGATTTCTTCTAATTAATCTATGGGAGAGATGATCTTGCCCTCCTTCGAAGGGAGATTTCTTGCGTTGAATTCTAGAAATTACTGCCACAGAAGTATCAAGTATGGGAATCGCCATAATCATTATAGGAATTGCGAATCCTGCATAGAGATTTATTGGGTTGGGATCAAAGCGAACCAAAAGAGTAGCTAATAGCATGCCTAGAAATAATGCCCCCGCATCACCCATATAAATTTGAGCAGGATTTCGATTCCAGAATAAGAATCCAAAGGCAGATCCTGCTAGAACTAGGGAGAGAGTAGCAATATAGAACTGGTCAGAGGTCACTGCAAGTGCAAAAAGCCCCAAGGATGAAATTGCAACCGTTCCTGAAGCACCACCGTCAAGATTATCAAAGAAATTAACTGAGTTTGTGACTCCAACTATCCAAAATACTGTGATAAAAAAGTCTAAAGCATTGTTACCCGTAGGCGAACCAATAGTATTTGTTGAGACAATTAAACTTGCAGTAAATGCGCCGCCCAAGCTTTGTGCTACGAATCTTGGCAAAGGCCTTAAATTTTTCACATCATCCCAGAGACCTATTAAACCAATCAATGTGGCAGGTAATATAATCGAGAGAAGTATTTCAAAACTACTTCTATCAATTTGAACAAAGAGAGAGCCACAGAAAGTCACTAACCAAATAGTTACCATGATTGCCAGGCCTCCTAAATACGGCACTGGGTCAATATGGGTTTTATGACTCTGGCTAGGCTTATCAACAATAGAGAATTTGCTTGCTAGTTTTTTCATTAAAGGAGTAAGAGCTCCACAGATTAGAAGAGCTGAAATAAAAACAAGTAGATATTGAAAGTTACTAACTATCATTTTTCCTTAACAGATTCTAAATAATCATTCAAAATATTGTTAAGACTTTTCTCTGGAGACCATCCAATCAACTTCCTTAATTTCTCGGTATTTGGTATTCGTCTCTCGATATCCTCAAAGCCACTCTTTCGCATTTCGTCATAAGAGAGATAATTAATTGTGGAGTTTGATTCACAAAGCTTGATAATATTTTTTGCAAGATCTAGGATACTGACTTCCTCAACACCTCCTAGATTAAAGGCTTCCCCGAATCCAGATTTTGAATTCCATAACGCCAAGGTTCCATTAACAGCATCCTTAACATGGCAGAAAACTCTCCTCTGTTCACCTTTACCATGAATTAGAAGAGCATCGCCTGAGATAGCTGCCTTGAAAAATTTTGGTATTACCATTCCATACGCTGCGCTTTGGCGAGGTCCTACGGTATTAAAGTATCTGATGATTTTAACTTTTAGGCCACTCTTCTCGTAGAGTGCGCGAGCTAGAGATTCATCTAGGGCTTTCGCCTCTGAATAGGACCACCTAGAGAGTAAAGGAGAGCCAATGATCCGATCAGAGTCTTCACTCAAGGGACCACTTGAATTCTTTCCATAAATCTCACTTGTGCTGGCCAAAAGGAGCGGAACTTGAGATATAACTGCAGCCTCTAAGACATTCTCTGTCCCGTGGATATTTGTCGTTAGAGAACCTATCGGATCTTTGAGAATCTTCTCAACGCCAACAGCGGCGGCCATATGAAAGCATCCATCAATGCCTTCAAATGACTGACTAATTAGGTTCTTATCTAGGATTGAGCCTGAAATAATCTCCACATTTGAAAGATTGAGAATTTCTTTTAAATTTTCCTTTGAGCCTGTTGAGAAATCATCAAAAATTCTTATTCCGTGACCCTGATTTAGTAGCTCCTCTGCCAAATGTGAACCAATAAAGCCAGCTCCGCCAGTTATTAAATACTTCATATACTTCTACGCTGATCCTGATTTTCTACGAAACATCTTTGGGGTTTTGCCACTTGCCTCTCCACCAGAGACTTTAGGGCCGCCTGTAACTCCATTTTTGCGAACCACGCTACCTTGTCTCTTTTTCTCAAGGGCCTCTAGATACTTTGCCTTTGGATCCAAAGCTTCACCTTTTGCTTGATCTGATTTCTTCTCTTCAGACATTCTTATCCTCGATTCTCAGACTTTGTTAGTAGCGATTCAACCTCTGATCTTCGATATCTTCTATGGCCACCTAGAGTGCGGATGGCGGTTAACTTTCCAGCTTTCGCCCATCTGGTAACAGTCTTTGGATCAACCCTAAATAACTTAGCAACCTCAGCTGGGGTCAATAAGACTTCAGGCTCGCTAGAGCGATTCATGCTCATCTCTACTTTTGTCCTATTCGCACCATTTGAGACAAGTATCTAACAGAAATAGCCTTAAAGCCAATAGCCGCTACATCGCCTGCTCTAGGGCTGCGACCTTTCTCCATCGCTTCACCAGAGCCTCATATCCCTGGCCTGCTAGAACTCCGTCGCCATTTGATAGACCTTGTAATGAAAGTGTGACATCTTCGATTGAGGTATCAGATTCAAGTCCTGCCAAGCCGCTATCCATTAATGATTTCTCAAGATAGAGAGCTAACCCGCCGTAATCACATTCCAGAATTGATTCAGGATGAAAGACATTGAGCCAGTTGAGAAGATCTGCAATCTCTTGCTCAACTGGGCCTGAGCCAAAAGCGCCTTTTACTATCTGATGGCTTGCGATGCATCGCTTCTTAGCGCTTGAGATATCAGTGCGAATAATTGTGAAAGGTCCATCATCATTTCTTCCTCGAAGCCGCTCCTCTGGATTAAAGAGAGCAAACCAACGAGGTGGGATCATCCAAGTCTCAGAGAGAATATGTGGAATGCGGAGTTCTAGTTCCTCAGAGTTCTGCGCTAGCGCCTCACTTAAACTCTCTGGCATAAAGAAGGGCAGAACTGTGCTTGGCAGTGAACTTTTAAAATCCTCCATAGCTGCCCAACATCTTCTTGCAGTTGACCAAGGTGAGACGTAGCGCTTGCCATCTTGATCAATAATGTGCGCTCCATCTGCTCTAAGAGATGGTGGCTCAGAGAGAATCGTTCTTCTCATAGCTCTTAGCTGCTCATCACGTCCGGTATAGCTCTCGATAGAAATTGTCGACCAACGAAGTTGATCAACGGGTGAAAAACTTCCTATTGGTTCATAGACTCTAAGAGATGCAACATAAGGAGTTGGTCTCATCTAAGTCTTACTTACGTGGGATGTAATTACCTTCAGCATATGGATCGAAGTCATCATCATCGCCTTTTTCGATCTCACCATGGAGTTCTTTAGAGAGACGATCAATATCGATATCTTGTGAGCTGTATTTAAGATCACGTGCGACTTTAGTCTGTTTAGCTTTTGAACGGCCACGCCCCATAGCGAGCCCTCCCAACCCTCGAATTCTGTGATGGGTCAAACCCTACACTCAGCTTCCGATAGGCGCAAAATGTGGCAAAAACATGCACCAACTGGGTGGAAATGGAACCAGCGACAAATGTGAACTGAAACCAGGCCAAAGTCTATGACCTTGAAAACAGATAGGAGATATTTCATTCACTTATAGTCATTAATCCTTAAGCAGATTTTGGTTACGATATGGCGATGAAGGTTGTGATCCTTGCCGGTGGCCTAGGAACTCGTATATCTGAGGAGACTGCTGATAAGCCAAAACCTATGGTCTTAATTGCTGGCAAACCCATGCTCTGGCATATCATGTCAATTTTTGCGAAACAGGGTTTCAATGAATTTATTGTAGCTACAGGATATAAGTCCGAGGTAATAGAAGGTTGGATAAAGACGGTAAAGGAGCCTTGGGATATTAAGGCTCTTAACACAGGATTAAATACTCAAACTGGTGGACGAATCTTAGAATGTATGAAATCTGTTCCAGGGGAGAGAGTCTTTGCCACATATGGAGACGGACTAGGAAACATAAATCTCAAATCTCTAATAGATTTTCATGACCATCAAGGAAAACTGGCAACGGTAACCGCCGTTAGGCCACCAGCTCGATTCGGTGTTTTAGAGTCGCAAAACGGTTTAGTGGTTCGTTTTGGGGAGAAGAACCAAGTAGATGCAGGCTGGATTAATGGAGGATTCTTTGTCCTTGAGCCTCAAGTGGCTAGTTATATTTATAGTCTAGACGAACCCCTTGAGTCGGGGGCGTTGCCAAGGCTTGTAGAGGAGAGACAACTGGTCTCATATCACCACGATGGTTTCTGGCAGCCAATGGATACCCTACGTGAAAAAGTGGACCTTGAGAGGTTTGCTTTACTTAATCCACCCTCATGGTTGGCAAGACTATGAAAATGACTATTGACGTAATTACTTCTGCGCTCAATGAAGAAGAGTGTTTGCCTGAACTCTTTAGGAGGTTGGATGACGTTGCCAATAATTAGCAACGTTATGTTTTTCGATTTATTGTCATAGATGATGGTTCAAGCGACCAAACCTGGTCAATCATCAGGAATATTCAACAGGTCGATCAGAGATATGTGGCAATAAAGATGTCAAGAAACTTCACTTTCGATGCCGCCCTTACTTGTGGTCTAGATCATGCAACTGGTGATATTGCGATAGTGATGACTTCAGATCTACAAGAGCCTCCGGAAGCTATTCATGCCATGTTAAGAGAATTTGAAAGGGGTTATGATCAAGTTTTGGTGAAAATCACAAAGCGGGGATCGGTTCCTATGCTCCGTAGGTTACTTTCTAGATTCTTTTATAAATTGGCAAATATGATGACTAGTGGAATGCTTCCTGAGTCTGTATCTGACTTTAGATTACTTAGCAGGCGTTGCTACAAAGCAGTGCTATCCATGCGAGAGAGTCATAGATTTCTACGTGGTTTGGGATCCTACGTTGGCTTTAAGACAACTGAGATAGAGATTGAAAGAGCTCCCAGGTTCGCTGGCCAATCTAAATGGCTGGGAACATCGCTTGTAAGAGTTGTTATCCACGGCTTTCAAAGTATCTTTGACTACAGCACATTACCTTTAGCTTGGGTCTCTATATTTGGAGTTTTTATTCCATAACTTCATTTATTGCACTCATAGTTATGGTGGTTTTGTGGTTCACTATTGGAGTACCCTTCGCAGGTTTTGGAACTATTTTTGCATTAATCGTATTCTTCTTTTCAATCACAATTCTTGTTTTGGGGATTATTGCGCAGTAAGTAGGTCTTATTTATGAAGAAGTAAAATTGAGGCCGCTATACATAATTGAAGATATTTTTGGAAGTTTTGAATAGGTAGGTTACCGAGCCTTTGTAAAGATTGGTTAATCTACGCTTTTTCATACGAGTAACATCTAAGTTAGTACTTGAGAATAACATATAGTTACTTACTTTTATTTTCCTTGAGGCTCCACAATCACCAGAGCAGGAGTTCACTAAAGAATTGGTTTAAGATTAGCATTCTACATGCCAAATTAAATTCTAAATTTTATAGATCATTGAATCTCTTTACATCTTTAATATTATTTGTTATTCTCCGTTCTGCCTTTTTAGTAAATTTACAATCGCAAGTCGCTCTTTGTCACTATCTGCTTTTATCCAAGTACCATCTAAAATGTTGACTGTTAAGGAACCTTGGCTAACTAGAAATCTGAAGAATTCACCTTCAAGCGTTGGATTCAAAATATTACTTCTAGTTTCATCAAATAATCTTAGAGCACCAGCAATATCTTGTAATTTCCCAGAGAAATGACCCGCATATATGGTCGAACTATTCGCAGGCACTCTAGGTGGCTTTAAGTTTAAGGAATGAATCTTGGAAGTGTAAGGATTAAAGTTTATCTCAGGAAATCTAGTTTGTAAATAAACTCCAGAAATCATCATTTTATCTTGTGTGAAAAGTCTTTCCCAATTTCCAAAATAAAACACGTCAGGATAAGAAAAAAGTAGATTTGGACTCTTAGATATATTTGATGACAAAAAATATTGTAGTTTCGATAAAGTGGAAGAATGATTTGGTGTTAAAAGTACTCGAAATTGGTTCGATTCATCATTAAACATTCCAGCTACTTCCTCAATCTCGTTGAAAAAATCACTTTCAGCGATTAAGGTGACTTGAGAAATCTGTTTAAGGGGTGTGAGACTAAGGTAAGTTTCAATCAAAGTTAGGGTATTTGGCATCAAGGTTAAAGGCTTTGGTTTTTCTATCGGGTAAATTGAAGCACCACCACAGAACAAAACCAGTTCGCTCATCACCGCATCATCACCAAAGCATCGGGCAAATAAAAATCTTGGAAATCTCCGTTTATCTCTGAAAGTAACTTTTTTCCTTGTAGAAATAGGTCATGGTCGTATGAAATGCATACTGAGATATCTGTATCGGAGGCAAGATACGCAATGTTAGCGCCAGAGGACGCAAGTATGGGGAAAAAAGAGATAACATCCCAAGGTCGCATCTCTAAACCTATGAAGGTGGAGTGAGCTCCAGTCAAGGTTCTAAAAAGTCCAACACAGGCTGACCCATATCGATACACACCAGCACTTGCTCCGTCAAGTAAACTCATTATTGCTAATCGCGATTCTATTAACTCTTTGCTAAGTTGTGGAGAATAAGCAAGGTATGTAGAAGCACTAGGATTCTTTCGGGTCGGTATTTTTCTTGAGCTTACTACTCCAAAATCTTTACTCCAGCTTATAATTTGATTTTCATGAGGTAGAACAACTAAAGATTCAACAAACTTTGCCCTTTCAACAACACACGCCATAAATCCAAATTCTTGGATTCCACAAACGACATTGTTTGACCCATCTAATGGGTCTACGACCATAATAGAGTCTGACTTCACAATTTTTTTCCATGAGTAGCTTGAATCAGTACTCTCCTCTGAAAGAAAGAATGTATTTGGATAATGCGTTGCACAAAAATTACTGAGGAGATTATGGATTTCAATATCTAGGTCGATGACAACATCTCTTAAATTATTATGCTTTATGTACTTTACTTGTTCTTGGTTTCTATATTCCAGGTAGTCAAATTTTCTAGCAATATCTCCTGCGATATCTATGAGACGCACACTAATTCTCTCTTCCAATAATCACAGGCATCCTTATAGGATTCGGTTACATACTGAGACTCGATTGAATCTGGTGCCATATCCAAGTAGTATTTAAGGAAATTACTTACTCCGAAATTTTCTACCTGAAACATGGATTCGAAATCTCTATCTGCTGGATCTTTGTAGTTTAAAGCTGCTGATATACCTATATTGAGAAACGAAGGGTTTACTCCCGACTTCAAACATAAGGACAACGCTCCCACAAGCCTTCCTCCTTTTTCTAATTTTCTCAATGGTTCTCGTGCAACCCTAGATATAGGATCATACAAAAGTGGATTGGAAAAACGCCTCAATTCTTTATCAGCATATTGCTCCAAAAAATCATGATCGTACTTGGTGGTTCGCTTTAGTGCGAGAACTAACTCCTCTATAACTCCCTCTACAACCTTCACTATAAAAGCATTATTAAAACCCTCATGTAGAAACACTTTTTTATTTAGGTAGCCCAGATACGCCGCTATACAGTGAGGGGTATTATGAAGGAAGAGTTTTGCATCCCATTCTCTTGTCATTTCCTCCCTTGAGGACCAGATAACCTTTGGTAGATGTCCAAATAAATTCTCTGGAATAGAGGAGTTTCTTTCCAGATACAAAACCCCTTCTTCCGTATGTAGCGCAAATTGATCCCTATCAAGATTTTCTCTAGAAGCTGTTGATGACGCAATGACATCTGGGACACCAAAGAAAACACTTTTTGATCCCGTTAAGTTAGAAATTATTTCAAGAGTCAAAGGATCATTCTCGACACTGAAGATTGGGCACTCTAGCATCGATAGTTCTGTCGGCAAATTCGAGCAATTCCTTGGTCCCACAGAAACAAAGGCTACATCGTATCTTTTGAGATTTAACTGGGAAAGATCTGATGTAATTTCTCCTGGGCGAAATCTTCTTTCTTCGAGTTTGCCGTCTATTGCCATAAAAGAAGAATATCCGACCTGTTTAGTAATGCCATTGCAAAGCTCAATAGATTCATCATAAAAGTCGAATTCCATATTTTTAAAATTCCACGGTAGGTATCCTCTTCCAATCGCCCCCGCTCCAATTATCAAGGCTCTAGCCATAGCACACCTTCTTTAAATGGAATTAATTTGTCGGTAACCTCAGGGGCTAAACCTACAAGCAAACCTGGTGCCTTTGGTGCTTTTATCATTCCATTTACAACTACAGAAGGGAAAGCATAAAATTTGGAGCAAAATCCTATGTATTCAGTTAATGACTCTTCAATTGGCTTTTTATAATTTAATTTTGCTAAAAAAAAGTAATGCATGTGACTTGACATTTCGTCTAAGCCAGCCCCTCCTGCATGTGGCGTGTATTTCGCTTTATAAAGGTCAGCCAGGACTCCTGAAAAGGCACCGTCAGTTATGCCGAGCATCCTGCAAGGATCAGCTTGAAATCTACCAATCCCCGCATCTAATAACGCATGAGCTGTATGTAGATTTGGGCAGTTCTCTCCAGTCGCTATTTCGCAAGTCCACTTTTGTCGTTGCCGTTCTCTAGCTAATTCACGGAACAAAAGAATATTGTCGGGGGCAAATGGTTCTTCAAGCCATAGAAATTTTCTAGTTGATAGAAACTCCAGCCACTTTGTTGCTCCAGTATAGTCTAACCTTTGATTGGCATCAGCAGCGAATAAAAAATCCCCTGGTAGATCTCTAAGAATAATCTCAATCTTCGCCTGTTCTAACGCGACATCAGACCCAATTTTGACTTTAAACTTACTTATTCCTGTAATCTTGTGTGTACCTTTTATCTCTTCAACTAATTCTTTCGCTTCACTTCCAATCCATGTTGTAAAGTAAGCAGGTAAGCCAGAACTTTCCAGCTCTTCTATGCGTTCGTGTAACTCGGTTGGAGCAGGGTCATTCTTTATAAGTTGTTCCATTATCTTGCTAGAGTTTTTGAGATGACGAAAAGACACGAGACTGAATAACTCGTTTATGTCAAGGCTCGCTAGAAATTTCCATGTAGGAAGACCAGCTTTTTTTGAGGCAAAATCAATCAATGTATTAAGAATCAGCCCTGCTGCCATGAGAGGTAAGCCCGCATTGGGAGACAACCACCGAAGCTGCAGTGGGTTCCCTAAAGTTTCAGCAAGGCCTAATTTTGACTCTAGAAGGTCATTTAAATCTTTACCGTCTAAATTGCTGACTATTCGCTCCGCTGCAGAACAAACGAACTGATTTCCATCTCCTAGAGTAAAACAAGCCCCAATTCCAAAAACTTTCGACTCTGTATAAACTGCTATCGCATTTGAGTATTGAGTATGTGGATTAGATGCGTCGCTACCTAGTGACATTGGTGGAATATTAATTCGGACGTCAGAGAAATTCCATTTTCTGCTCTCTATTTTAATTGATTTCAATAAATTAAAGTTATCAGTCATGATTGAGTAATCATTTATCGCTCATGGGAAAAAGGTCTATTAAAGATCCTGATTCCATTTGTCCTGTAACTTTACTTAGTTTAGAGACTATTACTGGCTCCACTGATTGATTTACCAACGTCATAACTTCAATAATCATAGGAGAATTCAATGAGCTGCAGGGATCAGAATCTAGAATCTTTATTAAATCCGTTTCCGTTGATGCGCAGGCATATTCAATATTAAATACTTTTGCTAACTCTCGATATTTTGGGATTAGAACTCCGTTAGAACCATCTGTTCCTATCTTTCTTCCATTAAAAAACTTATCATGAGTTGATCTAATAGACGCATATCCATTATTTGAATTAATAATTAAAAGAATTGGTAACTTTGCCAATGCAAGCGTAGCTAGTTCTTGCAGACAGGTCATTAGTGATCCGTCACCTGTAATACAAAGAGTAGGATTGTTTGTTGCAGTCGCCGAACCAATAGCAAGAGGAAGAGCCATTCCCATCGATCCAAAGGAACCTGAAGAGATAAAAAATGAACCTCTGGCTGGAAAAAAATGTTGGGGAACTGCGTACCAAACTACACCAGCATCAGTAACAATAGATCTAAATCTATTAGCCCTTTGACTCAAAATTGATATTGCTTTGTAAACACAAAAACGTCCTTCTTCAAACTTTTGCACCGGGAAGTGCAAAAGATATTTTTCTCGAAGTGACATCACTCTCTCACGCCAATTATTAAGTGGATTAAAATCATAAGAATTTTCTTGAAAATACTTTATTAGAATTTGAATAGCTTGCGAAGAATCTACATTGAATGCTTCATCGACTAAGTGCTTACGGCTTTCTCTGGTATTGCTGTCAATCTCAGTCCAAATCTTATGTGACTCAAGGTCTTTAAATGCGTCTTCATTCCAGCCTATAACTTGTTGATGAAGGCTAGTTCCAATTGCGATAATTAAATCTGCCTCAGTTAAAGCCAAATTTGCTGATTTATTTGCTTTTACCCCAGGTGAACCTAAAAATAATTGATGATCTATGTCTCCTAGACCTCTTGCAAACTGAGTTACAACGTAAGGAATGCTTGTCGTTGAAACCAACTCTTCTATTAGAGACTCAGAATGTGACCTAACAGCACCCGCACCAAAAAGTATAATTGGCCGTTGTGAAACTCTGATTGAATCTCCTATTGCCTTCAGGAATTCTTGCCCAGAAGAACTAAGTTCATCAGACAAATTTGCATTTATATTTGGTTTTAATGCCGCAGTTTCTGAAATCTCACTTCCTTGTACATCCAGAGGAATTTCAATCAAAACTGGACCTGGTCTCCCTTCCTGACAGAGAGAAATTGCTTCATTAATAGCTTCGACTGCTTCTTCAGAGTTACTGACTATTGATGCTTTTTTTGTGATGTGAGAGAACGCTCCGATAGTATCGAATTCAAAAGTTCCATTTTGTCTTACATCATTTCCACGCAAGCGACTGGAATCACTTGTCTTAACCTGGCCAATAATAAGTAACAAAGGCACACTATCTTGCCATGCGGCTGCCGTTGCTGTGAACAAGTGAGCACCCCCAGGACCAGTAGTAGCAAAAGCGACTCCAAATTTTCTTCCAGACCTGGCGTAACCATCTGCACACACCCCAGCAAATTCCTCATGATGCACTGCTTGGAACTTTACACTTTCAGATAGACTGATGGCATCTATTAGGTGCATTATTCCACCGCCTGTCAGACCAAAAACTGTGTCAATCCCTTGGTCTGCTAACTTTGAAAGCAAATAGTCAGCAACTCTCATGCCATCACTCTACAAGATTAAATTGCGGTCCTCATTAACATTTAAGTACTTTTTTCGATTCTATTTTGGATTTCGTATTATAAACTCGATGGTGGACTCAATTTGCTCATCGATATTCAGAGGCTTAAATTGTAACTCCTCTAAGCTCCTCTGCCAAGACTCATTATCTGAGTAGTAGCGATCAACAACTAAGCTGGTAAACATGGGACGGCTCCTGAGATTAAGGTGTAAGAGTCTTCCGACTAAATCAGCTAATTCCCCCAATTCGAGTAGATGACCCCCACTCTCAATTACTCCAGACCAGCCTTGCATTGCACGTCCTATGCCGACAGCAAGTAGATCTCCTACTGAACAGTACCTCCGATATACCTGATTGGTAGCTGAAATATGAATCTCTTTTTGAAAGATTGCTTGTTGTATAAATGATGAAAATGCGTATTGACTGGCGTCTCGAACAAATGGACCAGATAGAGAATATGCTCTAAGAACGACGACTGACCTATTTAACGCTTGGCAACTTAGCGCGGCACACTCTTCATACTTTTTCAATGCTCCGTATATCTCTTCAGATTCTAAGCCTTGTTGTGCTTGAGGGTCTAAAGCAGCTCCACTTGATACTGTTAACAAAAGCCGAACGCTATTCATTTGGCCCACAATTCTCATTCTCTCAATTAATTCCAAATTGATAGAAATGTACTCACTTCGATTATAGTTCTTCAACCTATTGCGTGTTATAAAAGCAAAATTTAGAACAATTGTTGGCTTGAAGTTCTCTATCAACTCTAAATCCCAGATTTCACAGTAATCTCTCTTTGAGCTTCCAATCGCCATCTTTTGGACACCTCCGTCAAGCATCTGAAGCATGGTCTGCCCAAACCATCCACCTGCTCCAAGAATTAATATTCGATCATTTTTCAATAAGTATTTAGATAAGTTGGGTAATTTATAGATTTCTAGTCTTGTCATTTCAAGCACTAGAAGTTTTAGACAGATTCATATTTTGTCTTCTCCCTAAATGATCTGATTCTCCTGTATAAATAAAAGGCACTCATGAAATCTTTCTCTTAATCATAATCTACCTTAGTTTAAAATTTCGTCTAATTTAAGAATTGTCATCTTTGGCAAGCGTAAAACTCTTGTCTTTGCAAGATTAAGCAGGGTTCGGGTTTGTAATTGGGCATCGCCTAGATGATTTTCAAGGGCTGACTTTATCTTCAGTAGCTCTGACTCTGAGACTTTTAACTCTGAGGTTTTTGAAATGAGGGTAAAGAAGCTCTCAGAATTTGGGTTCCGAGATTTATCAGCGCATTCAAGGATGGCTCTATGGGCGCTCTCTCTACCTACTCCTTTTTCAAATGCTAATAGCAAAACTTTACTGCTTAGAAGATACTCCAACTCTAGATCAACTTCTCTAGCAATATTATCTTTACTAATTTCCAACTCTTTTACAACTTTTGTCATCGTTCGAAGGATTGCATCAATACAGTAGAAAGTATTTGGTAGCGCAACTCTTCGGACCACACTCTCTGAAACATCTCCCTCATTCCATTGATTTCCAGAGATTTCACTTGCCATAGTTAAATAACCCTTAAGGACTATAAAGAGAGCATTTACTCGCTCACATAACCTTGGATTATTCTTATGAGGCATAGCAGAAGAGCCAACCTGGCTAGATGCTTTACCTTCAGCAACTAGACCAAGACCAGCCATAAGGCGAATATTTGTAGCTATTGATGCAAGTGGTGAAGCTAATTGAAAGAGGCTTGAGATAACTTGGAAGTCGATAGACCTTGGATAGATCTGGCTTGGAGCAATCAAGGCTTTCTCAATACCAAGACCTTTAAGAACGCTTTCTTCTAGAGATTGCCAATTGCTACCAACCATACTCTTTAGATCTGAGCCTGTTCCGATAGCTCCTTTAATACCTTTTAATGGAAATCTAGATTCCAGGTTCTCCAGGCCCTCTAGCGCAAAGAGAAACTCTTCACTCCATGAGGCAAATCTTCTACCCAGAGTAGTTAATTGAGCCGGAACATTATGGGTCCGGCCCACGATTGGTAGATCTGCATACTTTTCAATCTCCTCTATTAGCTCCTGTAGCAAGAGATTTGATGATGCTAGAGTCAGATGGAGTGATTGCTTTATCTGCCAGCCTTCAATATTCTCTGTCACATCACGACTAGTAAGTCCAACATGGATGGATTGATGGCCTGCAAGGAAATTAAATTCCTCTATCCGGGCTTTCACATCATGTTTTAGCTCTGCTTCGCGCCTATCAATACTTGAAAGATCTATCTTGCTCTTTACTCTCTCATAATCTTCCAAAACATCTTTAGAGATATCTATACCAAGTGTTGCCTGGGCTTTCATAACAGTAATCCAGAGCTCTCGCTCCTTTAATACTTTACTTTCCCGGCTCCATATCTGACGCATCTGTGAGCTTGCATATCGATCAGCAATTAGGCTCATAGCCCGCTCCTAGATTCTGCCTGCCAAGCTGAATCAATCATTTCTTTTAGGCTGTATTTAGGTCTCCAGCCAAGATCTCTTTCAATCTTAGAAATCGATGCGATTAATTGAGCAGTATCCCCTGCTCTCCTTGCAACAATTTTTGGAGTTAGGGTCTTTCCAATAGTTTTTGAAATCTGCGAAATCATCTCAGCAACCGAGTATCCATCACCTGATCCAACATTGTAGATTTCATTTACCTTTGATCTAAAAACTTGCTCAAGGGCAAGAATGTGGGCCTCGGCAAGATCTCCAACATGTATGTAATCTCTGATACAAGAGCCATCTTTAGTCGGATAATCATCTCCATATATTTCAGGCTCTGCTCCTGACTTTAGGGCGGCAAAGACTTTGGGAACTAGGTTATCTTTTGAGTTATCGCCAAACTCATCTCTAAGTGAGCCAACAACGTTAAAATATCGCAGAGAGATGGCAGATAGGCCTTCAGCTGAAGCAACGTTTGAAATGAGCTTCTCTGCAAGTAACTTGGTCTGGCCATAAGGCGAGAGTGGCTCAGTTAGATCATCTTCTGAGATAGCTAGCTTCTCGCTAGGCGAATAAACGGCAGCAGTTGAGGAGAAGATTAAATTCTTAACCCCATTTACACTCATAGCCGCTAATATATTTAGGGTTCCACCAACATTATTCTCATAGTACTTCAAGGGATTACTTACCGATTCACCAACCGCCTTTTTTGCAGCTAAATGAATTACTCCATCAATACCAGCAAGTGAATTAACAAGAAGTTTTCGATCAAGGACATCACCGATCACTACATCTTCAAATTTGCCCTCAACTCTTGATTTAAGTCCATTAGAGAAATCATCATAGATTCTTACCTGATAGCCACCTTCTTGAAGTAACCAGGCGATGTGCGCTCCGATATAACCTGCGCCACCTACAACTAGAATTTTCTTCACTAGATGAACTCCCTAATCTGAATCGTCTCATCTCTTCCAGGTCCTACTCCAATAGCGCTAATTGGAGCCCCTGATATCTCTTCCAAAAACTTAAT
>Ga0214923_10000899_pt1 | contig 43794 bp, 30 predicted proteins | sample LL1510_MetaG_FD_177993 | JGI IMG/M metagenome (GOLD analysis project Ga0214923, IMG submission 177993) | Freshwater microbial communities from Lake Lanier, Atlanta, Georgia, United States - LL-1510 | ecosystem: Environmental > Aquatic > Freshwater > Lake | place: USA: Georgia | collected... | reverse complement strand
TGCCGCTGTTGACAGTGAGATTTCTTACCGTTCTGGCAGTGGTACTGACATTGGGTGTAGCCGTACCAGTAAAAACTATATCGTCAGCAGCAGCTGGAAGTCCTGTAGGCGACCAATTTGTTGTTGTAGCATATAAACCACCGGCTGCTCCGATCCAAGTGTAAGTTGCCATAATTACTCTATAGGTGGCTCTTCAATTAAAAGAGGTTGTTCTTCGGTAATGCTCAAATCGCCAGGATTTGCCAGCATATTTTTCCATGTAGAAAATTTTGTAAGCATCATTTGCATGATTTCTTCATCAGTATGGGTGTGGTCGTCTGGCAAATTTACAGAATCTGTATAGGGTTTACCGTCATAAGTCATTGAGAATTTATATATTTTCATGTTAAAAATCCATTATTCTTGCTAGTAGTTGCCATTTTGTAATAGTAGAATTATAAATAAAACCTAAATAATCATATTTAGTATTACCAGTAGTTGAAGAAGGTAAACTTAATGAACTACTATCTTGAAATATAGAGTTCCATGACAATGTTTGTTGATTAGTACTTTGTATTCTAATTATCAATTTTTGACCATTAATAGCTACTCCAGTTGGTTCTTCTATTGTAAGTGTTCCTGCTGATTCAGTATTGTCAGTTACTGCCATGTCTGTAGTGTCGGTATTTACCGTTAACGTACTGCTACTGGCATAGGAAACCACTCTATTACTAAAGATTCCAGTAGTACCCTGAATACCCTCTAGACCTTGAGTACCTTGAGTACCATCTAAGCCTTGAGTACCATCTAAGCCTTGAGTACCTTGACGACCTTGAGTACCTTGAGTACCTTGAGTACCTTGAGTACCTTGAGTACCTTGAGTACCTTGAGTACCTTGAGTACCTTGATTTTGTTGATAACCAAAACCTTGTATACCTTGAATACCTTGAATACCTTGAATACCTTGAGTACCTTGAGTACCTTGAGTACCTTGAGTACCTTGAGTACCACTACCAGTAATACCTTGAGTACCTTGAGTACCTTGAGTACCACTACCAGTAATACCTTGAGTTCCTTGAATACCGTTTGTACCTGTAGTACCTTGACTACCATTTGTACCTGCAGTACCTTGGCTACCTTGTGCAACTGCTGTTCCTGCAATACCTTGAGTTCCTTGAGTACCACTACCAATAATACCTTGAATACCTTGAGTACCATCTAAGCCTTGAGTACCTTGAGTACCACTACCAGTAATACCCTGAATACCTTGTGAACCTGTTGTAGCAGTTATATGCCAAGTGTTACCATCATAAATAAATTCATAAGTTGTAGCAGGTATATCTAAAAATACATCAGTAATTAAATTTTCTATAGTAGTATTATTAATACTTACTATTAGATTTGTTATACCAAAATCTCCACCATCAGTAATAACAACATAAGAACCTAAAACAGGATTAGTTGGTAAAGTAATAGTAAAAGTACCATTACTTGTATCTGCTATAATTCTATCTTCATTAATAGCTAAATAATTGCTTGTTTTTTTAATCCATGGACTAAAGATACCTTGAGTACCTTGAGTACCTTGAGTACCTTGAGTACCTTGAATACCATCTAGACCTTGAGTACCTTGAATACCTTCTAGACCTTGAATACCTTGAATACCTTGAATACCCTGTTGACCTTGAATACCCCCTAGACCTTGAATACCCCCTAGACCTTGAATACCTTGAATACCCTCTAGACCTTGAATACCTTGAATACCCTCTAGACCTTGAGTACCTTGAGTACCTTGAGTACCTTGAATACCTTGAATACCTTGAATACCTTGTATTCCATCAGTACCTTGAACGCCTTGTATACCTTCTAGACCCTGTATACCCTCTAGACCCTGTATACCTTGAGTACCTTGAGTACCTTGAATACCATCTAGACCTTGAATACCATCTAGACCTTGTATTCCATCTAGACCCTGAATACCTTGAATACCCTGTTGACCTTGAATACCCTGTAGACCTTGAACTCCCTGAATACCCTGAATACCCTCTAGACCTTGAATACCTTGAATACCCTCTAGACCTTGTAGACCTTGTATACCTTGTATACCTACAGCACCACTAAGATCTGTAGTATAAATATAGTTAACTCCATTCCAAAGATATAGTCTACTATTATCAGTATCATTAGTATTTCCTGTTTCAATAATAGCAAATTCACCTGGTATTATATCTACAGGACTAGTATCAGCTATTAGTGCAGCTACACTTATATAAGTTTTAGCTATATTAAATCCTAAACCAGTATCTCCTTTAGTACCTTGAATACCCTGAATACCCTGAATACCCTGAATACCTTGAATACCCTCTAGACCTTGTATACCTTCTAGACCCTGAATACCTTGAGTACCTTGAATACCGTCTAGACCTTGAATACCCTCTAAACCTTGAATACCCTCTAAACCTTGAATACCTTGAGTACCTTGAATACCATCTAGACCTTGAGTACCTTGAATACCATCTAGACCTTGAATACCTTGAGTACCATTTAAACCTTGAGTACCTTGAGTACCATCTAAGCCTTGAATACCTTGAATACCCTGAATACCTTGTGAACCTGTTGTAGCAGTTATATGCCAAGTGTTACCATCATAAATAAATTCATAAGTTGTAGCAGGTATATCTAAAAATACATCAGTAATTAAATTTTCTATAGTAGTATTATTAATACTTACTATTAGATTTGTTATACCAAAATCTCCACCATCAGTAATAACAACATAAGAACCTAAAACAGGATTAGTTGGTAAAGTAATAGTAAAAGTACCATTACTTGTATCTGCTATAATTCTATCTTCATTAATAGCTAAATAATTGCTTGTTTTTTTAATCCATGGACTAAAGATACCTTGAGTACCTTGAGTACCTTGAGTACCTTGAATACCTTGAATACCTTGAATACCCTCTAGACCTTGAATACCTTGAATACCTTGAATACCTTGAATACCCTCTAGACCTTGAGTACCTTGAGTACCTTGAGTACCTTGAGTACCTTGAATACCCTCTAAACCTTGAATACCTTGTATTCCATCAGTACCTTGAACGCCTTGTATACCTTCTAGACCCTGAATACCCTCTAGACCCTGAATACCCTCTAGACCTTGAATACCTTGAATACCTTGAATACCCTCTAGACCTTGAGTACCTTGAGTACCTTGAGTACCTTGAGTACCTTGAGTACCTTGAGTACCTTGAATACCTTGAATACCTTGAATACCCTCTAGACCTTGAGTACCTTGAGTACCCTCTAGACCTTGAGTACCTTGAGTACCCTCTAGACCTTGAATACCCTCTAGACCTTGAGTACCTTGAGTACCCTCTAGACCTTGAGTACCTTGAGTACCCTCTAGACCTTGAGTACCTTGAGTACCTTGAGTACCTTGAGTACCCTCTAGACCTTGAATACCCTCTAGACCTTGAATACCCTGTATACCTTGAGTACCTTGAATACCATCTAGACCTTGAATACCCTGTAGACCTTGTATTCCATCTAGACCCTGAATACCTTGAATACCCTGTTGACCTTGAATACCCTCTAGACCTTGAACTCCCTGAATACCCTTTAGACCTTGAATACCTTGAATACCTTGAATACCTTGAATACCCTCTAGACCTTGAATACCTTGAATACCCTCTAGACCTTGAGTACCTTGAGTACCTTGAATACCTTGAATACCCTCTAAACCTTGAGTACCTTGAATACCCTCTAAACCTTGAGTACCCTGAATACCTTGTATTCCATCAGTACCTTGAATACCTTGAATACCTTGAATACCCTCTAGACCTTGAATACCTTGAATACCCTCTAGACCTTGAGTACCTTGAGTACCTTGAATACCTTGAATACCCTCTAAACCTTGAGTACCTTGAATACCCTCTAAACCTTGAGTACCCTGAATACCTTGTATTCCATCAGTACCTTGAACGCCCTGAATACCTTGAATACCCTCTAGACCTTGAATACCTTGAATACCCTCTAGACCTTGAATACCTTGAATACCCTGAATACCATCTAGACCCTGTGTACCTTGAATACCATCTAAACCTTGTATTCCATCTAGACCTTGTATTCCATCTAGACCCTGAATACCCTGAATACCCTCTAGACCTTGAATACCTTGAATACCCTCTAAACCTTGTGTACCTTCTAAACCCTGTGTACCTTTTAAACCCTGTGTACCTTGTATACCTTCTAAACCCTGTATACCTTGAGTTCCCTCATAAAGTTTCCAGTTTGCTTCTGCATTAGGCATAATACCTGTGGTAGCATTTCTACTTTCACCTACTAATAGTGTATACTTATAATAACTATCAGCAGTACGAGTGTACGCTCCGGAAGTATAGCCATTTTTAACATAAACCAACATTCCTTCTTGAAGACGCTGTCCCGCTATATCAGTAAGTCTATCTCCCGAATTTCCAGAAATGCTGTGTATTCCACCACGTATTTCATTATCTAGTACAATTGGTGCTGAACCAGATGAACTCCAAGTTCCTGGCCAAGTATTTCTAGTTAAACCACTATAATCTATTGGCATTATTTTATCCTATATCTACATAAGTTATGCCTGGCTGTAATGTAATACCATAAAGAGTATAACTTTCTGCACTATATCCAGCCCCGGGATTATCGGGTTCTAGTAAAACACTACTAGTTGTATATGAAACTGTACTTAATAAAGAAGCCGAAGCTCCTGTTTTAAATGTAGTAGGTTGATTAACCGATGTACGTACTCCAAACCAAAAAGCTCTAGGATTACCTTGTGAATTGTTAACACTGCCACTAAATATTTTTACTTGATTACCTAAAATTGTTACAGTGCTTTTAAATCCAAAGCCATTAACAATATCCGATCTAACTGGGGCTATACCAGTTGAAGAAGTAAATATCCAAAAACTAGGATAAGTAAAAGTAACTGTTGGATTAGGTGTAGTAGTTGTTAGTTGTGCCGTATAGCTAGAGCCTGTTACACCTACAGGACGTGTAAATGTTGTAGTATTACTTACTGTTCTTGTAATACCTGTATTATTTTTATGTAGTGGAGTAACAAAAGTAAATATTCCAGATTCTGTTAGATTATTTACTGTTCCGCCAGAAGCTGTTATAGCATGTGAATAGTTAGCAGGATTAGTCACACCGGTTACAGATACAGTATATGATACACTAGAATATTCACTTAAAAAGTTCTGTCCAGTTAAGGAAGCTAAAGAAACTGTCATAGTAGGAGTTGCCCATGTTATAGTAAGCGTAACATTCGAAGTATTGTACTGACTTTCTGTTCCATTTGTTGTAACATTAAATACTATTGTATTAACTGCTGAACCACCAGCTATCGTAGTAGAATTCGATCTAATCCAACCATTTGTAAATGATTTTGTCCAATCAACACCACCTGCTGGTGTATTTGAGTATGCTCCAGCAATAAAATTATTTAATGCAGCCGCAGATCCAGTGGTAGCTGTTATGCTTAACACACTACTTATAAATGAAGTAGTAAAATCTGTAGGATTATCTACGGTTACAGTAAATCCAGTTGCTGGAATATCCCAATTTAAGGAATTACCTGGTATAGCTACAGAGTTTAAATTAGGAGTAAATGTAGCTATAGTTAATCTTAAAAGATTATTAAAAAATTCTGCAGATCTAATTGTTAATGTAGATCCTGATTCTTTAAATCCAGTTAAGGTTCTATAATTACCAGAAGTAGTCCAAACTAAATTACCACTACTTTCAGTATCTACATCAAATATTATTGACTTAGGTGTGCTATTTGGATTAGTAGTAATCTGTACACCAGTACCAGCGACAAACTCAATTGTATCCAAACCTTGTGCTATTAAATCATCTTCACCATCTACTTGCCAAGTTTTAAAAGTAGAATTCATTCCTACTTTTACAGCACCACTACCTAAATCAGTTACATCAAATCCACTATCTGTATCAAATCGTAATGCGGTTATATTATTTACTACACTACTAATAGCATTAGCATTATTTATTAAGCTAATTTCCATTAATGTACCACTAGTACCTTGTGTACCTTGTGTACCTTGTGTACCTTGTGACGTAAGTAAATTCCACTGACTAGGACTTGTACTAGGGGGATAATTGCCCTGATTAGGTATTAGTGCAACCCAACTACTACCTTCATAATATACTATATCATTTGCACTATAAGTATCTACACTATTCCAATTGCCTTTTATAGATAAAGCTAATCCTTGTGCACCTTGTGCACCCTGTACACCTTGTGTACCAGTAAATCCTTGTACACTAATACCCTGAATTCCTTGAGTACCCTGCAAACCCTGCAAACCCTGCAAACCCTGCAAACCCTGAATCCCTTGAGTACCTTGAATACCTGTAGGACCAATGTCACCTGTAACCCCTATAATTCCTTGTAATCCTTGTATACCTTGAGTACCTTGAGTACCTTGTATACCTTCTTGAGTCATTCTATTCCAAAAAGTTGCATTTACAATTTTTGGATAAGTTTCTCCAAGTAGTGGTACAGAAACATTACCATTAAAAGAACCATTAATATATACAGCAACAAAACTATTACCTTCATAATAAACAACATCATCTGTATTGTATATAACACCAGGAGCCCATTCACCTCGCCAAGTAACTTGTCTACCTTGTATACCTTGAATACCCTGTTGACCTTGAATACCCTGTATGCCTTGAATACCCTGTATGCCTTGAATACCCTGTAAGCCTTGAGCACCTAAACTTTCTATATCATTATTAGAAGTTTTATAAAATATTAGTCCATCAGTATAATTAAGTGCTAATTCTCCATAGTCTAAATCCGTGGCAAGTGGTATCTTGCCACGAACTGAACTCTTTTTTAACTTTAGCAAAGATGCCATTTACAATTCCTAAAAAGGATAATAAAATTTAAATAATTTTAATAGGTGCCGCCATCTACTTCTGAAACAGTTACATAACCGCTAGTAATACTAAAATTTGCTGTACTAAAACTTGCTAAACCATTTACAGCTGCACCACTTGTGCTAGCAGCTGTAGCTAATGGTATTGATGTAGAACTTAGTGCTGTTACTAAACCTTTATCATTAACAGTTAATGTAGGTACACTAGTACTGTTACCAAAAGTTCCTACATTACTATTAACTGTAGCTAGTGTTACTACTGCATCTACTGTTGCAGTACCATCTACTGCAGTAAGTGTACCGGTAGCATCACCACTTAGTGTTAAATTACGTGCAGTCGCCCATTTAGTAGCTGTATCTGCATTTCCTGTTAAATTACCTGTTACATTAGCATATACTTGTTTATTAAAATCCCAGCTATTATTTGTGTTATTGTAAAGTATAGTTGCAGGAGTTGTTGGCCCTAGTATTGTTAATCCAGCACCATCTGCTTCGCTACCGTTTGTAGCATCCTTTGCTAGTGTAATATTTTTATCACCAATAGCAACCGTTGTACTATTAACAGTAGTTGTTGTACCTTGTACTGTTAAGTCACCAGTAATTGTAGCATTACCTGCAACACTAATATTAGCTGCTGTAATATCATCACTACTTAACTGACCACTTACAGTAACATTATTAAAAGTAACATTATCAGTAGTACCTACAGCTTGGCCAATAGCAATACTAACTTGATTATTACTTACTGCTGCTGTGACACCGGTTCCACTATTAAAAGTTAGTGTATCAGTACCTAGTGCAACTGCATCGTTATTAGTACCATCAGTAATATTAAGTGTAGTACTAATAGTAGATGTACCTGCTGCTGTTAATCGACCCTTACTATCAACAGTAAATGTAGGTATTTCTGTAGTACTACCATAACTACCTGCAGTTACACCTGTATTTGCTAGTGTTAGTGGTGCATCAACATTGGCACTACCATTAACACCACTAAAAGTACCTGTAGCATCACCACTAATAGTTAAATTACGTGCACTTTGCCAAGTAGTAGCTGTACTAGCGTTACCTGTTAAATCGCCTGTAACATTACCTGTTAAATTACCGCTAAAACCTGTGCTAGCAGTTATAGTAGTACCTGTAATAGCAGAAGCTACTGCTGCTCCAATAACAGTACCATCAATATTTCCACCATTTACATCAATAGTTGTAAATGTACTTGTACCAGTACTAGTAATATTTCCTGTAACATTACCAGTTAAATCCCCTGTTACATTGCCTGTTACATTACCACTAAAACCTGTATTAGCTGTTATAGTAGTACCTGTAATAGCTGCGGCACTGGTGCCGCCGATTATGGCTCCATCAACTGTACCGCCATTTACATCAATATTACTAAATGTACTTGTGCCAGTACTAGTAATATTGCCAGTTACATCACCTGTAACATTACCTGTTAAATTACCACTAAAACCTGTACTAGCAGTTATAGTAGTACCTGTAATAGCAGCTGCCACTGTACCGCCGATTACAGCCGCATCAATTGTACCACCATTTACATCAATAGTTGTAAATGTACTTGTACCAGTACTAGTAATATTTCCTGTAACATTACCAGTTAAATCCCCTGTTACATTGCCTGTTACATTGCCTGTTAAATTACCACTAAAGCCGCTTGTAGCAGTAATAGTAGTACCTGTAATAGTGCTAGCACTTGTACTACCAATACTAGTACCATCAATTGTACCACCATTTACATCAATAGTTGTAAATGTACTAGTTCCACTACTAGTAATATTACCAGTTACGTCACCAGTTACATTACCTGTTAAATTAGCTGTAATAGTTCCGGCACTAAAATTACCGTTACTATCTCTTTTAACAAGTGTGGATACTGTATTAATATTAGTAGCAGCATCAATCATATCAGTATAGCGTTTACCACCAATAATAATATGATTTACAGCATTACCACTAGTTTCAACACCCATACCAATATATAAACGATCGCCGCCATTAGCACCACTATCTGGTAGAGCACTATAAGCTAACTCACCTGCACCTAGTGTGGCTGGATTACCACTTACCTCACTTCGTTTAATTCTTAAAATTGAAGCCATTATTACTCCTTTTAATATTGACCTGACTCAATAATTTGTTTTTCTAACAAACTACTTGATACCCATTTATTTGTTTGTTGACTATAAATTAATAAATTGCCATCACTTAAATTAGTTAAATCTGTATCTATCATAGTAGAAACACTATTTGGTCCAATTGTACCAGCTACAATTGCATACGTAGATTCATTTTGAACCACAACAGTATTATTATTTTCAGTAATAACAGCTTCTAGTTCACCACCACTTTCTACTACTATAGTATTAACTGCATCTAGTACTACTGTTGTAGTTGTCATCTTACTATCTCTTTAATTAAGGATATTGTACCAGTTATAAGTGAGAATACTTCTCCCGTAGGACTTGTTAATTCTAGTCCATATACAGCACTAGGAAAATTAAAATTACTAGTATCAGTAGCATTAATAGTTATAGTAATTAATTTATTAGTATCATCAATTACTATTCCTTGATTAGGGGCACTAGTTAATTGTTTTAAAGTTGTGGTACTATTAATATTTTCACGCATTTGAAAAATTGCTGTAAAATTAGCTAGTGAAACTGGAACATTATAGCTAATTGTTCCACCACTTGTATAATTATTAAAATTAATACTATTTAATGCATTTATTGTTATAGTATTACTAGTAACAGTATTTGCTAAATAAAATTGATCTTCTGTAGTTTGATTTATTTGATTCATACCAGCAACATCAGTAACTCTAAATCTCCAGCTTGTTGGTATGTTATGTGTATTACTAGTAGTAATTATGCACGGGGCTGATTTGCTTATATTGCTTATAGATACATATGCTTTAGTTTGAGATTCCCACCTAAAAGTTTCTCTAAATGTACTGCCCTGATAAATTTTTAGATTAATTCTTGCTGGTGTAATACTCACGATATATTCCTTTGTGCTACTAATTTTTTAAAGCTGTCTAGTTCTAAAGTTAATATAGAAACTTCTTCTTGTAGTTTATTATTTTCTATATTTAATTTTGTTATTTGTTTATTTAGCTCTAGAATTTCTTGTTGCAAACTACCTAGAGCATTACTTAGTGTAGTATTTTGAGCACTCATACGTTCAATTTCTGTGTGCATAATTTGTATAATATCACTTTCAGCTTTAGTAGTTCGCCAGTCTCTTAATAATTTTTGTATACCTATTACTAGTGCTATTAATCCAACAGATAGCAGTGAAATAGTTTGTACTAGACTTTGATTATCTAAATCCATTATAATTCTCCTGTTAATATCTGTAAGAATTTAATACATTATACCAGAAAAGCTAGTTAAATTCAACTAGAAAAATATTTTGCTTATAAATAAAAAATTCGGCGCTGCCGTTTATAGTAGCACCGAATTTTTATAATTTATTATGGTTGAACAGGCCAGACAATATTAAAAGGATCTGATTGATTAGTAATATCTCTTAATGCTTGACGATATTCTTGCCAAACACTATATTTATTTCCTAATCTAGTTACTGCCGAATAAGTATCTGTCCAATCTGTTTGTTGTAATAGTTGATTTCTTTTTTCTATTACTTCTTGCCATTCTGCTTGTATTTTTTGTTCTTGTGTTCTACCATCTACCCACTTCTCGTTAGTTTTATCCCAAATAGACCATGGATTAGGTGATGGAAAAATAGGCTCTTGAGTATCAACAACTTTATTATCAATAAATTTATGTTTAGTTATTTTAGATAATATATATGCAGGATTAAAATCTACTTTTATAGATCTAAAACCTTTAATAGCTGCAGGTTCTTCATATGTTGTATACCCAACTATACTATTATCATCAGTAATTTTTATATAATAATCCATATTAACTCATCTTTTAACTAGTAAATTAACTATATTTGCTATACCACCAAAAATTTTGGTACTAGCCCCTCCGGCTGCAGTATCAGTTCGAGCCTTTAATTGTACTGTATGTGTTCCATTAGGTAATAAATCTTGAGTGGAATTTGTAATACATAAACCAGCATCTCTCAATGTAAAACCAAATACATTACCAGAAAGATTATTATTTATAAATATACCAATCTCAATAGTACTACCTATATTATTAGTTGGATATAAAGCACCTAAAGCTATAATTATTATTCGTGCAGTTTCCCCAGATGGTAATCCAGATACGCTGAGAGATGTGGGTGCACCCACATTTGTCCATGATGTAGTTATTGTTTGAGGATACCATGAAGTTGCAAAGAATCCACCAGTACTAATGCTTTCATTAGTAAGCATACCGGTAGTAATTAATCTATCAGCTGTTAATGTATTGCAAGTTATATTACCTTTAATATTTAGTTGATTAGTTTCTGTATCAAATGTTAAACTTTGCGGACCACCATAATTTATATAAAAAAATATATTTCCATCACTTCTTCTTACAAAACAATTATTATAATTAGTATCACCAAGACTAATTCCATGGTGTCCAGGAGATATTCCAACGTCGGCACCTACTTCTACTATATTACCAGAAGTAGTACCACCTCTTAGTTTACCGCGTACATTTAAACTATTAAATACAGCTTTACCAGCTTTGCCTATAGCCCAACCTGTTGTACCATCACTAGAAATAACTCCTGTATTTTCATTAAATTGACCATCAAAATTAGTACTAGAAATAATATTACCAATAAAAGCATTTTCAATAATGCCTGAATCCATATATGTAGCTAAATTAGCTTTAGTTAATTTTTGTATATAAGCCATGCTACTTATACCTGCACTGCTTAAATTTGTAGTTTGACTACCTGCACCAGTATTTAAAGTTAAACTACCAGTACTAGCACTAAGACTAATTTTATCGTTTGCTACAACTTTACTAGTAGTACCAATACCTTGTAAAATGCCACTGCCATCAATAGTTATTCCACTATTAGCAATTGAATTAGGATAACTAGTACTAATATCTGACCACTGTAATGCATTTCCACCACCAAGAATTGGAGTACCAAGACTATTTCTAATAACTAAACCATTAGTATTTATTCTAGCCGCATTAATTTGACCAGTTGTAATATTACTACCATCAATTGTAGTTTGTCCTGGGGTAGATAATGAACTAAATGTTACTAATCCACTAAATCCTATAGTTTGTTGCGGATTACTAAAACTTAAATTACTTCCACTACTACTGTTACTACTAGCATTATCTTCTAGAGCTGTATAAGTTGCTGCCCAATAAACATTATTAGGTGTATAAGTTGGAGCACTTGTACTCCAATTAGAGCTTAAACTACTAAAAGTACCTGTAGTAAATTGATAGTTAGCGGCCGTAGGTTTATTAGGAGCAGTAGATTGTGGTTGTTGATAGTATACATATCCAGTTGCAGTTCTTTTCCCGTCTTGTCCTATACCATCTGAATAAATACTTAATGTTATACTTTTTTGATAGGTTGAACCAGAATCTGTTGCAGTTAGTGTAACAGTTATATAAGTTGTACCAGTAGGAGTAACTGTAACTGTTGAGCCACTAGTTGTGTTTAGCGAACCTTGACCACTTATTGTCCAATTATAGCTAGGACTAGTTAAATTTTGAGGTACTGCAGTTAAAATAGAACTAGCTGGATTATACGAACCTCCACTCTTTTTAAATGCAGTAACAGTTGCATTAATATCTATACCTTTAGCAGGTGCACCTGGTGCACCATTTAAACCACTATTTACTACATTAATAGTTTCCTCATCTATTAATGTACTAGTTCCTCCAGCTAAATATGCTCTAAATCTAACAGAAGTTATATTATTTCCGGTAACTAGTGGTATACTTACACTAGATTCGTCTACAGATGAAGTATATAAAGCACTACCACTATTATTTAAATTAATAATAAATCTACCAGGATAGAGTTGAGGACTACTATCTCCTACTCTACGATATAATGTTGTTGTAAGCGTACTTGGAGTATAAATACCTGTATTTAAATCTCTACTTATTGCAGAACTATTAGTAATTAGAGAATAACTAACACCATCTTTAGCTGGTGTTAATGTGGCATCTGTACTTACTACAACTTGAGTTCCACCACTAGTAAGTACATATGCACTTATTCTATAAACAGTTGGTTGTGTAATAGTACCACTCCACTGACTAAGAGTAACTGTTGTACTACCACTAATATTACCTAATGTTAAGGTATCTCCACTAATTTTAGTAATAGATAAATTATATCTTCCATTAGCACTGGGATAACTAGCAGTATATGAAGTAGTATTAAGTGTTAATTTAATTTGACCCTCAAATACTTCAATTATTCCGCCGCTTCCTGTCCATATAGCTCCGCTACTACCTATTGATACACCATGACTATCGTTACTATAACTTATATCTACAGTATTCTCTGCATTTTCTATGATAGGTATAGTTAAACTTTTACTAAGTGTGCCTATACTATCTGTAGCTTGTAATGTAATAGTTTTTGTATCTTTATTTGCACTATTACTAAATGTAAAAGTTGCATTAGATGTTGTATTACCACTAACAGTTATACCTGTATTAGGGCTTATTAACCAACTATAACTAACAGTACCAATTAAATTACTGATAACTGCTGAAAGTGATAAACTACTAGGATTAAATTTTGTAGCACTACTATTATCGTATTTTATACTAGCTATACCACTAATATCTAAGGCTCTAGCAGACATACTAATTCTTACTGGAGTACTCCACGTAGGCGCAGTATTAATATCTGTTATAACGGCTCTTGACTCCCATACTGGATCGGTGCCAACAGGTACATTATCACTCCAAGTAACACCACTACTAGTAGGTAAAGTTGTAAAAGTTTTAGAGATAAAATTATAACTACCGCCACTAGGTGTAGTTATACTACTACTGCTACTACGTGTATAGACACTTAATTCGATAACAGTTTCGCCAGTTATTCTAACTGGTGTATCCCAAAGCCATGTAGTATACGGAGGACTAGAACTATATCCAGTACTTGCCCATAGTGGATTACTACCAGTAGGCGGACTAGTAGACCAAGTAGAATTACCACTAGGTGGATTAGTAGTATTAGTAATAGTAGGAGTAGATCCTGCAGCAATTCTAGTAAATACTATATCTACACTTTGACCACTGCCCCCACTAGTAATTACTCTTAAATCTGCTTGATCTATTAAATTGCCCCCAGTTACTGCATCGTATAATTTAATAGTTACATATTTTGAACTACTAGTAGCATTTGTTGTTAATTGTTGTACCCTAGGACTAGATTCTGTACCACCAGGCATTATTTGTTGTGTAAGCCAGCCTTGATTTTGTAAAATTGTTGTTCCATCAATAAGTTGCCCTGTTATATTGGCTACTTGATTAACAGTTCCGTTATTATCTATACCTATAGCAGCTGCACCTACAATTCTCCAAACACCACTTCTTTGAACTTTTGTAAATGTTTGATTTCCTAATAAATTATTAACAACTAGTCCAGAGGATGTTTTAGCTTGTATAGTATAAGTAATAGTAGCAGTATCACTTGTTAAATTACTATGATCTAGTACAGTTGCATATTTTTGAGTAGATACATAACTAGGTTTACCAGAAGCAGTAATATTAGTAGCACTTATATTAGTAATGGTCCACTGACTATTACTAGGTATTCCACTTACATACTGTAACTCATTAGCATTTTCAAATACTTGTATTTTTGTTCCGCTAAAAGTATAAGTAGGAGTACCACTAGCAGTAAATGGTATTTGATGTGTGTCATTTTCTACATCTACTATAACTGATACACCATCACTAATTACTTTTAATTCAGCAGTATCTACTAAATTGCCTCCAGTTGCTGCATCATATAATCTAATAGTTACTTGCTTTGTAGTAAGAGTTGCAGTAGTAGTATACCCACTACTAGTAAGTTGTTGACGAACAGCACTTACTGAACCATTATCTAATTGTTCTGTAACCCAGCCAAATGGTGATACTGTTTTTTCTGCTGTTGTTTTTTGACCATTTATAGTTGCTTGAACTATAGTACCATCACTACTAACACGTATTGGTGTAGCATTAATAATTCTAAATATTGCAGAAAGTTTAAGTTTTGTAAATGTTTGATTACCTTTTAATCCACTTACTACAACACCTTTAGTTGTTTTTGCTTCTATATTATACGTAATACTAGCTGTATTATTACTAGTTAAATTACTGTGGTCTGCAATAGTTGCATATTTTTGATTAGCTGTTGGTCCAGGTATTGTACTTGGCGTAATATTAGTTCCTGAAACACTAGCAATTTTCCACTCACCAGTATTAAGTGGAGTTGACGTACCTATATATTGTAATTCTGTAGTATTTTCAAATAAATAGATGTCAGTGCCGCTATATTGATAACTAATAGGTGTTCCATCAGAATCACAAGGAATAGCATGCGCATCATTTATTACATCTACAGTAAAACCTGTTCCATCTATGCCTTCACCTACTATTTTAATATCGCTAGAATCAAGTACCTCGGTATCATTAGAATTTTTATATAATTTGACCAATACACTAGTAGCAGAACTTCCGGTTGTAAGTGTATATGTAAAAGGTGTTTTTTGCTTGCTGCTTTCAGTACCAGTACTAGGAGTAAATGTTAAAAATCCAAAATCATTCTCTAAAGTAGTACCGTCAATTTTTTGAGCTGATAGTGTTATAGGACTAAATAATGAAGCTTTACTTCTAACTATAGTAGTCGCACCCGTTATTCTATAAATAGGACTACTTAAAACTTTACTAAATGTTTGATTGCCTTGTAATCCAGGTACTTCTACTGAATAATTTGTTATAGCTTTTATAGTATAAGTAATGCTAGCTGTATTTCCTGTTAAATTACTGTGATCTGGTACAACCAGATATTTTTTAAAAGGATCCGCAGTATAACCTACTGTTACAGAAGGAGTTATGTTACTTCCAGTTACACCAGTTAAAGTCCATTGACCTGCTACTAAAGCACTGCTAGGACCACTTATATATTGTAATTCACTAACATTATCAAATACTTGTATATTTGTGCCACTATATTGATAACTAATAACGCCACTAGAATTTGCAGGTATTGTATGATTATCATTTTCTACATCTACAGTAACTACAGAAGCATTCGTTCCGTCATTAACTATAGCATCTGTTTCCTTATCAACTTCTATATTATTAATTAAAAATGTATAACGTAAATATTTTGCAGATTTTGGTAGTACTAGAGGATTAGTAGTATCTAATTCTCTAGTACTAATAGTGCTACTCAATTGTTGAGGACTACCAATTTGTATCCATGTAGTATTATTAGTACTATACTCAAGATTAATCTTACCAGTAGAGTCTTTATATTCTATTTTTGAAGTATTTCCTGTTTTACTATATGCCGTATATATAACTTTACTAGGACTAAATATTTTTGTATTTGGATTGTAAATTATTTCACTATTTGCTTCAATACTGTATATTACTGCAGCAGCACCACCTTTATTTTTACTTATTGTAAATTCTATTGAATATATGCTATTACCATAGTTTGTTGTAATAGTAAGCTTTCCATTATCTTGGCCAACTAAATTATTTATTTTTAAAATAAGTGTATTTATTGCAGGTGTTATTGGTACATTGATCTGTGAAGTAAAATTACTACTTTGAACTCCATTTTTAGTATAGTTAAATTCAACACCTAGACTAGGAGTTATAGTAAGATTTTTAACAAATGGTAGTGCATTTATAGTACCGGTATTTAAAAATAAAGTAGTTACAGCTAAACTATAGTCTCCATTTGTGCCATCGGTATCTGTTGCTATATCTTGATTATCATTACTAAGATCTATTACTGTGGCATCGTCGCCTTTAGGACCAGTAGTAGCGGTAAAATCCCAACCTTTAGGTGAGCCAGTATATATAAATTCAAAAGTTGTATTTAATATATCTAGATCTACATCTTTTTGTTGAGTTAATATTGTTGAACCATTTCTAGCTACTGTTAATTTATTAGTTAAAAAATTTGCACCATCTGTTATAGTAACAGATGTGCCTATAGTTGGATTACCAGGCAAAGTAATAGTAAATGACCCAGCACTAGTGTCTGCAATTATTCTGTCACCTGAAAGTGCTTGATAGTTTGCATTTATAATTACCCAGTCTTTAAAACCAACATCAGAGCCTATATCTCTCGTTGTTGCTCCAATTGCTAGAGTAGTAATATCTTGTAATAGTGGCTCTAGCTTACTAGTTATAGCGTATTTAATATAATAATTAGTATTATCCTCTAAATCTTTTTTAGTTGATGAACTACTATCATAATATTTATCTATAGTAATATTGTTTTGATAATTTCCTTCATATACTAGTGTAGTAGTATCTGTATTAAAACTACTACTTGTACCTATCCAAACATATAATTTATCTTTATCAGTGCGTGCACTGTTGACTGGAATTTGACTAGTTCCTAGGCTATTAATATCATCAATAAAATAAGTATTTTGTGGCTCGCTAAAATATAAATTTAGAGATTTATAACCACTATTAACTGTTAATGCCATATATTATTCCTATTAACTAATAGTTTTTATAAATATGCTACCAAGCATACTCACTGAACTAAAATTATCTGTATTATCAATAGCTCTAGCTGCTATTTGATAGTTTATACCTATTTTACTGATTCTTTTTACTGTTGTTGTACTTGGCAAATTTAATAAATTAAAAGTTGCCGTATCTAGTGTTTGAACTAGTAGCATATTATCTGGATCAAATGGGTTATTCCACCAATCACTTGTAGAAGTTGCTGCCGCTACTTCACCCTGTCTCCACAACTTAACTGAAAAATTTTTAATATATTTTGGTAAATCTTCTTGTATTATTAGTTTTACTACTATGTTGGTATCTTGTAGAGTAATATATAAATCATTAACTTTATAAGTTTGAGTTAAAAGTCTAGGTACTAATGCTTGTATAAATATATCTCTAGAATTAATAGCAGCCATTATACTAGTACTCCAATCTCAACAAAACCTGTTATCCAGTTTCTATTTATAGAATAAACTATTCCTATTTTACCACTACTTAAATTAAATCTATTTGATTTAATAGTAACTATATCACCTAATTGTGTAAATATTAAGTGTGGTAAATATGTAGCAGTTATTAACTGTCTAGGTATTTTCCATAAATTTAATCGTTTAGTTGCTTCTGCCTCTGCTTCACTAGTAACTAACAAGTTAGTTAATTCTTCTTGTACTATGCCGCTATCTTTATAGAGTGTAATCTTAGAACTATCCTCTTTTTGCACATACCAATATTGATCACTAAATACATTTCCATGATCTGGATTTAGTGCTAGTGCTAAATCTTGTGGTTGTTGTGTATAATTTTTACAGTAACCTAATTTAATACTAGATTTTACATTAAAAGTTTCTGTGACCTGTAAGGTTCCTTCTAGCATTAAAGTATCATCTAATATTATAGTTGAACCAGTTGTTGGTATATTTAATTCAATTAAACGTAACTTACCCTTATCTACAATATTACTAGAAATAGAAATTGGTGAATAGTATAAACCACAATTTATACTTTTACCTAATTCATTACAAACATCTAATATATTTACTCTATCAGTTATATAAATACCTGCTTTATAGCTTTGACGATTACTATCTATATTTAATAGATCCAAATCTGAGTCTAATAATTTATTAGTACCATAATTTTTTACAATATATTTTATTAGATTTGGTATAGTACAATCCACACTAGGTAAACTTCTAGCGCTGCAAGTAATTGTGCCAAAAGAATTATACTTTAAACTAAATTCTCCATATGGAACAACTCTATCTGCTATTACTGTTATAGGAGCAGCTTTATCTCTAACCTCTATTAGTTCATTTAGAGTACCATCAGTAATTTTATATATTGGTCCACCTGTTCCTGTTATATCAGTAATTTTTAATGTGCCACTATATGCGGCTCCATTAATCGTAAGAGTATTAATTGCTCCTGGCAGGGGTCTTTGACCACCTTGTACAGTATAAATAATTGCACTATTACTTATAATTGATGTTACTGTACAACTAGTTGGTAGACCTCCATACAATCTGCCTATACTACTAGCTGCTGTAACTGTTTGTCCTGCAGCTATACCGCTAGTACTACTTATACCACTAATTTTAGCTGACCAAGGACCAGTATCAAAATTTGTGCCATTATCTACTAAAATAGGTGTTATATTAAATGCTTCGCCAAATAGTACTGGTAGCAGTTTTTCTTCTTGACTATTTTGAGTACTGTATCCACTAAGAGCTTTAAGAGTTCTAGTAGTTAAAACTTCATTTAAGCTTTCTAATTTATCTACAATTGTTAACTGTAAACTAGATTCACCACTAGACACTAAATTATCTGATAAACCACTAAATATTAGTGTAAAGTCACTTTTTGGCCAACTAGGATCGCCTATATAGAGTTCAATATTTCTGCGTTTATAAATATAGTTTAATAAATAGTCATAGGTGCCACCAGTATTTTCTAGCTCTAGTGATCCATAATTTATAGATATACTTAAATCAGGTGACATAGACTCGCTAAAAGATAATCCTCCTACTATTATAGGTAGATATTGAATAGATGAATTATCAATATAATAAGGTTGTGTTGATAAATAAAGTGTTTGATCACTAGTACCATTACTATAAGTAATATCAGCCAAAATACATTTTATATGGTAAGGACTATCTAACCATTCTTGTATCTGTGTTACAGTTTTAGCCACTTTTTTATTCCTACCAACTTTCTATAGTTAATGATGTTGTATAAATACTAGCTATATCATAAACTAGACTAATATCGCTGCTTCTACCATAAATACTATAAGTTCTAGATAGTTCTGTATTTGTACTATCTGGAAATACAGAAATGTAAATATAGTTAGTACTACCCCAAGTACGAAATATATTTAACAGTTCTTTTCTATCAGTATCACTAAAATATTTTAATTCAAAATTCATAGATTCTGTTATATATTTACTATTAATATAAGTATCGCCACTACGAGTTTTACTAATTTCACTGCTATCTTGTAGGCCTAAAGTTATTCCACGACTAACTTGTCTAGCTGGCTCCCAGTATTTTCCACAAACTATTCTACTACAGTCTATAGTTCTTGAATTACTTAGTATAATTTCCATTTTTCTAGTAGTTTGCGTTAAATTTGCTGGAAACCATACACTTGAATTTGTTGCACCACCTCTGGAAAAATTAGAAGCTGTTGCAAATTGTGTATTATCTGGAAATATTGGTGATCTTTCTAGGGCGGCGTCAATAAGTATCGCATCTGTATGTGGGGTTGTATCATTAATATTAGCATACATATTTACAGTAATCTTACTACCAGTTACTAAATTAGTAGCTGGTAGTGCTACAGCATTTATTAATTGAGCACTAGTCCAAGTTAGTGTATAAGTTACAGTAGTAGCGCTTCTGTGTATACTAGATTTACGATTATTTTGTAGATTATTAACGCTGCCAGTACTAGTTGTACTGGCAGCGATAGTAGCAAAATCAGCAAGATTTTTATAAATTATTCGCATATTGGTTCCTATTTAATAGCAACTCTATTTTGTGTTCTAATGGTGGTATTATTAATATTAATAGCTTGTGCAATTTCTTCTGTATTTTTACGAGTAGCTTGCACATTAATTACAGCACCTTCGGCCACAGCTTGAATTAATTGATCAATCTTAGCTAATAATTTTTGATTATTAGATTCTTGATATTGCTGTAGTTGAGTATTACTAATTATAGTTCCATTAGTTTTAGGTACAAATAATTCTGGTCCATTTTCACCTACTATATATGGATTATTACCTATTACAGGGCCTCCTGTAGCCATACCGCTTAGGTTACGATCAAAACCTTTTAAAGCATCACCACCCATTTGCCACGGACTAATATCACCACTACTTCTACTACCAGAAACTGTAAGATCTATAAAACTAGAACCCATTTGTCCTATCGTATCAGTTGCTGTACTTACTGCTGTAGATACAACATCTATTACTGTAGATATTACACTATCTACAGTACTAAAAACTTCAGGTATTGCCGCTATAATTTGATCCATTCTATATGTATTTATATCTTGAATAGCATAAGCAGTTAATAATGCTGCATTAGTAGCGCTACTAGAATTAGCAATAGTTGATAGTAAATCTGTGGCAGATTGTAGTATACTGGCATCGCTAAGTTGTGCAGTATTACCTTCATAACTTCTGCCAGTAGCTAGTTCGGTATTAACAAGTAGAGGATTACCATTTGTACCATTAAATACTGCTAATTGTGTACCATAAGCTTCTGAAACCTTATCTGCAGTACTTGATAGCGACGATGCAAAATTTGTAGCGCTTAAACCAGCTGAATCAAAACCAGCACTAGCATTTAGTGCAGCGTCACTTGCTTGTTGTGCTGCAACTAAAGCAGCATCACCTATAGCTTTATCTGTAGAATCAACTGCAGCTCCTAAGTCTTTTGCTGTTGTAGTGCTACTAAGTATATTGCCACCATTAGTAGCTGCAGTTATTACTGTAGCCCCGCCTCCACCGCCTCCACCGCCTCCACCGCCTCCACCGCCTCCACCGCCTCCACCGCCTCCACCGCCTCCAGCACTACTATTTGCAAATGCACTATCAATTTTATCTATTACACCAGTGCCGGCACTTTTAACTTCACTAGCAGCATCTTCGCCAGCTTTTTTAACTACACTAGCAGCAGCTGTTCCTGCATCTTGTAATTTTGTAGCCTTAACATCTGCATCTGCAATTACTTTACTAACAGCGTCACTAAGTACTGTATCAACAGTTTTATTACCTAAAACTGTTACTACTGCCTCAGCTGTTGCTTTAGTAATAATAGGAATTTGTTTATTTAATGCATCAGCTACAGATTCTACAGGACTCTTACCACCACTTAGTGCAGTAACAATATCCTTAGCTAGCTTTGTAGTATCAGTTGCAGCAACTTGATTGTATAGCGTGGCAAGTTCTGTTAGCTTTTCTGCAGCAGTTTTACTAGCAGTTTCTATACCTACTATACTAGTATAAGTATCATTTAGTATTTTTAGTGTTGCTTCTTCAGTAGTTATTTGACTATCTATAAACTCTCCAGCACTTTGTATATCACTATTAACTTTTTCGCTTAGTGTAACATAGTTAGCACTAGAAGCATATAGTGATTTACCAGATTCTAGTAATTGTTTTGCTAATTGTGGAAAACTTGCACGGGCTGATTCTGCTACAGCACTATCAGTACTGCGTAAATTAATTAAACTAGTCTCATATTGGCTTAATAATTCGTTATACTGTTCTAGCGGTGTTAATGTTGACAATTCTCCTATTAACAAACTATTTTTAAGATCTACTAGTGTATCTTTAAATTTCTTAAGTGCAGCAATATTACTCTCTAATTCACGCTTACGTTCTTCATATGCACTTTTTAAATTATTACGTAGTTGTGTTAGTGCGCTAGCTTTAGACCAGTCTGCTACTATTTTAACATTTTTTTCAGTAGCTACACCGGCTGCTTTTAGTGTTTCAACATATTCACTAGTTTTTATAGTTATATCACGTAATATAATTTCATCTGCACTAAGTGTAGTTGTTAGGTTAATAGTTTCTTTTCGAAGATTTTCTAGTAGATCATCTGCTGCTTTATAAACTTTTTCAAACGCTGGAGCTAGCTCTAGTAAACTATTTTGTAGTTGTGCTGCTTCTGGAGTTACTGGTTTTATACTAAGTACAAGTTGTTTAAACTCTTCCATAGTATCAACATTAGCAATGCCTAATTCTTTTAATCTTCTTTGTAATCCACCTACACTGTTACCTATTTGTTCACTTTCAGTTAAAAATGCTTTTCTAAAGTATTCGGTTTTTTCTACAAATTTGTCTAAACCACCAAAAGCTTCTACTAGTGATTCTGATAGTCTATATGCGTCAAACAATCGTTTTTCAAAACTTTGATCTGTTTCTTGAGCTCCACGAGTTATTTGTATAGTAGAAATTTTGCCAGTTAAATTTTCTAGTTGTTGATTAACTAAATCATAGGTTGATACTACACGAACTACTGTTTGTAGTATTGTTTCTCCGTTTTGTTCAAATTCAGTAAAGCTAGAAAATAACCTTAGTGCTACCTCATCAAGTGCGGCATTAACAGCTCCTGTTAATTGTTCAGCTGCTTCTGCACCAGTTTTTACATCTTTTAGTGGTACTTCTAGTGCTTGAATTGGTTTTGCTAGTTCTGTGTTAACAAATTCAGCTGTTTTTCCTGTTTTTAGTGCTATTTCTGTAAAAACATCTATACTACTACTAAAAGCTGTACCAATTTTTTGTATAATTGTTTGTACTCCAGGCAGTTTGGTATCAATTAGTTTTACTGTTTCATTAAGTGCACTTGTACTAGTACGATCTCCACCAAATAGCTCTGTAACAGCTCCCGCAAGTCCACCAATTCTAGTTGTTTTTGTGCCTGTAACATATGCTTTTACAGCTTCTTCAGGTTCTTTTGCAAGCTCTAATATGCTACCAGTTAATTTAATTCCTGACTGCGTAATAGTATTAGTTATTTCTTTATTATAAATTAAGTCGCCAATTGCATTGCCTAAAACTGCACCTATTACAGCTCCTACTGGGCCTCCTAAAGCCATACCCAATTCACCAAAAAATAGTGTACCAGTAAATGCACCAGCTAAACTGCCTATAAATCCACCAGCAATAGTTCCAGCTACATCAGCTAAAACTGTACCTATATTATTGACATCAAAACTACCTGTTTTTGATAAACCAGGTATTTCTCCACTTTTTAAACCTGTTGAAGCATATAAGGCTACACTACTAATCTTAGTATTTCTATCAATACTACGTAGTGCTTGTAACATTTTATTATTTAGTAGTAGTCCATCCAAACTATTTTTTTCTAAAATACTAATGCTATTAGCAACGCTTTCACTACGTTTTTCAGGTTCGCCTACAACTCCACGACGTACTTGTACAAGTTTACCTTGATCATTATAACCCATAGCAGTATTTGCATATTTAGCTTGATCTTCAGTGCTTGGGCCAGAATAGCTTCCACTACCACCACGAAAACTTTGACCAATTCCACTCAATATTCCTGCTACTAGTGCAGTCATAGCAGCACCTGCTGCAAAACTAAATGGAGGAGGTAGTGTACTCATAGCATTAATTACAGCTTTAACACCTAGTACTCCTGCTTCGGCTGCTGCGGCTCCTTGGCGTGTAATACTTTGAGTAATAAAACTAACAGTACTAGCAATTTGAGTGGCTATTTCTTTAGCACTCATTATTAGTCTAGCTATGTGATATGCTTTTTCTAGTGCACCAAATGCTTTATAGGCAGCTGTTTTTTCTTTAAATGACTTCTTAGCACTAGCAACTAATTTTTCTTCGGTTGCTAAGCTTCTTTGTCCAGCTTTTGCTTCTTCAGCAGATAAATCTTTTAGTCTATTTTTTGCTGCTTCATATCCTTCGCCGTAGTCATCTCTACTTTCTGCTTCTCTTATTTGAGCTTCTGTTTGAAGTCTTTCTTTGGCAATATTTGCTAGTGTTGCTTGATTTTTTTCTTGTGTTTGACTATATTCCGTAAATGCTACGGCTAATTGACCAATACGATCGCCTACTTCGCCAAACGAATCTTTTAATCTGTTGGCCAGTAGTACGCTACGTTGCATTTCATCATTAAATCTTGCTTGTTGTGAAGCTGTGTCATTTGCTAATCTTTGTACTTCACGATCTTTTTCCAATTTAGCGTCTAACTCTTGTGTTGCTGTAGCTAAAGCACTTTGTGTAGTTTCGCGTCTTCGTAAGGTTTCTGGTGATAATATGTCTCCACTCTCTTCAATAGCAGCTATTTCTAATAATTGTTTTTTATACCCGGCTAGCCTTCTATCTCGCTCTAAAGAGTCTTTTCTGTCTATTTCTGCTAGTGCTAATCTATTCTTTAATTGTTGTTGATAAACTTCGGTAAAATTAGTTTTTGCTAGTAGATTCTCTGACTCTGCTTGGCGTATTTCGGCCTGTCTATCCGAAGCTTCTCGTGCTCTTCTCTGCTTTTCCAGCTCTACAGTTTGATCTTTACTTAGTCTTAATAATTCTTCTCGTTTTTTACTTTCAATATCTGCTCTAGATAGTTCATTCTGTTGTAATTTGGCTTGGCGATCTTTTTCATCACTAATAGCTTTTTCTAAATCTGCACCTACTTTACCAGCAGCTGCTTCACGTTTACTAAACTCTTCTAACTGCTGATTATATTTTTGATTAATATCTTGTCTGCTCTTTTCAGTATCTAATCTACTTTTTTCCAAATCCATTTGATAAGTTATTTGTGCTACATAGTCCTTATCCAGATCTGCTATTTCAGCACGCGAAGTAAAACGAGCCCTATCTATTTCTAGATTGGCCGAATTTTCTGCATAAATAGTATCCTGAATACTCTTTTGTAACTCGTACTGCTTTCTTATTACGTCCAATTCTCTAGTTAATAACTCTAAGCGTTTACGACGTTCTTCTACTTCTTTTTCTGCTTCTTGTCTAGCGACTATTGCTGGTTTTAGTTGTGTTTCTAAAAATTTTAATTCTTGCTTATGTATTTCTCGTTGTTCAGCACTTAATTTTTTGGTTAATGTAGTATTTTCTTGCTTTATTCTTCTGTCTATATCAGCTATTTCTAATTTGTTACTTTTTTCTTTAATACTGTCTTGTTCACTAAATTTATCTAAAATAGATTGTTCAGAAGTAACCCCTAATATCTGTTTAGTAATATCTAGTTCTTGTAAACTTAGTTGCTTAGTACTATTCTTTATTTCTTGTATTTGTTTTTCTTGAACTATTCTAGCGGCTTCTAAGTCTATCTTACCTTTTTCACTGATAGCCTCCCTTTTAGCAGCTTCTTCATTTACTCTAGCTTGGGCCATTTTTAACTTATTTTTTCTTTCTTCACTGTCTGCTTGTGCAGCAGTGATAGCCGCCATTTTTTCTTGATCTGTTACAGTTGCAGAAGTTACTCCCATAGCCTGCTGAACTTTAGCAGGATCGCCATTATTTTCTTTCAATAATCTTGCTGCTTCTTGTCTTAAGCTTCTAGTTCTTTCTAATCTATCGGCTTGAGCAGTACCTTCTGTTGTTCCTTTTAGTCGCTCTGTATTTATAGCTAATTGTTCAGTATTAGCACGTATAGCATCTTCTAGAGTATTTTGTGAATTTAATATTTTTAGAGCTTGTTGCGCTTCTCTAATTTTAATATCTTGCTCACTTTTTGCAATTCGTGTTTGCTCTGCTACTGCTTGTGGACCACTTAAATTAGTAGCATATGCACTAGCTATCGTATTAGCAGCTCTAATAGCGGAGTTTTCAACTGCTCTGTCAGTATATTCTCTAGCTAACTTTAGACTTTCTTGTGCAGCTGCAACAAATAATTGAGTTGCCTTAGTAAAAGTCTCTGAATTTGCTTTAAAAGCTGCCTGAGCTAGTTTATAAGCATCTATATTATTTTTCTGTTGTTCTATGTTAGCTGCTGCTTGTTGTTTATTTTGAGTACTAAAAAATTTATTTAATAGACTGTCTAGAACTCCAGCTCCCAGTCCTGCTCCAGCTCCAATTAGTGCGCCTGGAACTGCTCCGACTCCACCTGCTATTGCACCAATACCTGCACCTGCTGCTGTTCCAGCTGCCGTATATGCGGCAATTCTTTTAGGATCTAAAAGTGGTGTCTCCTCTAACTTAGCATAGCTTTCTTCTAGCTTTGCTAAGTCTCTAGTCATTTGACTGATTACATTTGTATAAGAGTCTGCAATTTCTTTGTCTAATTTAAAACTTTCTTTTATGTCTAAAAATCCTTGAGCTATTTCTTGTCCAAAACCTAGCATTTTTTCAGGATTATTTAATAGTTCTTCTATTGCTTTTAATTGTTGCTCAGCGCTTGCAAATGATAGACGTGACATATCAATAGCCAAAGACATAAAGTTTTGGGCTAATTTTTCAAAAGGATCATTTAAAGCTAAACTTTTAATAAATTCTTGAAACCCTTTATAGCTTTTGTCTAGATTTGATCTAAAACTATCTAATGAGCCTGCTATTTCTTGGAATTGTTTTTTAAAGTTTTGAGTAACACCTACTAGTTCTTTGCGACCAATATCATCTAATCTTTTTACTGCTTCTTTTACTTTATCAGTATTAAATATATCTTGTATACCTAAAATCTCTTGTAGCCTAGCTTGTAATTCGCCAGACTTTCCAAATTTTTCAGCAACATCTATTGTTGCCGCCAAGTCTTTTGCTACAGCATCTGCAAATCTATTTTGGCTACTAAAATTAAATATATCAAAAGTTAGAACATCTGCAAATTGTAGTATTCGTTCTATACCTTTATCATAATCTCCTGCTTTAGCTTCGGCTTTTTCAAACTTTTTAACAACATTTTCTAAACTATCTGAGAGCTCTCCAAAAGCATTTGCATAAGCTACAGTACTTTGTATACTATCTTTATTTTTTGTTTCGTATAGCTCTAAGGTTCTAGTTGCATTTTTAACACTAGAGTCACTTTGATCTACAGCTTCTTTGAATGCTTTACTTTCTTTTGCATTACTACTAAGTATACCATCTAATAAACCAAATGCAGCAATAGCTGCTGTTACTACTTGTATTACTACGCCTATAGCACCAAGTGCAGTAGTAATAACGGTACCAATACCTGCAGCAATCGCCCTTAGTTTAAGACTAGTTAAATCTCCAATCTTTCCTGCCGCTTCTGCTTCAGCCTTCATTAACTTATAAGCATCTACTATACCTATAAGACTGGTATTATATGCCATATTAGCAACTATTTCTGAACGCTTAGCTTGTATAACTAGTTGCTCTTCTGCTTTTATTAAACTTTGATATTGCTTAGTTTGTTTTAGTCTATTTATTTCTTGTTGTTCTTTTTGTTTTTGTACTCTAATAAGATTTTCTTCTGCCTGAACAGTTTTTTCTAGTGCTGTTACCGTTACTAACTCTGCACTAGCCGCCATTCTATCAGATTTAGCTTTAGCCATATCCTCAGCTTTAACAGAATAACCCTGTTTTTCTAAAAACTGTAATTCTTTATATGCTTTCTTGGCTACTTCTACTCTTTCTTTAGCTACTATTTTTGCAGCATTTATTTCTTGTTGAGTAATGTCAACAATATCTTTCTTTAATAGCTCATTTAAACTTTTGCTATACGATGCTCCCTGTTTTTTTAACTCATTTAGTTTTTGTTCCTTTTGTTCAAATACTCTTAGTTCGCTATCAGCATCCGCTTCCATTTGAGCTTTTACTTTGCTGTAAGCTAGTCTACCTAGGGCTTCTCCTGCTTTAACAGTATCTTGCTGCTTTTGAGCTACTTTTTCTTGAGCTAAATCTCTGCTAGCTGCTAATTGTTCTCTAAATTGTCCTATTGCTGGCAACGCTCTTCGAACTAGGCTAGATACTAATAATGTTAGGCCTCCCAATAAAGCTGTTGGGCTTTCTGATAGTAGATTAAATAGAGGACCTAGTGCTCTATTTATAAGATCAAGTACTGAAGTTACAACGTTTTTAAGTTGTGATAAAAATTTATCAAATGGATTTGCTGCAGCATCACTAAGAGCATTAAATTTATCTTCACCCTCTTTAAGCACAGCATTAGCAAAGGCTTGACGACGTTCAAAATCAGTTAGCTGTGTGGCACTTTTACCCATTTGCAAGGCATATGCTTGCACAGCTGGCTCAATTTTAGTAAATATTCCTAGTTCGTCTAATAGTTCTGGTTCTAGTTTAGTAATACCACGACTTAATCTATTAATAGCATCTGGCATACTAATACCTAAGGCTAAGCTAGCTGTTTTAGCCACTTGACCCATACGAAGTATTTGCTGATTAGTTAAGCCTGCACTACTGCTCATAGCTGTAGCACTCATGGCTTCTCGCATACTAATAGCACCATCTGTAACACTTACTAATTGTTTGCTTAATGTTCCAAGTGATCTACCACTGGCAGCACCTAGTGTATCTAAGCCCTTAACCATATTAGCGGTATCCATTGCTTGACTAAGCGCATTAAAAGCTGCAGTAACAGCAAATACATTAGCAGCTACTGTTGCATATAGACGAACTAAGCCCCCAAGACCTTGAGCTTGGTTAGCAAAGTCACGAGCACTAGCACCGGTACCACCAATGTTGCCACGTGCACGACCGTATTCAATATTTTCACTAGTAGTCATAGCACCAGCTTGAGCAGCACGACGAGCTTGTGGCGCACTGCCTACTTGTTGTGCACTACGAGCCGCACTAGCATAGTTATTAGCAATAGTCTGACTATTTTGTACTTGCTGATCTACGCCTTCAGCAACCATTTTTAAGCGAATTGATACGTCTTGTGATGCCATATAGTTCCTCACACAATCAATTTTACTAGTAATTTTTATAGCTAGCAATAATTCTAAGTTTACACTAATTATACCACAACACAAATAAAATTGCAACTATAAATTTCTTAAGCAATAAAAAAGTCCTCACTTAGAGGACTTTTTTGAGTTTTGTTTACCTTGAATTATTTTGCTACGTATACCATCAATAACACTCATAATTCTTAGTAATAATCGTTTTTCAATATTTGATTCTATTTCGTATGTTGTAAATAACTCAAAAACAATTGAATAGTCTTTGCCCATAAATGTAGCACTCATACCTTCCCATCGATCAGGTAGGTAGCCATAAATTTCTAAAGCTTGTTGTACTATGTTAGGTAGGTCATCAAATTCTACAGGAACTTCCTCAAGATTAGGTTCGTTACCAAGCATATCGCACATTTCATAGTACTGATCCTTAGTAACACCTAAGTCACGATTTTGAAAATAATTATCTAATAATTCTTCTACCCTATCTACTTGCTCTTGGAAAAGTTTCCCAAGTCAGTTACTTTTTCGCTGATAAAGCTGTCAAAGTTAGTAGAGCTTTTCATTAAGTAAAGTGCATTTTCTTCACTATACTCTAATTCTTGCTCAAGATCTTGATCAGCTAAATCAACTGGTGCTAATTGTTCTAGATATTTAAATTTTAAGCCGGTCCAGCCTTTAATACTTCCGCGAACATATAGTTCTAAGAATAAATCGTCATTGAGTTCTTCTACAGGCTGACGATTTTTAAAAGTAGTTTTAGTGGCTTTTTTACGAATTGTTTGTAATGTTTCTCTGGATAAAAAACTTACTTGAATTTCAAATCCTGGCATACCTGGATACTCTACAGTAACTTCCTTGCTAGGAACAAGCATGTTTTTTAGTGATAAGCTAGACATCTATTTAATTTCCTTTGGTTAATAGAGGGGGTGCTATATAGCACCCCTATTTAATTATATACTATAGTATTTAATTACTGCTTCATTAGTAGCTGCAAGATCATAGTCACCACTAGTGCTACCTTGTGCTGTAAAGTTTAATGTTTGGCTAACAACTTGCTCTGTATTAATTGTTGGTATTGAAAATACGCAGCTGTCTAAATCAATTTGTAGTCTTATAGGATCTCCAGTTTTACCACCAATATGTAATTCAACATCAAAAGATGGTTGTACATTTGTTGTTGATTGAGCTAGCATATCTTGCATTAGTCCATAGCTATTATTACTACCAGTTTTTAAATAGCAGTTAAAACTTCCACTAATAGCACGAGTACCTGTAAAATAAGTAACAGGCTTATTAACAATGCCAAGATTAGCAGGTGTTAGATAAGTAATATTATTAGCAAGTGTAATATTACCACCAGTTAATGCTAGTGTATAAGTTTTACTAGCTCCACTAACAGTCTGACCACCACGAGTAATTGATTGAATACTTACTGTGCTTAATTTATTAGCTAAAAAATGTGCACTAGTAATTTTTGGTTTAAAATTACCTGATGCGCCTCCAGATAGACTATTTGTACTATCATTAATAGCAATATTAGTACTTGCCGAACGTAATTCTGTACCGCGAGCAGTCCAAGCAATAGTACTAATAGCATCTAGTCCGAAATCAATACTAGCTTGATCTAAGCTACAGTTATCTATAAAATAACTAGTACCATCAAGTACAATAATCATACCAAAACGTGTTAATTGATTTTTAGAACTACTATTAAAATTAACTTCACTAAAGCTACTACCTGGAACCCAACCGCTTGTAGCACCTAAACCAGTAGCAAATGCTTCCCATAATACATATTCTTCTGGTACAATATTTGCTCCTGTAGTTAATGAACCACTTAGAGTTATTTGTACTAAGTCAGCACCAGTTTCAGCTGTAGTATCAGGATCTACTATATATACTGTAGGCAATACAAGATAGCCTGCACCAGCATCTACCATTGTAATACCAATTAATTGACTACTACTATTAAATACAGGACTAAATCTTGCTGTTCTACCACCTGTAGGTGCTGCATCAGCATATATAAATGTATTGGGTCCATAAGCTGTAGCAATTTGTGTACCACCAGTACCATTACCAAGTGTAGCATTAGCACCCGATGGATCTACTCTAGCAAAACTTGCACTCCAAGCTGGTAAAGCACCAGTTTCATTTAGTTTATATGGTCTAATATATGTACTAAATGTAATCTCTGCTGGATCTAAAGCTGTATTAAACTGGCGTTGACCACGAATTGGGCTATCGCCAGCTTCATTAACTGTTATAGTTTCAGTTGTAGTATTTTGACTAAAACTTAAACCATCTAGTACCTGGATTTCAAATGTATTAGCATTAGTAAATCCACTAGCTTGAACTATTCCTGTAGAACTAATATTAGTTGTAAAGAACATTCTTGCATTACGAATTAAATTTAAAGCCATATCTCTTCCTTTTTTATTAGGTGCTGCAAAGCTTTTACAAGATATTTATCTGTAGCTAGCTTACGAGCACAGTTGCTTACATGATCTGATAGCGGACCTGTAAGTTAATTTCACCAACTGCATAGGGAGACAATAATCCCTCATCTGTAGTTATTGAAGCTATTAGTATTTCTGTGGTTTCATAACCTGTTGTTGAATCATAGACAAGTTGTCTATTAGCATCTATACAAATCTCTAGATCACTTAGTAGTTGCTCTAGTTGTTCTTGTGAATCATCTTCACCCTTACAGTATACTTTTAGAGATACACCTAGCATACCCCAAGCAAAATTACTTAGTTGATAGTCTCTAGTTTCGCTACCTGGTGTTATATAAACACTAGGAAAATCATTTACTTCGTCCCAAAACTTTAGTTTGGCAAAGCACTGATTTTGTAAGTTAGTTTGATAAGGACTACCTCCATTTATACTAGCATTAATTTTATCTGCTAGTGCTTGAATTATTTGTCTGCGTTTAGTCATACTAGTACAGCCCGTAATCTTTGTTGGGTTATTTGTTGGGCCAATTGTCTAATTGACTTTGAGATTAGCAATTTAGGGTCTCTACTACGTGGATTTTGCTGACGTCCGCCCTCACTAAAAGTAGCATAAGGATTACGCATGTAAGTATAAAATACGCTTATAGCTCCTTGACGACTTTCGCTTAATTGTTCTACACTTACACTTTCTGCAAATCTGCCACTGCGTAGGTTGAGTATGTCTCGCCTATTTCCCAGACCCATATTTTGTTTTATGGTTTGCACTAACTTAGCATTTAAAAGAGTTTGTAAGCTTGTTACGCTAGAGTCTACTGATTTAGGTATTTTTTGTGCACTTATTTTAATTTTACCAGTACTACTTTTTGCTTTTAATGGCTTTTTACTTTTAATTATAGCATGAGTTTTAATAGCTACGCTATTTGTTTTACTGTTTGTACTGATTTTAGTTATATCAAGAGTAGGTTTACCTTTTAGTGTATTTTTTATTAAATCTTCTACATATTCATAAAAACTTGGACTAGCTGCACTATCTAAAGTGACTTGCTCTATTATACCGCCCTTAAACTTCTGTTGTGCTTGTTCTAAAATTGTTGGCAGTATGGTATCGCCTATATATTTTTTTATTCTTCTAACTTCATCTGTTCGTAGGGTAGTAGTATTAAATTTACTTGGCATAGTAATAGTAAAACTAAATTGCATATCAAGTAAATTTGTAGCTTGCCTAGTAAAATTTTGCTTAAAAGTTATGCTATAATTAGCATTAAGATATAGGTCTGCTATAGCTGTTTCTAATCCCTCCGATTTAGGGTCGCCGCTTAACAAGAATTGTTTTTCTTGTGCTAGTGGCATATTTATACCTATTAAATCTCCAGAACCAGTATATGCTGAAGTATGTCCTGCATTTATGTAGTCACCTATAGTAAATCTATTTCTAGCATCTGCATCTTTATCGTAGGCTTTTAAATTTATATCATAGGAGCTTTTAAACTTATCTCGCAAATGTTTATTTAGCAAATCATTTACTTTTGCAACTACACTATTAAAAGTTGGACCTATTACTAAATAAGATAAAGCTGGTAAATCTATTATAGTTGAAGCGTCACTAGCTATGTATATGCCTGATTGCTTTAATATTGCGCGCATATCACTACCAAACTTATTTGCGGCTGTTCTATAACCATAGTAACTAGTTCTTCTAGCAAATGTATCTAATAATTCACTATAGGCTTTATTTAGTGGATTATAGCTTGCGTCTACAAAAGATTTAGTTGGCAGAGTTTTAATAGCATCTGTTACAGTTTTTAATAAAAAATCTTTTAATTCTTGCTTACTAGGAAACTGCTGACGTACATAGTCTTCATTTTCTTTAAAGTTATTTAAATCAAGACCTTTTACTAACTCATGTGTAATTGTTTCTGTATTAACTACATAAAATGTTGGAAGATTGGCATCAATTAAACTTCTTAGTTTATTTTCTTCTAGCTTAGCTAACTTAAAATCTTCGTATACTGCGCTTTTTTGAATTTTAGTATTTGCTCCTTGTAGAGCACTTCCACAAATTATATCTAGTAATCTAGAAAAATGTATTTGTCTACGTATTCCCATTATGTATAATCCACAACATATTGATCTAGTATACGCTTAATATGTGCCGGAAAGTTTGTTGTAGCTATATATTGTATTTGTGTAGTATTAGGGCCTATATCTCTATTAACATGCACAGCACTATTGTTTTTCATGTAGTACTCTACTAAATCTAAAACTGCTAATTTTAAGTCGTCTGGTAAATCATCATAACCACCAAAATATTCTATTTTATATCCTCGTAGATAATATTTAAATATACCTTGATAGTTAATAGGAATTATAAAGTCTCCATCCAATAACCAGTCAGTATTTTGTGTTAAACTAGTATATGTTACACCATAGTCAGTACTATATCCAAAACTGATAAGATTTATAACAGGGGTTTCTTTTAGTATAATCTTATCATATCCACCATTATCATACTGTGTATATACAGTAGCATTTGCATATTCTGTTAAGCCTCTACGACAATATGTTTGTACTAATTTACTTACCTTAGGAATAAGAAAGTCTATTTCCGTATCTCTGTTACTAGTAGTAATTCCTAAGTAATTTTTACATTCTGTTTTTGTAACTAGATTAACGGCCATTTAATTTCTCCTACTGTTTCTAAAAACTATATTAATAGTCTTTAGAAACAGGACTCTTGCGAGTCCTGTTTTTAACCTTAAAGATTAGGGTACGTAACGAACTGCTACAACACCTTGACCATCAACTGTTGATAGTTGTGTCATACCAATACGCATACTAGCTACTAGTACACTACGCTGATTTACGACTTCGTCGTCACTATCAACGCGCATACCACGATGTGTACCTACTAAAAAGTTCATGGGATTGACTACTACAGCAGCAGCATTTCCGTCTACTCCAGCAGCATCAAAACTTGCGCTAACAAGCACTGGTGTATTACCTATGCTACCTACTTGACCAGTTAGTAGTGTAGCAGCAGGACCAGCTTTGTCAACTGTTAAAAAGTTGCTATCTTCCATTAACTCATAGTAAGATTGTGTACTAACAAACATAATTAGTTCACTAGGATTTAAGCCCCAAGCACCTAGTGCTTTACGAGCAGCCATTGCCTTAGCAACAGTGAATTTATCAGCAGCACTAATATCTAGTGTAACGCCACTACCAGCAACGGGATCATAACTTGCTAGACCCTTAATAGCAGCAGCTACTTGACCTGTAGCAGTTGTACCACCATCACCTAATAGCATAGCTTTATCAAGTGTTTTGGCCATACGACGTGCCATAGCATCACGAATTAGTGGTAGTAAGGGAATAATTGTATCTTCATCTTCTTCAAAAGATACATACTCTTTTGTAGCTAATTTTTGTGCAGTTAGTGTAACTTCTTTGATAGTATGTGTTCTAGTTGTACCGCTACTAGCACCTGTACCAGCAACGCTAGTATAGTCCGACCCGAAACTGCTGCCAGCTACCCAAGTAGCATTTGTGCCAGTATCTGGGTTTACAGGAATACGCATAACTGTTTGATTCATAGCAATGCTATTAACTGTGCCAACTACTACTAGTTGACGACGCATTTCACCTTGAATAGCTGTGCTAACTTCAATTTCCCAAGCTTCACCATTAGTACTAGTAAAGCGATCACGTCCACCAAAACTAGCTGCTTTTTCTAATACCATTTTACCAAATTTGGTTTCTTGAATTGGCTTGCGTAGAACTTTACTTAGTAAAACAGCTTTTTCTTTGTCACTATAGCTAACATCACCTTCTTTTGCATCAGTAAAGTGCATACGGCTTTTTTGTAGTGCTTCTAGCTCACCACTCTTATTTTGTAGCTGCTCGAGCTCTTTGGCTTTTTCACGAATAGCACTCTGTAGGTTTTCAATAGCACTCTTGTGCTCGTTGGCCTGATCTTCTAAGCGCTTTTCAACATCTGCTAAGAGACGCTCAGCACCAGTATCTACTGTTTGTACAGCTGGTGATACTGCATTAACAGCAGCTTTAATTTTAGCTTCTAGTGCATGCTCTTCGGCTAATTTACGTTGTGCTTCTTCAGCAGCTTTTGTTTGTGCCTCTACTACGGCTTTAGCAGTTTGCTCAGCAGCTTTAGCAGCAGCATCTGCTAGTAATTTCTCTAATTCTTTTGGATCCATGTCCCATTCCTCTTTTATAGTGCTTTTTGCTGATTTTTGGGTATCTAGCTTTTTAGCTGATTCCTTTGGAGCAAATTGCTGTTTAAATGACTCAAAATCTTCGGCAGTGTCAAATGCCTTGGCTAAACTAAATAGTGTATTTTGATTGGCAGGAATTGAAACTACACTAATTTCATGTAGTTCTAGATCCTTGATCAAAAATGACTCACTAGCGTGATCATAATCTGCATCACGTACTCTAAAACCTACGCTAAATGCACTTAATATACCCTTTTTAACCAGTTTGTATACATCACCTACTTCACTAGGAATCTGTGCTCGAATCCACAAACCCTGATCAGTAACTTTATGATCGATCATTCTGCCAATTGGCATCTGATGATTGTGATAGGCTAGTATAATCGGATTTTTAAGATAATTTTTTAATCCTTCAGTCCATGCAGACATAGGAATTACATCACCTTGACGATCACGGTCTACTGTGCTAGCATATCCTTCAATATAAATGCTATCTTCAGTATCTGTACTAGCTGTAAACTTACTGCTTAAATAGAGTAATTTTTCCAGTTTTGTTTTCATATTACTCCTTCGTATCACTAGGCCTACCACCAAGAGATGGGTTGGCTGCTGAACCTGCTATATTAGCAGGTATTCTAATAGTATCCCCACCGTCTAATTTAGGATACCTTAATTCTATTCTAGCTTCATTTGGTGTTATAATACCACCATTAACTAGTGTGCTATGATATTTTGCTAATTCACCAATATCAGGCTGTAATGCACTAACATTACTAGTTACTGCTTCCACGTCGTATCCAAAATATCTTTCGACAGCGGAAATATATAGCCTAACAATAGGCAGTACTGTTTCCAGATAAAATAAGCGTAAATTAGGGGCAATGTTAGCATTATTACCTCCTTGTAGTAGTATAGGTGGAACACCTACAGTTGTCATAATACGCTCACCATGTGTTTTTATTGCGCGATCAAAGTCTAGATCACTAAAACTTTGCTCACTTAGGCGCATAGGCTTTAGTCCGCTGTCCAAAATAATTGGACGCTTTCCGCCCGACTTAGTATTATATCTTTGTTGCCAGTATTGTAGTGTTTTTTCTTTGGCAGCTTGTGATAGTGTATTATCGCTAGTAAGTACTAGTCCAAATATAGTACCATTATCAAAAAACTTTTGCTGAAATTCTTGCATGCTGTAAAGTATACCTATATTTTCTATACAGCCTTCTAGTCTACTAGCACCTCTATAAATACTGGCACTATTTATGTCCTTAAAGTAAAAAACTTCGCGTTCTTCAAATAATACATTACCGTTATATCTATATCCACGTATAAAAGTTTTTGCATCACTTAATATTTCTACATTTTCTGCTGGTAGGTGATACATAAATACGCCATCAAAGTGTATAAATGCATTGCCTTCTAGTAGTAGGTCTTTAAATAGTTCTCGCCTAAAATCTTGTGCTGTTTGATAAGGATTTGGTCTAAAGTTAAGTAAGTTTGCTAGCGTTTTTTGACGAACACCAACTACTACTCCTTCATTTATTTTATCTTTTATATCATAGTCTAGTGAACTAGCTGCGCTAATAACCATATTAACGCTACGATTTACACTGTCTATGTTACGAAATGCATTTCTATAAGTAACGATTCTACTTTCGCTACCTATATGTGTGCCTTCGTCATGATGTATTAGTGGTTGAGCTGGATTTAATTTTTCACGAATCCAACTACGAATCTTTTCTAGTGCCATCTATTTCTCCTAAAAATTGTGAGAAATAGCTGGTATAGCTACTGCCACGAAAACTGCTATCGCCACTACTATGTTTCTCACACTGCAGCTCTATCCAACGTTTTTGCTTAGCTACACTATTAGGACTAGGTGATTTGCCATATATGCTGTGCAGTTGTACATGATGACGATTGCACAATGTATAAACAAGCTCATAAATCTCTGTATAGTGACTGCTAATAAAACTATCGCGAACTGCTAGTATAGCTTCATCGGTGCTAATGTCTATTTTATTTTTGCTAGCCCAAGATTCTAGTAACCAAGTAATAGAATGTAGGTGATGCAACTCTAGTTCACTAGTAGAACCACAAATATAACATTTAGCTTGTTTTTCATAAGCTGACTTAGCTTTATCTCTAACCCATTTTACTGGTATTCTTTTATTAGTATTAATTGCCATCTAATTATTTTTACTCTACTATTATAACCTAATTTTTATGATTATACACTAAAAGGTAGTAAATTGTCAATAACTAAATTTATACTACCTAGACTACATAGCTATAGAGTGCATAGCGTATAGCATCAGCTGTATGACTATATTGATCATGCTTAGGCTTTTCGCGAGTTAATCCTTCACGATTGTCCCAACGATATTGATCTAACATTGCTAATACATGTTTACATTCTTTGTAGACTAATAATCTACCTTGTTGTATTAGTGTTTGTATATAGGCAATTCCTGGTAGTACATCTTTTTTGGCTTTGGTAGTTGCTATATCATAACCATAGGCTAAATCACTGGCAAATTGTGCTGCTGCACTATCAATAAATACTACTTCAATTTTCCACTGATCTATCATTTTATGAAATTTTTCAGCATGTTCACTAGTACTACGTTCTGCTTCTAAATAATCTTCTACAACATAAAACTTATCTGTATTGTAGTCATAGATAATATTTACCCAAGCTGTAGCATCACGATAACCTGGATCACAGCCACTAAAAGCTTCGCCATGTAAATTTTCTGGTATTTCGCTAATAATATACTCTGGTCTAAAGCTTTCGTAAATTTGACCCTCAAACGTAGTAAATGACGCTAAATACTCCTGCTCAAATTCCGCTTTACTCATTGATTTGCGAGCTTCCTCCACATCAGACTCAGCCATGCGTAAGTTTTCGGTATAGTCAGCTTGTATACTACACCACTCTAAAAAACTATTATCAAAACCACGATTATAAAACTTTGAAAACCAATTGTTGCGACCACGAGGTGTACTAATAAAGATTGCTTTACTATTAGGTTTGTCTAGTGTTGGACGCAGTGCAACATTAAAAGCTTCTTCGCCACGCTCCGACAGTGCAGCTTCATCAAATATAATAAGATCATAACTACGACCTACAGTTGAATCTACTGTTGAAATTGAACCCATTCTGATAGTTGAACCATTTTGTAGTTCAATAACCTTATCTTTAAGATTATCGCGTTGTACTTCTAGGTCAAAGTGTTTGATCAATCTACGCTGTAGTTCAAATGAAATACTACTAAGATTATAATTAGGTGATATTACTAAAACATTACTATTAGGTACTAGTGTAACTAATTGACCTATAATATTAGCTATATAAGTTTTTCCTAGTCGACGTGCAAGCGCAGCACAAATAAAACGATATTTAGGATTGTTGACGCTATTAATTAGTGCAATCTGCGGCCTGTTAATAGTATCATAAAGGTTAAGTAATTTTAAATAGTTGTCTATGGGTAGTTTAATAAATCTCGATTTAGGGTCAAATTCTTGTATAAACTCAACATCAACGTCCTCACGACTTACTGTTAGCATTAAATACCTTCACCACTAATTAATTTATGTATAAGCTGTCCATACTTGGTACCGTCATCACTATTAATTTGTACATTAACTTGCTTTTGTGGCCCAATATTAGTTTGTTTCAACTTTTCTAGTTGAATTTCGCGATCTAATAAGTCCATACTCATTTTATGTGATAAGGATAGTAGTTCGGCAATATCTTTACTAGAACCTACTCCCGACTCCTCAAGCTCATGAAATTTTTGCTGTATTAGTGCGTCTATAGCACGACGCATTAAAAATTTGTTGTTGTAGCCAGTATCAAAAAATACTTGATCTATATAGCCACGTACTTCACGACGGGCTAATGTAGTAACTACTATATCTTGATCTAAGTCTAGTTCCTTAGCAACTTTTCTAGCATCTTGCAGTTGAAGATAGCAGTTAGCAATTTCTAAAGCTTCAGGACTTATACGAACAGTTTCGGCGGGTAGATAAGTTGTCATGTTGGCTCCACTAAGTTTTGGTGAAAAATATCCCAGCAATTTTGCCAGGTCCAACGACGACTAGATAAGTATATATTTGCTTTATTTAAACTAAAACAACCTTCAACTGCTAGATTTAAATCTTGGTCTAAGTAACCATTTATACCAACCTCAACAACATCTAGTGGACCATTGCAAGGATAAGCTGCTATAGGTACTCCACAAGCTAGTGCCTCCAACATAACTATGCCAAATGTATCCCAGCGTGATGGAAACACAAATACATCAGCCTGTTGATAGTAGCTAGCCAACTCACTACCAGTTTTCATGCCTACAAATTCAACATCACTATAGTGTTGCTGTAAGTAGCTAAGATGTGGCCCTGATCCTACAAGTACTTTACGAGTGTTAGGTACTTGTAGACTGCAAAAATCTTCTAAGTTTTTTTCACGGCTAACACGGCTAACACATAGCAGTGTTTTATAAGGTTTTGCAAGTCTAGGTTGTGGATTAAATAGTTTAGTATCTACTCCACGCGTCCAACATACAACATTGTTAATTCCCTGAGACTTTAGTTCACTAGCAATAGTTTGTGTAGTAGTTAAACATCTGCCAGTATGTTTATGAAACCAGCGAATATAACGCCAAGTTAATTGTTCAGGTATATTTAAAAAGGTTTTTAGTGCTTCAGGAAATCTAGTATGGTAGCTAGTATTATACCTAATATTATGTTTTGTAAAGTATTGGCGTGCTGCTAGTCCTAGCGGCCCTTCTGTGGCTATGTGATAGTAATTAGCATCTGTGCTAGCAATTAGTTTGTTTATGTTGAAGGGCAGTGCAAGTTTAATCTCACTATAACCAGGACAATTTATATGTAAAAAGTTTGTAGGGTCTATAAAAACTAGTTTGTAACCATTTTCTAGTGCTGTATTAGCTAAATTTTTATAGGTAGTAACTACTCCATTTATTTGGTCTGGTAAGTTATCCGTTATTACTAGTATTTTCTTCATGTTTTAATTCGTGCCACTCTACTATTTCCCAGCGACCGCTGTGGTGTTCTACAAGTGCTGTGCATGACTCAACCCAGTCACCACTATTCATATACCAAACACCATTTAACCACTTAATTTCTGATCTGTGTATATGACCACAAATAACACCATCAAAATTTTTGCGAATACAGTAGTTGGCTAAGTTTAATTCAAACTGAAACATAAAGTCTATAGCTCGTTTGACTTTATGTTTTAGGTACTTGCTAAGGCTCCAGTAACCAAATCCTAACCTATGACGCCACCAGTTATATTTAGTATTAACTGCTAGTAGTATATCATAAGCTTTATCACCTAAAAAGCTTATCCATGGAGCAATTCTAGTAATACCATCAAATAAATCGCCGTGTACTAATAGATAGCGATTACCATCAATTCCACTATGTACCCACTGATTAGCTATTTTAATTGAACCAAATGTTATATTGTAGGGAATTAGTGGACGTAAAAACTCATCATGATTACCAGCTATCCACACAACTTCTGTGCCACGTTTAGCTTTTTTAAGTATTTCACGAACTACGTCTGTATGTGACTGGTGCCAGTACCACTTATTTTGTTCTATTTTCCAGGCGTCTACTATATCTCCTATAAGATAGAGTATATCACACTTATTATTTTTTAGGAAATTAACTAGTAGTTTTGCTTTGCAGCCATGACTGCCTAGATGAACATCGGAGATTGCTATGGTTTTGTAGTCCATTGTAGGTACTCCTATAATTAGTTTGATTATAGCAGATAGGCTAAATATTTTCAAGTTCGAGATTTGGCACCTTAGGGGTTTGAAATTTTTTTGAAAGTAGCGCGTGTTAGGGGGCCCCACCGCTATAAAAATTATAACGGTCTAATAACCGCCCTGGTCTGGTATAAATTCTATAATCTACTACATTATAAATTCTATAATCTACTACATTATAAATTCTATAATCTACTACATTATAAATTCTATAATCTACTATAAAACTTGTACTAAATCTTAGCACTAAGCCAACCCGACGAACGGTAGCTATAAGCCGATGAGCGGCAAAATTCTCACTTGCAATCCCTGCCCGATTAGCCTATAATAGAATTTCTTTCAACAACTCAGGAGTAGCAAAAATGGCGGAAGCCAAAGCCCCTAATTATACCCCAGAGCAGACTGCAAAGCTCGTGGCCGATTATCAAGCTGGCGTTAGCGTGGAACAGATTGCCCAAGCACTAGGCAAGACTGTTCGTAGCGTGGTTGCCAAGCTCTCACGCGAAAAGGTTTACGTAGCCAAGAGCTATGTAAACAAGAACGGTGAAGCTCCCATCAAGAAGGATGTTCACGCTGACTTCATTGGTGCGGCTCTCAACCTTTCAGAGAACGATATAGATTCTCTGACGAAGGCAAACAAGACTGCGCTTGCCGCAATTGTAACCTTCATCCGTTCTAACCAGTAGAACCAAGGGGAGCATAGCTCCCCGTTATAAAAAGGATAATGCTATGAAACTTACCAGCCTATCAATTGATCCAAAGATTGTAGCATTCAGTCGTCGCACTGAAGTTGCCGTTGAGGAACCGTTACAGTTTTTTGTTGTACCCACTAGCATGGCAGGGCTAATGTGGCTTGCCAAGCAAAAGCTGTTAGGGCGCAAGCTCACTAACCCCAAGTTCAACAAGGCTACAAATATTATAACTGGGATGATGGCAGAATGAATAACATTATGGTTTTTATATTGTGGGGCTATGTTATGTTTATGATAACATTCTTAGCCCGCTACTGTTTCACGTGAAACAGCTATAAAAATTAAATCGCTATAAAAATTATAGCGCTGGCGCCAAATTATAGCATATAATTTGCCACCGTGTCAACCCCTTGCAGCTACCGTTCGTCGGGTTATAGCCACCACTGGTCGGCTGATGTGTGGCAGGTTATAGCCGACAGATAGCACAACAGCAGACTAGAATAGGTGTATAATTACAAGCATAGCAAGACAGAGGATAGCAAGATGAACCGTAACAGAAAATATAGCGAGTTTATGCGACAAGTAAAGCTTCGCATAGCCCGCCGCAATGCTGAAGCATACTGGATCATTTCAAAAAATGAAACAGTTGCAGGCAATGTTGCAAAAAGCGATGCTTATGCTACAATGGCAAAGCATCAGGAACAATTAGCTAAACGATACGAGGTTTGATATGAAACTTATAATCACTACACAATTCTGCGAGAACTACGGCTCGGCTCATAACCCTTACTGGAAAATGAAGGGTGGCAACGACTATATTGTAAAAAACATAGCAGATGATGCTGAAGCTTTGGCTAAAATGCTTTTAGCCAAAGATATAGTTGAACACGATGGCGATTATACTAAAGAATATATCATTGGCTGGGAACTGGTCAATGACGACTATGTTACACAATTTGAACAACAACAACTTGAATTTGATGGCAAAATTACTTATCCTGCTGAGGAGCTGATGTTATGAATTTTACAATGATGCTGCCTGATGGCACTGATCTAGCAACTATATCGAACCAAGAGTTGCTAGACCTCAACGACGAACTGCTAGACTATTT
>Ga0214923_10000898_pt1 | contig 43824 bp, 38 predicted proteins | sample LL1510_MetaG_FD_177993 | JGI IMG/M metagenome (GOLD analysis project Ga0214923, IMG submission 177993) | Freshwater microbial communities from Lake Lanier, Atlanta, Georgia, United States - LL-1510 | ecosystem: Environmental > Aquatic > Freshwater > Lake | place: USA: Georgia | collected... | reverse complement strand
ACGATGACCAGTACAAAGATGACATTGGCCCAGGCCCAGGCTCCCCCCATGGTATTGCCCCACAGGGTGATGAGTCCCGGGACCAAGGTCAAGGCGTAGGCGTAAGAACGGTTCGGGTTGTTTGTGGATGGGGTATTCATCATCGGGAGACTTAGGTTTTGTATTTCTTTTGGAGAAACGCGATGGTGGCTTTCATGATTTTGGTCAGGACCGCGGTATCAATGTCGGCTAATTTCTGGATGTACAAACAGGCTTTGGCGGCTTTGAATTTGCCGAGGCCCTCCAGCAATGGAGCATGTTCCGGCATACCGGTATAAACATAAAGCGAGATAGCGGCCTTGCGCGGTGAAAATCCAACCAGGAACCAATCCCCTTCTTGACGGCTTTTTTCGGATTTGTAATGGTAGGAACCAAAGCCAATCATGCTGGCACCCCACATTTTGGCGGGGCAACCGCTGACCTTTTCCATCAAAGCGATAAGGTCAAGGCTGTCTTGACGCTTTTGATCGGTTTGGGCAAATTGTTCGACAAAGGCCAGGACATCGGCGTCGTGGACCCTGGTTTTGAGGACATTCTTGGCGGAATCAGGCATTGAACGAATTTAAGACCAAAGCCGTGGATTCCCGGCTAGGCGTTGGGGGCGGCTTCGTTGGCTGGCTTCTTGGATTGTTGGAGGTGGGCGATGATTTTATCAGCGAGTACTTCGGAGATGGCTTGGTAGGATTCAACGGTCCAACCGGCGACATGGGGGCTGACCAGGACCCGAGGATGGGCCAACAGCCTTTGCATGCCTTCGCTGTCCCAACGTTGGGGATTTTCGATGGGCAGGGTATCCAGGCAGGCGCCCTCCAGGATATGCTGCTCCAGGGCCTGAACCAGGTCCGGGAGGTTGACCATCGAACCACGGGCCGCATTGACCAAAAGGCGTAAGCGATCAAAGCGTTGGAGAAAATTCTTGTCCACCAGGTTCCTGGTAAGATCGGTCAGGGGGGCATGCAGGGTTAGAATTTGTGCCTCTTGGTAGATTTCGTCCATGGTGGATTCCAAGACCAGGGGTTGGTCGGGGGGGGCAAAGCCTTGACGGTATTTGTCGTAAACCAAGACTTTGCAACCGAGCGCCGCTAAAAGGCGGGCGGTTTGGGAGCCGTTGTGACCGTATCCGATAAGACCCACGACCGAACCGGCTAATTGGTCGCCTCGGTTTCCCTCCCGGTTCCAGATGCCTTGTCGGATTTCTTGGTTTCCTTGGTTGAGGCGGTTGAGCCAACCCAGCATCATCGCCACAACATGTTCGGCAACGGCCAGGCGATTTCCTTCCGAGGCATGCAACAAGGCAATGTTATTCTTGGTAGCAAAGTCCGAATCGATTCCATCACAGCCGGATCCGGCCCGTGCAATCCATCGTAAATTTTTGGCACAAGCCAAGACCGACGAATCCAGGTTCATTTTGGAACGAATGATTAGGCCATGAACCGGAAAATCGGAACGGCCCAAGGCTTCCAAAATCGCGGATGGTTCTGCTTCGGACCAATCCAAAACCTCGCAAAGGCCTGATTCCTGAAGGCTTTCTGGAAGCAGCGGATGAACCGCATCCAAAATCATAACACGATGAATATTCATTGATTAGGATGTTACCTTTTGAATAGCTAAGATTTCTTCGATGGTCTGGGTCAGCTCTACGAAGGCCTGTACGGGTAATTGCTCTGCGCGCAGGTGAAGGATCTTCATGCGGTCGATGTATCCTTCGGGCAAAACCTGCCCCAAGGCATTCGATAACATTTTTCGTCGTTGATTAAAAGCCGCTTTGACGACGCGATAAAACAAGCGGTGATCGCAAGCCGGGGGATTCCATCGATTCTTGAGCCTCAGGACCCCGGATTTAACCTTGGGTGGCGGAAAGAAAGACCCTTCGTTGACGGTAAACAGGTATTCCGTTTCAAAAAAGGCCTGGGTCAAAACACTGGTAATTCCGTAAATTTTGTTACCATGAATGGAGCAAATTCGTTGGGCCACCTCGCGCTGAAACATGCCAACACATTCCCCAACGACGGCATGATGTTCCAGGATTTTGAAAACAATTTCGGTGCTGATGTGGTAGGGAAAATTACCGACAACACCCCAGCAAGCCTTTGGGGGGGACGATTCGTGCAGCCCAACCGGTTGGGAGACGCCCGGACAGGGTTGGGGATTCCAGCGAAGAAAATCCCCGACCATTTGGTCGGGTTGGGCAAGTTGATGTTCCAAGAGGTATTGAATGGATTCCTCATCCACTTCGGCGAGCCACAAACGGTAGGGCAGCTTGAGGAGGTGTCGAGTGAGTTGCCCGGTCCCTGGCCCTATTTCAAGAAGGTTGGGATAGTCCCCCCAACCGGTGAGGGAAAGGGCCACCTTCTCGGCGAGTCGCACATCGGTTAGGAAATGCTGACCCAGTTGCTTTTTGGGGCGAACGCGGTCCATGGCCCGGCTAAAATAGGTTAATTTTGAGCAGTGGTATCCAAATTGATCTTCGTTTCCTGCTTCCTAATTGTTTTATGAGCGCGGTTCAGGTACAGCACAAGGTTCTAGGCATCTTGGGTGGAGGGCAATTGGGGAGCATGATGCTTGAGCCAATCCACCGGCTGGGACTCAAGGCTCGTTTCATGGACCCTGACCCCTTATCACCGGTGGCCATGCGTTTTCCTTCGACCGTCTGTGCATCCTTTTCCGAAGCCCAAGCGGTTCTGGATTTTGGTCGGGTCTGCGATGTCCTGACCTACGAGTTGGAGGCCGTTCATGCCGGAGCCCTGGCCCAATTGGCATCGGAAGGCAAGGACGTGTGGCATCGTCCCGAAATCCTCGCCCTCCTGCAGGATAAGAGGACCCAAAAGGAGTTTTATGTTCGGCAAGGCTTGCCGACAGCGCCTTTTCGGTGCTTTGAGCGCCTTGATACCCTCAAGGACTTTTGGTCAAACCCGGAGGGTGATGGGGCTGCTTTGTTTCATCCATCGGCGGTTTGGAAGGCTGCTCGTGGAGGCTACGACGGCAAAGGCGTACGGATTTTGAAGGCTTTGGACGATGTCGCTGAACTGCCCGATACCCCGGCTTTGTTGGAACAAAAGATAGATATTGCCCTGGAGTTGGCGGTGATAACCGTTCGGGACCAAAACGGTCGTATTGCTTGTTATGATCCATGCCTCATGCAATTTGATGCCAAAGCCAATTTGGTAAGCCGGGTTATGGCGGGATTCCCCGATCAGATAGAGGCCTTACTACCGGCCCACTTGCAAACCCAGGCCAAAGAAATGGCTGCCGCTGTTGCAGAAGGTCTGGGCACGGTCGGCGTTTTGGCGGTCGAGTTTTTGCTCGATACCCATGGAAGGCTTTTGGTTAACGAGTCGGCGCCCCGACCTCATAATTCCGGTCACTACACGATTGAAGCGGCCCAATGTTCTCAGTTCGAGCAGCATATCCGAGCCGTGATGGGTTGGCCGTTGGGTGATGCCTCCCTCCGCTCTGCAGCGGTTATGGTGAATCTGGTGGGACCTGAAGGTTGCCTTGGCCCCGTGGAATACCACGGTTTGGAAAAAGTGCTATCCTTGCCTGGTGTTTTTGTTCACCTTTACGGAAAGGCCGAAACAAGGCCCTACCGCAAAATGGGTCATGTGACCGTGGTTCATCCGGAACTCAAAGAAGCCATTCACTTGGCTGATTGCGTCGAAGAATCGCTTCGTATTGGTGTAAGCCAACTTTATCCATAAGTCACCTCAAGTCTTATTCAAAAACAACCACATGAGCTCGTCAAACCCCAAAATCCCCGCGGAAATAGCCATTGTTATGGGAAGCACTTCCGATTTAGAAATCATGCACAAAGCGGCCGAAGTTTTGGAGTATTTTGGGGTGGCCTACGAATTGCATGTCTTGTCAGCGCATCGAACCCCCGATCGTATGACGGCCTATGCGAAGGAGGCTGCGGCTCGCGGGCTTCGTGTTTTGATAGCCGGGGCCGGAGGGGCTGCTCATTTGCCGGGGATGCTAGCTGCTTCAACACCTTTGCCGGTGATTGGTGTTCCGGTCCGATCCTCCAATTCCATTGATGGGTGGGATTCGTTGCTTTCCATGGTGCAAATGCCTACAGGGGTTCCTGTCGCCACGGTGGCCGTTAACGGCGCCGCCAATGCCGGCCTTTTGGCCGTCCAAATTCTGGCCACTTCAAACCCCGGACTCCTCGCGGCTATGCAGGCTTACAAGCAAAAAATGCTGGACGATGTCACTGCCAAAGACCGTGAATTGCAGGACATGGGTTGGGCCGCCTGGCTCAAAAAATAAGACCAAGCGTATCCATGGTTCAAGACCGCTTTTGCTCTTCTAGGGTAATTGCTTGATAATGCGGTCGTCCATAGGGGATACCGAGGAGGGATAGGATGCAACCCATTGACCATCTCCGTTCACCAAAAATTTGGTAAAGTTCCATCGTACGTCAGCGTCTGAAATGCCGTTGAGGGACTTGGTCATGAGCCATTGATAAACCGGATGACGGCTATCGCCTTTGATGCTGACTTTGGAGGCCATAAGGAATTCAACACCGAAATTTTTGGCACAAAATCCCGCTATAGCGCTTTCGTTTCCGGGTTCCTGCCCCCCAAAATCATTGCAGGGAAATCCAATCACCGTGATTTTGGAACCGTATTGGGCATGGAGCTTTTGTAAATCCTTGTATTGAGGGGTGTACCCGCATTCAGAGGCGGTGTTCACCACCAAGACATAACGTCCTTTGAATTCCCCCATGCTCCTGGTCTTTCCGTTTATATCCGTGAAGGACAAATCGTGGAAACGGGTATCCGATAATCCGGATCCTGGGGTCTGGTCGCTTGAGGCCATGGTTTGTTGAGATGGTTGGATTGCGGTTGAAGGAAAAGGGGAACTTGCAGGCTCGGAAGGGGAGGCGCAGGCCAAGGTGATGCCCAGGAAGGCGGCCAAAAAGAATTTAGATAACATATTTTTATTCATTGTTAAGAAAAATAAACCAAATCCAAAAAATCGATCAAGGAAATTTGGGGAAAGAATCAAAGTTGGGATCGCGTTTTTCGATAAAGGCGTTTTTGCCTTCCTTGGCTTCGTCGCTCAGGTAGTAGAGAAGGGTTGCATTCCCGGCCAGTTCTTGGATACCGGCCTGCCCATCCAATTCGGCGTTGAAGGATGCTTTGAGCATACGCAGGGCGATGGGGCTTTTGGTCAGGATTTTGCGGGTCCATGCCATGGTGGTCTCTTCAAGACTTTCGAGGGGGACTACTTTGTTAACCAGGCCCATTTCCAAGGCTTCGGCAGCGTTGTATTGATCGCAGAGGTACCAGATTTCACGGGCTTTTTTTTGACCGACAATGCGAGCCAGATAGGACGCTCCAAAACCCCCGTCAAAACTACCAACCTTGGGACCTGTTTGGCCAAATCGGGCGTTTTCGGCCGCTATGGTCAAATCGCAAACAACATGCAGAACATGGCCCCCGCCGATGGCCCAACCGGCAACCATGGCTATCACAGGTTTTGGAATCCGGCGAATCTGCATTTGCAAATCCAAAACATTGAGTCGGGGTACCTGGTCCTTGCCCACATAACCCCCGTGTCCACGCACACTTTGATCTCCACCACTGCAAAAGGCCTTGCCCCCTTCGCCCGTCAGAACGACCACACCAATGCGGGCATCTTGCCGGCACATCTCCATGGCTTGGGACATTTCCTGTACAGTCAGCGGAGTAAAGGCATTGTGCTTATCGGGGCGGTTGATCGAAATTTTGCCGACCCCTTCGCAGAATTCAAATTTGATTTCTTCAAATTGGGCAAGGGGGGTCCAAGCGTAGGTTCGTTGGTTCATGGTTTGGTGGTTGGTGTGTTTCAAAGTCAGGATTGCATGTTCAAATTTGATGGTGGCTTAGTTGCCGCTCCGCCTCACGGTTGGCCTCTACGGAGGTAATAACCTCCAAGATAGCGGATTGTTCTTGGGCTTTAAGCCAGGCCAGACCGGACTCCCAGGCTTCCTTGGTGTCGACCTTCCGCCACGAAAGCCCGTAACCTGCGCACCAAGACTCCCAATGAAGGCGTCTGGGGGTGGCAAACAAGGTTTCGCATTCGGCTTGTGCCGAGGATCCGGGGAGCTGACGAAAGATGTCGCCCCCGTGGTTGTTGAAAAGGACCACCCGAATGAAGGGGCGGGGCTCTACCAGCCAAGCACCGGCATCGTAAGCGCTTGCCAGGTCCCCGTTCAAAAGCCAAACCTCTTCGGCGCCCTTGGAAACCAAAGCATCCCCCAGGGCGGTGGACACATTGCCCTCGATACCACTGGTTCCCCGGTTGCAATGCACAAAGGCGGGTAAATCAGGATGGGATGGCAAGGCCAAAAATTTTCGTACCAAGCTCGAGTTCCCCAGATGAACCCGGGCCCTGTCCAGGTGGGGTTTCAAAGCCCCCAAGACCCATGAATCAGAGAACGGAATCGCGTTGTATTTTTCTTTGATTTGTTGTTCCAACAATAGATGATTTGCGTGGGGCTCGCCTTCGATACCGGAAAATCGATCTTTGGGTGAAGATTTCGGAATTTGCTCCTTAAGTTTTTGAATTGCTTGGGAGGGAGTGGTGGCCCAAACGCCGTCCAGTCGGTTGTAGGTGTCAATGGGTTCGCCTCTTGGATCGATGCGCCAATGCAAAAGAAGAGGATTCTGCTCCAGGCAACGTGTTAATGCTTTGGAAACCAAGGGCCCGCCCCATGAAATCAAGAGATCCGGTGGCTGCGGAAGCGAATGATTCCATAGAATTTCGTTGATGCGAAGGCCGCAATGAAGGTTTGATAGGTCTTCATGCCAAAGTTGACAGGCATGATTTTCTGCCAAAAGTTGCTCTAGAATGCTTTCCAATTCGGAATGAGGCGCTCCCATGCCCGCCAAAAGGACTATTTTTTTGCGCTCACCCAAGGCGCTCACCCAGGCGGTTCTGAGTTCGGTTGGAGGATCCGGATCCAGCGAGGGCAGGGGCATTGGAGTCGTTAGAGGCGTACCGATATCCAAACCATGATTTGGCAAGCCCTCGGGCAGATCGTAAAGTGGTTCTTGGAAGGGAACGTTGAGGTGGACCGGACCTGCTTCGTGGACCGCTGTATGCAGGATGTTTTGGAGTGCTTGGCGTGAAGTACGGAGGGCCGCGTTGGTGTTATCCTGGTTTACCCAGCAAAGGGAGGCTCGAACATGAGCACCCAAAACCCCGTTTTGATGGATGACTTGCCCTCTTTGGTGACCCACAAAACCAAGGGGCCTATCGGCACTCAGAATCACCAAGGGAATGCGTTGGAAAAACGCTTCTGCCACCGCTGGACCCAAGTTAAGCAAGGCCGTACCGGAGGTGCATACCACAGCTACCGGTTCTTGATGGCGCAGGGCCATACCAAGGGCCACAAAACCTGCCGAGCGTTCGTCTACGCTGACGGCGTATTCAAAATTCCCACTTCGAACCAGGCTCAAGGTGAGGGGCGCACTGCGAGAGCCTGGGCATAGGACCAAATGTCGAACCCCTGCCTCTTTTAGGGCTAGGGCCAGCAAGGGCCAGTGGGAACGATGCAGCCAAGCGTCGCTTTTCATGAACGGAACGGAGGTTCGTTGCTTACAATTTTGGGCTTCAACAGATTGAGCAGGGTTGATGCTTTGCGGCAGGTTTCCTGCCATTCTGCTTCAGGGTCTGAATCAGCCAGTATTCCGGCGCCGGCGTATAGGACAAGATGGTCCGGGTGCCAGCGTAGGCACCGTAGATTGACCGAAAGTCGTCCGTCCCCCTCGGCATCCAAATAGCCCCAAAAACCACCGTAAAGTTCTCTTTTGTGGGGTTCGTGTTCAAGGAGGTAGTCCAAAGCCCGACCCGATGGCTCGCCCGCGATGGCCGGGCTCGGATGGAGGTCCAAAGCCATTTGATAGCAGGACAAGGAGGTAGAAGCCTGGACCTGGGTATGAAGGTGCTCAACAGGTCCCGATTGAAGGTTTTGGGTAGGACTTGTTAAAGGCACCAGACCCAGGGAACGGAATCGATCTTGAAGATAACGGACGACCAAGCTTTGCTCCAGAATTTCTTTGGGTCTCCACGGTCTGGAGTTCTCGTCTGATTCCATGGTTGGGCGTGGCCTGGTGCCGGCCAGTGCCATGGTGTAAACACAGTCTTTCCGGCGTTCAATCAAGATTTCAGGACTGGCGCCAATCCACAAACCCAGCGAAGGGTGATAACACAAGACGGCATGGACCGCAGGGTAGGCTTGACAGATTTTTTGAAAAAAAGCGTAAGGATCCAGACCCTCGGGTTTTTGGACCTCCAAAGCCCTGGACCATACCACTTTGCTAATTTCAAAGGGCGCCGCATCTCCTTGCTTGAGAAGCACGATTAAATCCTCCACATGTTGGCAGAATTCTTCATGGCTTTGGCACTGTGTTTTGGACCCTTCGATGGTTTGCTTTTCCGGGACTGCTTGTCGGTACCAAGCTTCGGTTTCAATCAGCGCTTGGGGGATGGTATCGCCTGTCCAAGCAATCGCCGGTTCCATCCACAAGGCCGGGTTTTTTTTTAAATCAAAGGGGGCAACCACAAATCCATTTCGATCCTGGGGCGTCCATACCCTGTTGTGATGAGCCAGAGGGTCGATGAAATGATGAACTAGATTTGATTCATTCGCAAGAATTGGGTCATTGGGGTTTTCAAATCCGTCGTTCTCCAAACCGCTTCGATGGGGTAGGCGGCTGCTGACCCAGCCCAGACCTCTTTTGTAACAAAAATCAAACAACGCCTCGGCTGAGATCGCCTCCCCGGATTCTAGGCTCATGCTTGATCTCGTAGGGCTGCGGTAAAGCGAGAAATGCAGCATAATTGCTCCTGATCATCACAAACTCGAATTTCCCAAACTTGGCTGGATCGGCCGTTGTGAAGGATGGTCGCGGTTCCTGTAACATAACCTTCTTTTACGGCCCGCAAATGGTTGGCGTTAATTTCCATCCCTACGGCATACCGGCCTTTTCCGGCCAACATATTGGCACCGATGCTGCCCAAGGTTTCGGCCAAAGCCACAGAGGCCCCTCCGTGCAATAGCCCAAAGGGCTGACGCGTTCGTTGGTCAACCGGCATCCGAGCCTTCAACAGGCCTATCTCGGCATGGAGTATTTCCATACCCAAGGTTTCACAAAGGTTACCGCGCATGGATTCTCGGACGGCTTCAAGGATGGCTTCGGGGGTCATGGGGTCGAGGGGAGGTATTGAGGGTAGCAAACCGGGGCCTTGGGGTCTCGGCCTGCTCCAAAATAGCGACGGCGGTAGTATTCTTCGTTGAGATTGGATACAATGACCCCGGCTTTGGTGGTGGCGTGCAAAAAAAGGTCGTTACCCAAATAAAGGCCAACATGGGAGATTTTGTTTTTGCGAATTTTAAAAAAAACCATATCGCCTTCCTGGAGCTGTTCCTTGGGGATCTTGGTCAGCTTTGGGTAGATATCCGCGGATCCACCGCTGTAGGATCTCCCGTACACCTTTCGTTGTATTTCACATACCAACCCACTGCAGTCGATCCCTTGAGAGGTACGTCCGGCGTAGCGGTAAGGGTATTTGGACCATGTGGCAAGCATGGCGTACAGTTCGGGTCGTTGGACCTTGTTGACTTCGACCGAAATATTGCCCATCAGCCGACGCAAAACGGATGGCTCACACAGGGAATCTGGCCAGGTGAGGTGGCAAGGCGCGTTCGGTAGGGAGTCCAAACGCGCGGACAGCACAGGGCATGTGGGCTCTGCGCCGCTGCGAACAAACGCAGAGCTCAAAAAAACAAGACAGAATAACCAACGAATCCCCATGGCGAAGGCAAGGCGCCAAAAATACAACCCATCCCTCGATGCGGGGGGTGGGCTTAATTTTGGGGGGTGAACCTTGATCGTATCCCGCCTGCTATCCGCTTCATGGTGCCCAACGCGCTGACCCTTGCGAACCTATTCTGCGGTTGCCTGGGGGTGATTGGTGCTCTTAACGGAGGCTATGATTGGGCATGGACGATGATTCTATGGGCTGCTTTGCTTGATTTTGGGGACGGGGCAGCGGCTCGATGGCTGCGGGCCCCCACCCGTATAGGCAAAGAATTGGATTCCTTGGCCGACCTGGTCTCCTTTGGGGTTTTGCCGGCCTGTTTGGCCTTTGTTTACGCCCGCAGTTTGTTGCCATCCTACGGGGCTTCGCCTTGGCCTACCGACGGAACGGAAGCTAAATACTGGCCTATGCTTCCTTGGCCATCCCATGCCGAGGGTTGGTGGTTGCTTGCTTTTGCGGCCATCCCGCTCGCTTCGGCCTGGCGTTTGGCCCGCTTTAATTTGGAGGAGGGTTCCAGTCGATTTTTTCAAGGCTTGCCAACGCCGGCCCATGCGATGTTGTGGATGAGTTTTTTGGGATCCTTCCAATCCTGGCCCGCCCAGTATTTGTTACGCTTGGAAGCCTGGCACTTGGCCGTAGCGGCTTTGGTTTGTTCCTGGTTGCTGGTTTCTTCCTGGCCCCTTCTATCGCTGAAATTTGAACCGGGAGCAACCCGCGTCAATGCAGCTCGATGGGTCCTGCTGGGGGTGGGTGTTTTGGCGATCTTGGTCGGCGGCTTGGCCGGACTATTTTTGGTTATGCTTTTTTATTTTCCTTATTCTTTTTTTATCGCCCGTTATCTATGACACGATTTATTGCAGAAATTGACATCATGCCGCTCGATGCATTGCTGGATCCCCAGGGAAAGGCTGTTCTAACAGGATTGGCTGCCTTGCATCTGAACCATGTGAACGATGTCCGGGTGGGCAAACATATTCGCCTTCGTCTCGAGGCTGCCGATCGAGCCGAGGCCGAAGCCCTTACCGCTAAAGCCTGCCGCGAACTCCTGGCCAACCTGGTCATGGAGTCCTATGTCTTTCGGGTCCACGAAGACCAATGATCGCAGAGCCCAAAGCATCAGGCGGTCGCTTGTTGCTGGTAGCCACCCCTTTGGGTAACCTGGGGGATATCACATTGCGTAGCCTGGAGGCCTTGCGTACGGCGGATGCGGTCCTGTGCGAGGACACCCGGCGCACCGGGTCCTTGTTCAAGCTTTTGGGAATCACAGCGACGCTTCAACCTTACCATGCCCACAACGAACATGCCGTGTTAGGCAAGGTGGTTGAACAAATCCGTAGCGGACGTACCGTTGTTTTGGTTTCGGATGCTGGGATGCCGGGGGTTTCAGATCCTGGATTTCTCTTGATTCGTGCATTGTTAGAACAACAATTGGATGTGGATGTACTTCCGGGCCCAACAGCTCTCATTCCAGCCTTGCTTTTGTCGGGATTCCCTTGCGATCGTTTTGTATTCGAAGGCTTTTTGCCCCTCAAGAAGGGTCGAAAAACCCGCATCGAAAACCTGCGTACCGAAACGCGGACGGTAATTTTGTACGAATCTCCTCACCGGATTCTTCGAACCCTTGGGGAGCTCAAAAACGCTTTGGGAGCGGAGCGTAGGGCTTGTTTAGCCAGGGAACTCACCAAACTGCATCAGGAAACCCTGCACCTGCCTTTGGGGGAACTGGAGGCCGCCTGCATCCACCGACCGCCCAAGGGCGAAATGGTGTTGGTCCTGGAAGGGGCCAAAGATGCTTAGCGGTTTTAGGGGCCGTGAAATTCCTGTTTAGGGTCCCGTCGGAACGTAGGACCCATTGACATCACCGCTGCATAGACCTGGAAGGAGAAGGTTGGTATACGAGCCACCGACGATTAGGTTAAGGTTCATGCTACCCCAAACCCAATCTCCCAACGGAAAGGTGTTTACCAGATTCGAAAACCGTCTTGAAACCATGAGCGCGTCGGTGGAGTTAACCGCGCTGGATGCATTGGCATCGGCGGCGACCAAGGGCAAACCAGCCAAGGGCGCTAGGTTGCCAAAATGCCGATTGATCCCCAAAGCATCCGTGGCATTCACGCCGCCCCAAGGTTTGGCGGTTTGGTACTCCAGGGTATAGGCTCCCGGGGCTCGGAATCCAAAATTGAATTGCCCCAAAGCATCGGTAGTATCAACGGCCAAGACCTGGCCGTTTTGTTTTAGAAGGACCACCGTATTGTTCAGGGACGTTTGGGTCGTGTTGGCATAAACCAATCTTCCGCTGACCGGCAACCCCGAGGGCTGCCCGCTGCTGCTTACCTGGAGATTTGTCAAATACAAATTATTACCGTAATCGTTGATCGCAGTCAAACGCAGGCGTATTTGCTGACCAGCGTAGGCTCCGAGGTTTACGCTGTCTTTGCGCCATTGGGCAGCCGTGGTTGGCGTAAAAGCTGTTGTGCTGGCCGGTACTGTTCCAAGACTGCTACCGCTTTTGGCGTAAAGGCCGTTGGTGTAGGTGGTTCCGCAGTCGGATGATACATCAATCCGCAATCCATCCACATAGGTTGTGTTATAGGGGGCATAGGCCACATCAAAAGTTAACCAGGTGTTCTGTGGATTGGCATTGGTCAAATCAAGGATAGGGCTGACCATGCGATCTTCTTGGCCCCTGGCATTGTACGCAAAAAAATTAACCCAAGCCATGGTGGTGGTGCCGCCGCTTGGGCCGGACCCACTGCGGTACGTCCAAGTGGTCGATGAATCAGGGTTTTCGACGGCCCATGCGGTCGGCAGTCCCAGACCAGAAAAATTGACCGATATCGGCAGGGTTTGTCCCTGCCCCACACTGATATACTGAAGCCTACTCAACGTGTCGGTGCCGTAACTGTTTCCAACAACCAACGTTACCGTGTAGGTTCCGTTGGTTGTGAACTGAACCTGGGGATTAGGGGACGACGCGTTGGTGTTATTCACAAAAACAAAGGTGGCCGGGTTGATTGACCATTGCCAAGTCGTGGGATTGTTTTGGCTTTGGTCCAAAAGGGTTAAGGTTTGGTTCAAGCAAGCCTGTTGGGAAGACCCCCCAAAATTGGCAACCGGGGCCGTTTGACAACCGGTTGTGGTGTTCAAAGGCTTGGATACAGCCAAACTTCGTCGACCCCGCCAGGCATTGCCGCTTCCAATGGCCGTGATGGCGTACCAATCTTCGCTGGTTAGGTTGGTCCCGGTCACTGTAAAGTTGGTTCCAGCGGTAGTCCCGATGGAGTCCATGGTTTGCGTTCCCAACCGGTGTACGATGTAGCGGCTTGCTCCATTCACCGCCGTCCACACCAAGCCTAATTCGGTCGGACAGATATAGCCAAAGGCCAAACCTGCGAGGGCAGGGCCAACACTAAAAGTCTGGATCGATTCACCGGATAGGCTTCCCGATAGAACTCGAATTTTGTATTGACCCCCGGTGGTGGAAGGTACGACCCAAGGGGTATGTCGGACGTTAGGCCCCAAGTTGGAAGCAAGCGTGGTCCAGGTCTGTCCGTTGTTATTGGTCCATTGAACGGTGAAGGTTCCCGTATTGCCGGTTGCGTCCCAACGGATCAATTCGGTTTCCCCGCTAACAAAGTTTTCACCACCCATGGGATAGGTCACGTTGATTTGATCGGTTTGCCATTCGTAGACCAACCAATAGGTTTGGGGGCCCTGTGCCAAGCCGGTACCGTGAACGCGCACGATGTAATTTCCCGGCGCGGGGTTCAAGATTCGAACCTGCTCAACATTGTTGAGGGTATCGATGCCGGGGGCGGCCGGGGCGTTGAGGGCCGCAACGGTGGGTGTAGGGTTCAGCACCAACGGCAAAACCGGATTCCCAGAGGGTGGCAGAACGCGGAGATCCAGGTTGTTGACCAAGGCTCTGGTGGCGTTCGCGACCCCGGCTCGGTCGGCCCAATAAAGCATGACTCTTAATTGCCTGGTAAGGGGTGGTACGTCCAAAACCAAGCTTTGACTATCCCCCTGGTTGATGGAACCGCTTTGGTAGCGGTTGCTCTGAAGCAAATCCACGGCCCTCAAAGCATTGATTCGGCCCCATCCAAAGCGAAAATCAGGTCCGGGATTTCCCAGGTCTTCGGCTGTATTCAAAATGGCCGCTTTGAGGAGTGCCGCGGGCGGGCGGTTTTGGTTTAGGCTGCGATAGGCATGGCTTATTTGGGCCAGGGTTCCCATGATACTGGGAGAAGCAGCGGATGTTCCACCGCCAACCTGGTAGGTATTGTTGGGGGCTGTGGACATCTGGTTGTAACCGTTGGCACTGATATCGGGCTTAATGCGCCCATCCCTGGCAGGGCCTCTGCTCGAAGAATTTTCCAATGAATCGGTGTTACGAAGGTTGCCTACGGCAAGTACGTTTTTGCCTGCTTTGTAACCGCCGGTAATATTCCCCCAACCGGAACCCGCGCCGTAACCGTGGTCGGCAGTCCCGGCATTCCCAGCCGAAAAAACATGCATCAGCAAGGGGTTGCTGTTCAATTGGGCATCGATGCTGACGGCGCTGCTGTTGTAGAGCCCTCCGTTGACCTCAGAATAAGACGTGGAGGTAAGGGTCGTGCCCAAGCTGCTTAGGTTGGTTACGGCATTGCTCACATGGGGATAGCCGGAGATACCGTACATGTGCAAATAGGCCTTGGTGGCAGCACCGATGCGGGTTGGGTTGAGGTTGCCGTTGCCGACGGAAATTCCGGCGACCATATCCCCGTGCGTATTAGCAGCCGCTGTATTGGTGGTGTATTGGGTGACACGGCCCGCAAAATCAATATGCGGACCGATGGCTCCATCGTCTGCAATGGCTACGACAACACTATCCCCATCAAAGCGACGACCGCCGAATACAAGGTTATCAATGGCGTGACCCCGATGCAGGCTTCGGGCTTCCAGGTCTTCGGGTTCGCCGGCCACGCTTCCTGGTTCGATAAATTGGACGGCTGGGTTTTCCAGGAGGGTAGGCAAAATCGAAGGAGGCAAAAGTAGCGCGATGCCCTCCTGTCCTTGGGGTGATTTCATAAGCTCAATTCCGGGTACAAGACTTAATGATTGGATCCATTGATCAACCGATACGCTCGAATGCAGTAGAATATGAAGCAGGGTACGCCCATCGTTATCAACCTTGAGGCGGGGTATCCCGTTTTCTAAGAGAAAACGACTCAGCTTCATCGATGGAGTGACTGGGTTAAGGGCAAGAACCGGTGATTTAGGATCTGTTAAATGTTTTAACAATTTTTTGTTGTATTGATCGGGTGCTGAAACAAAATAACCAAGGGGAGGCAGATACCCTTCGTATCGGAGGCCCAGCACGTTGAGTTGCTCCCACTCCGTTGCCGTCGGCAGGCGTTCACAACCCATCATCAGGTAGACCCTGCCGTCCCAAGAGGCCCAATCGTTCCATTGCTTGCGCCATTCGACGGGCCGGGTGGGTAGGGTTGGAATTTCGAGAACACCCCCCTGGTGTGGAATTAGAACGCTTTTTGGGCCGGATTCAGAAGGAACAGCGGCCATGGCGTCCCGACCCGCCAGCAAGACCCCAAGCACCAAAACAAGTCCTCTGCCAAGCCATGGACGCATCCAAAGGGACCTCAAGGCGTAACCAAAGCGGGTTAATTGCAAATTTTTCATCATAATTACTGCAAATTACAATGATTTAAACCAAACCGAGGTTCTTTGGTTTGGAAAGAACTTCCTCCGTTTTTTGCAGTATGAATGCGTTGATAGCCCGATGGACTTCGCCCGGTCTTTCTCCTTGGATTTTGGGCGGCTTAGCTGGTCTTGCTTGGTGGCTCTCTTTTCCTCCCAACGATCTTCTTCCCCTGATTTGGGTTGCATTGATTCCTTTGTTGTGGGTGGTGGATCATGCCCGCAGGCCTCTGCCGGTGATTTTTGGTGCTGCTTGTTTGGCTTTTGGTTTGAGTACTTGGTGGGTTTACCGGGCCGCTTTGATTGGTGCGGTGGCCGGGGTCGTGGCCAATGCGGTTTACCTCACCTTGGCCGTTATGTTTTATGCATGGCTCAAAAAAGCAGGCACTTTATCCGAAGGCAAGAGGATTTGGCTCCAATGGTTGGCCTGGGTTAGTCCTTGGCTTGCCATGGAATACGTACATCAACGCATTGATTTGGATTTCCCATGGATGCTACTGGGCCATGCCCCTGCCAACCATCCAATGTGGATTCAGTATTATGAGTGGACTGGCGTGGCCGGTGGATCCCTTTGGATTTTATCGGTTAATTTTTGGCTTTACCAAACCTTGATGCAGAGGCGCCAAGCCAGGTTATGGGCTGGGCTATGGTTGGTAATTCCGGCGTTGCTTTCATACAGTCTGTACCAAACTAGAAAGGATCGCGGGCCGTCGATTCAAGTATTGGCCGTTCAGCCCAATTTGGATCCTTACAAGGTCAAGTTTGAACCGTCAACATACGCCGATCAAATGCGCATTTTTCTGGCCTGCACGGATTCCCTCCAAGGCAAGGGCTTGGTGGTTTGGCCCGAAACCGCCTTGCCGGATTATTGGGTTATCGGCGATGGAGCCCCCAGGAATCCCTGGTTGGATACCTTGCAAAAATATGTTATGAAACGCCCCGGTTTGGCCTTGATGACCGGAGCCAGCGTGGTCCAATTGCACGGTCAAGGACGCGGTTCCCCCGCCTACACCTTCTACAATTCGGCGCTGGGTCTGGGGTCCGTAGGTCCTGGGTCCATGGATTCAGGAGGCGCCCAGTATGTCAGCCAACCCCTGGCCTTTTATCACAAATCCAAGCTGGTCATTGGGGTAGAGAAATTGCCTTATCCCATGTTTTTTAACGCAATTGCGCGATGGATATCGGTGGATTTGGGAGGGATGACCGGACAACTCGGAACCCAAGCGGAGCGTACCCCCTTGATGATGGGTTGGATTTCCAAACATTCAGTCGCCCAGGGTCACCCCGATCGCATCCCCCTCAAGGTAGCGCCGATGATTTGTTACGAATCGATTTTTGGGGCGTATTGCGGGGGGTTTGTGAACGAAGGAGCCAACCTATTGGCCGTGATGACCAACGATGGATGGTGGGGGGAAACCGACGGTCATCGCCAACATTTGGCCTATGCTCGTTTGCGCTGCATTGAACAACGAAGGTCCATGATTCGCTCAGCTAACACAGGGATTTCCGCCCTCATTAATCAAAGAGGCGAGCTTTTGGATACCCTGGGATGGGGCCAACGCGGGGTGGTTCAGGGCTTCTTGCGATTGAACCAAGAGCAAACGCTTTATGCAAAGCATGGCGATGTACTGGGTCGTTTGGCTTGTGTTTTAACAGTTTTGTTTGGGCTCCTTTACGGGGCTCGTTCCCTTATGAAAAATCGTTCTTAAATTGCACGAAATGATGGAATATCTCCAAGGGCGCGAGGCTCAAATTCAGGCAGGCCTTGAAGGTTTGGCAAGGCAATGTGGGGACCTGATGCTTCGCCGGAGCGGGGATTTGCAGGCCGATGAAATACGTTTCAAAGACCGCAGGAACCTGGTGACCGAGGTGGACCTGGCATGCGAGGCACTGCTGGTGGAGGGACTAAAGGATCTGGTTCCGGAGGCGGCTTTCCAAACCGAGGAGGGCCTGGTACCCGGAACCGACCAAGGGCTTCGGTGGGTGGTGGATCCCTTGGATGGTACCACCAATTTTGTCCATGGTTTGCCCATTGTTTCGGTCAGCATTGCCTTGGTGACCGATCAGCAAGTGGACTTGGGCTTGGTGTACGCTCCTTTTCAGGATGAAATGTTCACCGCCATCCGGGGTGGTGGGGCTTTTTGCAACGGTCAACCGCTGCAAGTATCCAGGCCAGGGGGGTTGGAAGATGCCTTGTTGGCGACCGGTTTCCCCTTTCAGCGCTTTGATCGCATGCAGGCTTACATGGAGGTCTTGCAAACATTGATGCGTCAATGCCGGGGCCTCCGTCGGATGGGTTCTGCCGCCATTGACTTGGCTTATGTGGCTGCGGGTCGCTTTGATGGTTACTTTGAATACAATCTGCAGGCTTGGGATGTGGCTGCTGGATTGCTCCTGGTCCAAGAAGCAGGGGGGAAGGTGGGCAGCGTACGTCCTCTATACCATCCTTTGGACGGTCGTGAAGTGCTGGCAGCACCCGCTGAACTCTACCCGGCCTTGGAGGCGTTGTTGCGGGCAGCAGATTCGACCCACGGGGTCTGAGAAGGAGTTTTGGACTTAGTTTTGGATTCAAATTGACGATGATGAGCCAAGTAAAGACCTTTATCGAAACCAACCAGCAACGGCTGTTGGACGAATTGTTTGATTTGTTACGAATTCCGTCGGTTTCGGCGAATCCGGATTTTCACGATGATGTCTTTGAAGCCGCCCAATACTTGGCGGAACGTCTGAGTGAAGCCGGTTTGGACGAGGTCGAAATCTGCCCCACCGATGGTTATCCCATTGTTTACGGCCAAAAAATCATCGACCCTTCCTTGCCAACGGTTTTGGTTTACGGACACTACGATGTGCAGCCGGCCGACCCCTACGAACTCTGGCATAGCCCGCCCTTTGAGCCCGAAATTCGGGATGGAAAAATTTATGCAAGAGGTGCCTGCGATGACAAGGGCCAGGTCTACATGCATGTCAAGGCTTTTGAATACATGATGACCCACCAGGCCTTGGCCTGCAATGTCAAGTTCATGATCGAGGGCGAAGAAGAAGTGGGTTCCGCTAACCTGGGGACTTTTGTCCGTAACAACCGTTCCAAACTGAGTGCGGATGTGGTGCTGATCTCCGATACGAGCATGATTGCCAACGATGTACCCAGTATTGATTCGGGACTGCGGGGGCTTTCGTATGTCGAAGTGGAGGTGACGGGACCCAACCGTGATTTGCATTCCGGGGTTTACGGAGGAGCGGTTACCAACCCAGTCAATGCGCTTTGCTCGATGATTGCCCGTTTGCACGACGAACAGGGTCGAATCACTATTCCAGGTTTTTACGACGATGTCCAGAACCTGAATGAAACCGAAAGAAAGGAATTGAACCGTGCACCCCTGGACGAAAAGGACTACATGCAAGATTTGGGCATCGATGCCCTCCATGGCGAAAAAGGTTACACGACCTTGGAACGCACCGGTATTCGTCCCACGTTGGATGTGAACGGTATTTGGGGAGGCTATACCGGCGAAGGATCCAAAACCGTGTTGCCATCCAAGGCCTATGCCAAGATTTCGATGCGTTTGGTTCCTAACCAAAATTCCCACCGTGCCACGGAATTGTTTTCCTCGTATTTCAAAAGCCTGGCCCCGGCCGGGGTTCGGGTCGAGGTCCGTCCGCATCATGGGGGAGAACCGGTGGTGACCCCAACCGATAGCATCGCTTACCGAGCAGCTTCCCAAGCCATGCAAGACACCTTTGGCGTGATGCCTATTCCGACCCGAGGTGGGGGGAGCATTCCTATTGTCGCGCTTTTCGAAAAAGAACTGGGACTCAAATCCGTTTTGATGGGTTTTGGTCTGGATTCAGACGCCTTGCATTCGCCCAACGAGCATTACGGTGTCTTTAACTACCTGAAAGGCATCGAAACAATACCGGCCTTTTTTCATCATTTTGCGCGGCTTTCAGCTGAATCCTAATCGGTTTTATTCGCCTGTCCATCTTTTCATTGGAGGGGCTATTGTGCTGGTTTGGCTGGGATTGGCCGGTTCGGCCAGGGCCGAACCAGGCCAAGAATGCCTTCCATCCAGTGATTTTCAGCGGGTCGCTCGTTATTGGCGGGGTTCGAATGCGGATAGCCTTCTGTTCATGGCAGGAGCCTCGGTTCAATTGGAGTGGGGTGAGCGTCAAGGCACCTACGCCAACAAGGCCGCCTACTCGGTTCTTCGGAATTTTATGAATAAACATCCGTTAAGGACGTACCGTACATTGCATGCGCGCTGCGAGGCAGGCGCTGGAACGGCCTACCTTTTGGGTGAATACCGCGACGTAAACGGACAGGTCTTCAAAGTCCGGATTTTTTGGGAACTACAAAACAACCAATGGAAAATTTTTCGCATCGTCCTTCGCTGAGTCCGCATGATTATATCCGCCTCGCTTTAGACGAGGATTTGGGCAACGGGGACCACACGACCTTAGCCTGTATTCCCGCTGATCAGATGGGGCAAGCCACCCTTTGGGTGAAGGCAGACGGTGTTTTGGCCGGGTTGGAATACGCTCGTTGGGTCTTGCATACCGTTGATCCTGAACTAGAAATCCAACTGCATTGTGAGGATGGGCAGGATGTTCAAGCCGGGACTGCCGCAATGGAAGTCCAAGGCCGTATTGCCTCCATTTTGCAGGCCGAGCGCCTTTTGTTGAATATTATGCAACGCATGAGCGGTATTGCAACGCGGACACGCATTTGGTCCCAGGCCATTGCTCATACCGGTTGCCGTTTGCTTGATACCCGCAAAACCACGCCCTTGAACAGGCGCATAGAAAAGGAAGCGGTGCGATGGGGAGGGGGTGTCAACCATCGCTTTGGTTTGTACGATGCCATTCTGGTCAAGGACAACCACGTCGATGCCTGCGGTGGAGTCGCGCCTGCTTTGGCCGCGGTTCGTTCTTATTTGGAGCGTCAGAATTTGGACTTGCCCGTTGTTTTTGAAGTGCGATCCATGGAGGAGCTTCAAAAGTTATGTTATGCTGGCCCCGTTGATCGAATTTTGTTGGATAATTTTAGCGTCGAAGCCTTGCGTGAAGCGGTGACCTGGTTGGGTCCCGATACAGCCACCGAAGCCAGCGGTAACATTCGATGGAATAATTTGGTGGCTTACGCCGAAACCGGGGTCAACTTTTTGTCTATAGGGGCCTTGACCCATAGTGTTGAGGCCTTGGATCTGAGCCTCAAAATCCGCTCCGTTACGTCCTAGCCTGGGGCACCCTTTGGTTCGTTGAGCCCTTTGCCTAAGCGTTGCTCATGATGCGGCCCAAAGAGTTTTGGTACAAGTCCGCCCAGTGTTCGATGCCAGGGTATTCAACCCCATCCAATCGTACAGAGCCGGCCGTTACACGACCCAGGTTACGGTAAGCTAAACCGTTGTTGCTCACGCATTGTTCAAAGGCGTATTGCTCGCTGGGGTCTACACTAACCAAGACCCTGCTTTGGCCTTCACCAAACCAAAACGCATCACGCCGTATTTCGGTAGGGGACTCAACATCAAAACCCAGACGGCGGTGCAATGCCCCTTCGAGGAGGGCCAAGAACAATCCGCCGTCGGAGATATCGTGCATGGATAACACCAATTGACGACGGGTTAATTCATGAAGCGAATGGTGCAAATTTAGTTCTTCTTGCAAATCCAGTCGGGGACAAGGGCTGTGTTGAACACCACGGTAGGAGTAGAGGTATTGCGATGATCCAAGATCCTCGGTGATTGGCCCTAGGAGATAGAGGAGATCACCATCTTGCTTGAAATCCAAAGTTTGCTGATGGGTTGGATCCTCCAGGATACCCAGCATACCAATTACGGGCGATGGCATGACAGGGCCTTCGTACGAAGATTGGTTGTAAAAGCTAACATTCCCACCGGTTACCGGGGTTCCCAAAGCGGTACACGCCTCGCTCATGCCTTGAATGGCGCCCACAAATTGCCAGTAAACTTCTGGATTATAAGGGTTTCCAAAATTGAGGCAATTGGTAACGGCCATGGGTTTTGCGCCTGAGCAAACAATGTTACGAGCGGCTTCGGCGACAGCAATGGCCGTTCCTCGATGGGGATCGGCGTAGACATACCGGGAATTGCAATCCACCGTGAGAGCCAAAGCTTTTTGGGTATCGCGTACCAAAACAAGGGCCGCATCCGAAGGTTGGCGTGTGCCCATTGAGGCTGTACCAATCGTGTCGTCGTATTGTTGGGTTACCCAACCTTTGGAACAGAGATTGGGATGGGAGGCCAGGTGTTCCATGATGGGTAACATATCATCGCGATGGGGCCCGGGTACCGGAATGGAGGCCGGGTCAAAGGCCAGGATGGCTTCACGATAGGCCGCTTCTTGGTAGGTCCTTTCGTAGACCGGTGCACCACCGCCTAGGACCAGGCTTTCGGCCGGAACGGCAGCCACCAAACGACCTTGATCGTAATAACACAAGAGGGGCCCTTCGGTCACTTCGCCAATGCGTTCGCAGGGTAAATCCCACCGTGCAAATACATCGGCAATCTCTTTTTCGTAGCCCTTGTGGCCGACCACCAACATGCGTTCCTGGGATTCGGACAATAACAATTCCCAGGGCTGCATACGGGCCTGACGGGTTGGGACTTTATCTAAATCAATGCGCATACCGCAGGATCCCTTGGCGGACATTTCGGAGGTCGAACAGGCAATGCCTGCAGCCCCCATATCCTGCATGCCCACGACATGACCGGTTTGGATTAATTCCAACGTCGCTTCGAGCAGCAATTTTTCTTGAAAAGGATCACCAACCTGCACCGATGGCAGGTCTTCGGTTGCATTTTCACCTAAATCTTTCGAGGCAAACGCAGCGCCGTGAATCCCGTCTTTGCCTGTGCGAGAGCCGACGATAAAGACCGGGTTGCCAGGCCCTTCGGCCAAAGCCTTCACCGTCTGTCCGTGTTTGACAATGCCGGCGCTCATGGCATTGACCAGGGGATTGATTTGGAAACTGTCGTCAAAAAAGACTTCCCCGCCCACGGTCGGAATCCCAAAGGCATTTCCGTAATCTCCAATGCCTTTCACAACACCGCGCATGAGCCAGCGGGTTTTGGGGTGGTTTGGGTTCCCAAAGCGCAGGCTGTTTAGTTGGGCAATGGGTCGGGCTCCCATGGTGAAAATATCCCGGTTGATGCCACCAACACCGGTCGCGGCCCCTTGGTAGGGCTCAATGGCCGAGGGATGATTATGGGATTCGATTTTGAAAGCACAAGCCAGTCCATCACCGATATCCACCAACCCTGCATTCTCTTCGCCGGCCTTGGCCAACATCCCTTCACCATCCTTGGGGAGGGTTTTGAGCCATTTGATGGAATTTTTGTACGAACAATGTTCGCTCCACATGACGGAATAGATACTGAGTTCGGTAAAATTGGGAACGCGTCCCAGGATTTCCCGAATGCGGTCAAATTCTTCGGGTAAAAGACCCAATTGAACGGCGGTTTCAACCGAGGGTTGGGCCAAACCGTCGTTCGGTAAAGCGGTGGCATTCATAGATTGTTGGGGGTTGGCGGAGGATGTTTGGGGGTCCATGCTTAGGGTTGGGTCTTGTCGGCTGGGCAAGATTGAAGCAAATAGAGCAAGCGTTGATGGTCGGTGCGGAGTTTGGGGCGGCGTCCTGTTTTGGTTCCATCGGAGCAAGGAAAGATGGCGTTGGTTTCGATGGACTCCAAACCTTCAACCCGATACCGTTGGGAGGAGCTGTTTTGTAACAGTACTTTGTAGGTTGCGCCCCCGCTGCGGGGCTGGCTGCGTAGAACAGCAATACAGGTCTGGTCCGGCCATCGTTTCAGGATTTCGCTCCTTTGATCAACGCCCAGATCCTCCGGTCGCTCGAGGGTGTGTACGATGGTGGCGGCTTCGGATCCGGACGGGTATTCAGCTGCAAAAGATTGCCCCAAATTCCAACCCCGAACCCGGTGGCTTAGGGTCTCCTGGGTTTCTGCTTGGAGGGCAGCGGGGCCTAGCACCTTTCTTTGTTCCCAGTGGACCTCGACGGCCGCCGGAAATTCGTTTCGAAAGCGTTCCAGAAGAGACATGGGGAGGCCTTTGCCCTGCGTTTTTCGGTAAACCGAGCCTTTGGTGGTGGTGGATGGGTTGCGGACCTTGGATTTCGGGCCCATCGACTCGGCACGATGGCTCAAAACCAGGGCCAAGAGAAAAGCGATCAGGCAGGCTTTAAACCCAAAACAAGGGCTGGGAATGCATTTCATGCTCAAAAATACATGTTTTATCCTCCGGGATGGGCGCAAGCTTGCGTCAATTAATTTAATCAATTCATAATATGTTTTTTTGAACAAAAAGCTCATTTTTTTATAAGAAATCAAAAATAAATTTCCTTTTTTGGAGAAAATTCAAGAAAAATATCGTCTTTTGGCCCGTTTGATTAAGAAATATTAAATACAATAACTTAAATTTGTATTTTTGAGGCCAATTTTATTTGAATTAAATCACGTAGACCCCCAACCCTATTAAACTAACCCAACCATGAGCCGTCTTCGCATGCAATCCCTCGCCAGTCTTCGTCAAAACCAGGGCGCAACCCTCCAGGACCAGGTATTTAAAAGTTCAGAGCGATTTGGTGAAAATGTTTTTAACAAAAAAGCGATGCGGGAATTTCTCTCACCTGAAATTTACGAATCGCTCCTGGAGGCTATTGATTTGGGGCACGGCATAACGACGGATGTAGCCAGACAGGTGGCCAACGGCATGAAAAATTGGGCCCTTGCCAAAGGCGCTACCCATTATACCCACTGGTTTCAACCTCTGACCGGTTCCACGGCCGAGAAGCACGATTCCTTTTTTTCGCTTAACAACGACGGAGAAGCTATCGAGGCTTTCAGCGGCGGAGCCTTGGTTCAGCAAGAGCCGGATGCATCCTCCTTTCCCAACGGAGGGATTCGAAACACCTTTGAGGCCAGGGGCTATACTGCCTGGGATCCCAGTTCTCCTGCCTTTGTTTTGGAGAGTCCAGCCGGAAAAACCCTTTGTATTCCAACCATTTTTGTTTCCTATACCGGGGAGTCCTTGGATTACAAATCACCCTTGCTCAAATCATTAGCCGCTGTCGAGAAAGCCGGCGTAGCGGTTTGTCAGTATTTTGATAAAAACATTACAAGGGTTTATCCAACACTGGGCGTCGAGCAGGAATATTTCTTGGTCGACTCGGCCCTCTTTGACGCGCGCCCCGATTTGCTTTTATCCGGCCGAACCCTGTTTGGACACGGAGCCGCCCGCGGACAGCAGCTGGAAGATCATTATTTTGGCACCATCCCGGAGCGGGTCCACGCGTTCATGGTGGATTTTGAAAACGAGGCCTATCGCTTGGGTATTCCCCTCAAGACAAGGCACAACGAGGTTGCTCCGGGACAGTTTGAGTGCGCTCCTCTTTTTGAAGAAATCAATTTGGCGGTGGATCATAACCAGCTCCTCATGGATTTGATGGAAAAAATATCCAAGCGCCACGGCCTTACGGTGTTATTGCACGAAAAGCCTTTTGCTGGAGTCAACGGATCCGGTAAGCATAACAACTGGTCGCTGGCGACCAATACCGGCAAAAATTTGTTATCACCCGGGAAGACCCCCAAGAGCAATCTAATGTTCTTGACTTTTTTTGTGAATGCCATCAAAGCTTTTCATGATCATGCGGATTTGATACGGGCCTCCATTGCATCGGCCGGTAACGATCACCGCCTGGGTGCCAACGAGGCTCCTCCGGCTATCATGTCCGTCTTCCTTGGCGAGCAATTGTCCAGGGTTTTGGATGAAATCGAAAAAGGCAAATTGGACAAGGATCAGGTCGAAGTGCGATCCCTCATGCATCATATCAAGGCGATCCCCGAAATCTTGCTGGACAATACCGACCGTAACCGGACTTCGCCTTTTGCATTTACCGGAAACAAATTCGAATTAAGGGCTGTTGGTTCTGCATCCAATTGCGCCGCAGCCATGACGGTTCTCAATTCCGCCATGGCTCAGAGCCTGATGGCCTTCAAGGCCGAGGTTGATAAGGCGATCGGGGACGGAGAAAGCCGCGAAGGTGCCATCCTCAAGGTCTTGCAGAAGTATATCAAAGCCACCAAGAAAATTCGCTTTGAAGGGAATGGTTATGGCGAAGAATGGCAAAAGGAAGCGGCCAAAAGGGGTTTATCCAATTTACGGACGACCCCGGAAGCCCTGGATGCCATGGTCTCTAAGTCCTCCATTCAGCTTTTCGAAAAAACAGGAGTCTATAATCATCGTGAAATTGAAGCACGTCACGAAATCATGTTGGAGAATTACATCAAAAAAATTCAGATTGAATCCCGTTTGGTTGGGGAATTGAGTTTGACTCAAATCGTTCCAGCCGCCATGGCCTATCAGCAACGCTGCATGGAAAACTTACGTCTCCAAAAGGAACTGGGCTTGAATGCGAAGAGTTCTGCTTCGCTCAAAGTCCTGGTTGATACCATCGGGCAACACATTGCGGCTATGGTGGACCAAACCGAAAAGATGCGTTTGGCCCGCAAAACAGCCAACGAAATTGACTCAACCCGCGCTATGGCCCAGGCTTATTGCGATAAGGTAAAACCCTACCTGGAAAGCATCCGCGATCATGCGGATCGCCTTGAAATCCTGGTGGATAACGAGTTATGGCCTCTCCCCAAGTACAGGGAGTTGCTGTTCCTCAAGTAATTACTTCAGGTGTTGCTTGAGGGTTTCTTCGAGAGCAGGACCGCGTAGATTCTTCGCGATGATGACCCCTTTTCCGTCTATCAGGTAGCTCATAGGAATTCCCGTAACACCGTACATTTGACCAGCGGCATTTCCCCAGCCCTTCAGGTCGGAGACATGTTCTTTCCAGACCAATTTGTCATCCACGATGGCCTTGAGCCACGGGTCTTTTTGGTTGTCCAGGGAAACCGAAAAAACGGTGAAGCCTTTGCCGGTTTTGAACTGTGAATCCTTGAACGCTTCGTAGGCTTTGACAACGTTGGGATTTTCGTAGCGGCAAGGACGGCACCAAGAGGCCCAAAAATCAAGGAGAACCATTTTCCCTTTCAGCGAGGAAAGTTTGAGATCTTTGCCGTCCACCCCGCTTTGTATAATTTCTGGGGCTTTTTCCCCGATTTTGAGGCCACCGGGTTGGGCTGAAACGGACAAGGGAGCGATACCCAGGGCGAGTAACAAGGCCAGGCCGGCAGCGGAAAAGGAGCGTAGGATGGATAGATTTGTCATGTTTTGGAGGATTGTTGATTCAGAATGATAGAAGAACGCTAATTTAAGTCAAAATTACAATCCCCGGCAGGCCGTACCTTTGAAACCATGTTGGTTTCCTTTTTTAAGACGCCACCCCACAAGCGATTTACCTACCGTCCTCTCTACGCCAAGGATACGGACCCGGTTGTGGATTCTTCAACAACGCCGATCACCCCGGATGGAGTGGTCAAAACCATTCGCTTCAACCGCCGAAACTCAAACCTGCATAGAGGCAACCAAAACGCTGGCCTACACCGCGTAGTCTTGGTTTTGGGGATGGTTTGGGGACTTAGTTGGGCCTTGTTTGGCGAAGGGAACCTGCGCTGGATGGGCCTGGCTTTACCCGTTTTGGTTTTTTTACGTTGGCGTCGTCGACGCAGCACTTCTCAGCCTCTATCCTAAGAAGGTGTCGGAATCTCATCGCATCCAGGTCCTCCCCGACCATGTTATTAACCAGATTGCGGCCGGCGAGGTGGTTCAGCGACCTTCTTCGGTTTTGAAGGAATTGCTGGAGAACGCCGTGGACTCCGGAGCCAATTACATCCGGGTCAGCATCAAGGACGCTGGCCGTTCCTTGATTGAGGTGATGGATAACGGCAAAGGGATCCCGCCGGATCAGGTTCCCCTGGCTCTGCAAAGGCATGCCACGTCCAAAATCAACGATTGGGAAGATCTTTATCGTTTGAATACCTACGGATTTCGGGGGGAGGCCTTGGCATCCATTGCCTCGGTATCTCATTTGGAGGTGGCCAGCCGGGTGGCAGAAGAAGAACTGGGGATGATCGTCGAAGCCCAAGGAGGTACCATCACTCAAAACCAGGCATCGGCCCTTCCCGTGGGCACCCGGGTTTCGGTGCGTTCATTGTTTTTTAACGTTCCCGCACGGCGTAATTTTCTCAAAAAGGATAGCACCGAATTCAAGAATCTCGAAGAGGAGTTTATCCGGCTGGCTTTGGCACGGCCCGATTTGTCCCTGGAATTGAAATCACAGGGTCAGGTGGCCTACAGCCTCAAGCCAGGAAACCTCCGGCAACGAATACAAGCTTTGTTGGGCAAAAATTTTTCGGATGGCTTGGTGCCCGTGGAGGAAGACACGCAACTGGTTGGTATTAGCGGTTTTGTAGCCAAACCAGCCCTTTGTCGCAAAACCCGATACGCGCAGTACCTTTTTGTGAACGGCCGTTATTTTAGGGATACTTCATTACAACATGCGGTGAGCTCTGCCATGGAGGGTTTGTTACCTGCTCAACATTATCCCGCCTATCTTTTGAATTTTCAGGTGGACCCTTCCAAGATGGATGTGAATGTTCATCCCTCCAAAATCGAAGTTAAATTCGAAGAAGATCAGGGTATTTATGCCATCCTGAAGGCGGCCGTCCGTCGCTCCCTCGGTCAGTATCAACTGCGTCCTTCCCTGGATTTTGATTGGGAGCCCCTGCCTGGTTCTTGGGGCATTTACAGCACGCCCCCGGAAAATCTCCGCGCTCCTTCCGTACGGGTGAATCCAGACTACAATCCTTTTGGAAGCCCTTCATCCACGGCGGCACCTTCTGCATCGGGCGGGGCATCGGCTGCATCGGGCGGGGCATCGGCTCCTACAGCCATTTACCATCGGCTTTTGGAGGGCTTACTCGAGCCCGGGTCTATAGCGTCATCGGACCCGGATGATCATCTTTTGGACGGATGGGTTTACCCGGATGGTACAGGGTTTTTTCGGACAGGTCATCGTTTGATTCTTGTTGACATTCGGGTCTTGATAAGAGAAATCACGATGGACCGTCTCATCCAAAAACTGGACCAAGCCTACCGCCCTGGTCATGGGGTCTTGCCTTTGGAGCCTGTTTTTTGGCAGGGAGGAGGCCATGACCTGGCCGAAGAGGGCCTACCCCTGGCCGCCAGCTTGGGTATTGAACTCCAACCCATGGCCGAAAAAGACACTTTTGCGGTAGAATCCCATCCCGCTGAGACCCGAATAGCCGAGGTCCAGGATTTGTTGGGCTGGTTGTGGGGGCGAATCCACGAAGGAGGACAACCCGAAAGGTCCGAAGCGCTGGGTTATTTGGCCAGGAAACGGGGATTGAACGGGGAGGAAAGACCTTTTGACCCGACCAATTCAGCCCAGATCATGCGGGCTTTGAAGCCCTGGTTGCGGGGAGAACGAACTTTTGTGGACACCGAAGGCCGGCTATGGGGCTGGTGCGGGGAACCACAGCATGCATTGGTAGCCATAACAAAATTTTATGAACACACCCATTAGTCCCGGTCGCTTTGAGTTTCTGCCCCCGGTGGTCAAAAACATGGTCATTATCAACGGACTTGTTTTCCTGGGGACCTATGTTTTTCAAACCAGTTTTGGCATCGACTTTATTGAAATGCTGGGAATGCATCTGCCGGCATCGGAGGCCTACGGCTTTTGGCAGCCTGTCACGCATTTGTTTATGCACGGTAGTTTGGAGCATTTGATTTTTAATATGTTCTCGTTTTGGATGTTTGGCAGCATTCTTGAGAACGTATGGGGTTCAAACCGGTTTTTGTCTTTTTATGTTATGGCAGGAATAGGGGCAGCTTTTTTGCATTACCTCATTGTTTTTTTGGTCGATATTCGACCGGTTCTGCTAACAATTGAAAATCAAATGGCAAGTGCTGATGCCCTGGGTTTGGTGGCTCTTGAACAACAAAAGGCTGCTTTGTTAAGTGCCCCCAATATCATTGGAGCGAGTGGTGCTGTGGCAGCGATTTGGATTGCCTTTGCCACCTTGTTTCCCAACAGTTATCTTTACTTATTCTTTTTTATACCGGTCAAGGCCAAGTATTTAGCAGGAATTTATGTAATTATTGAGCTGTGGGCTGCTTTGCAGGCCAATCCGAACGATAACATTGCCCATTACGCCCATTTGGGCGGCATGCTCTTTGGTTTTATCATGGTTCGTTGGTTTTACAGGAACGAGGCTTGAGTTATGGGCTGGGGTGTGGATTTCAAGGATAAGCTGAATCGATTGGTAGCCGCCAACGTTCTCTTATTTGTTTTGTTCCTCATCCCTGGTGCCGGTTCCTTGGTGAACTGGATTGCCCTGCCTTTGGGCTGGGAGTCCTTGCTGCAACGCCCATGGACCTTGTTGACCTACATGTTGGCTCATCAAGGTTTTTGGCATTTGTTATGGAATATGGTCATGCTCGTATGGGCTGGCCGATCCCTCGTTGATTTTTTGGGGAACCGTTTGATTTACCCCATGTACCTGGTTGGCGGTCTTGGGGGCGCCCTGGTCTTTGAACTCGGCATGGGGCTCAGCCATTGGATAAGCGGGGGAAACAATGCAGGAGTTCCAGGTTTGATTGGTGCATCAGCCTCGGCGATGGCTTTTTTTTGGGCCCTGGTGCTAATGGTTCCGGATCGCACTTTGTTGTTGTTTGGGATCCTTCCGCTTCGCTTACGTTGGCTGGCATTGGGTTTCGCCGTTTACGATGTTTTTGGCTTGTTGGGTAGCAACGCGGGGGGGCATTGGGCTCATTTGGGAGGAGGAATAAGCGGAATGCTTTACCTGCGCCATCTTCAGGGAAGGTTGGGGCTTTCGTTTTTGAAGAAGTCGGGTTCAAGGCCCGATTCGCCATTTCGTTCCCGACCCTTGGATGTTCAGGCTGAGACCGACCGTTTGTTGGACAAGATTTCAAGGAGCGGGTACGCTTCCCTCAAACCAAGCGAAAAAGAATGGCTGGATCGACGACATCGCGGATAAAGAGCACGACGCAGCCCTTGTTACGATGGTTGAGCCACGCGCTCATGGGGATCAATTGGGCGATGGCTGGCGGTATGTTGGTTGTTTATGCGGCCCCCATGTTGGATCCGCGATGGTTCCCTCCTCTGGCCCTTGTGGGTTTTGGTTATTATCCTCTGATGCTGGGTTTGGTGGTTTGTGGTATTTGGTGGGCTCTGCGACGTAATTCAAGATTTTTTTTGTCATTGATGGTTTTGGCCATGGGGTGGACGGTGCATCCGCGGTTTTGGCAATGGCCATCCTTCGAGGAGTCAAACGAGAAGGATTTATCCCTTTCATCCTTGGAGGAATCCGCCAACTCTTCCCAAGGAGAACGCTTGGTGGTGATGACTTACAACGTTGCTAATTTTCGATTGACCTCGACAGAGGGAACGGAGAAAGAGGACGGCTTTGAGTCTCCGAGGGATTACTTGGTCTATTTGTTGGATTCATTAAAGCCTGATCTAGCTGGATTTCAGGATTTTGTGAGTTGGGATCCTCAACACTTTGATGTTCTACGCCAAATGAACCAGGATCCTCGAATTCGCGGTTTTACTTTTGTGGGTCTTAACCGGGCGCGCCGTGCTGTTTGTTTTGTTCAAAGGAACTTCCGTACAGTTTCAACTTCACCGGATTTTTTCAGCGGGCTGGGGTTGTGGACCCGTGGTAAAGTTTTAGATTTTGGTTACCATAATCTTGGCGAAGGCGATTCGCCTACGGGGTTGTTATGGGCCGATATTCTTTTGAACAACGATACCATCCGCGCGATGAATGTGCATTTGGCAAGCAATCGAATTTCGGCCCAGGATTTGCAACCGGTGCGATCCCTGGATTTGCAAAGCGATACCGCCCAAAAAAGCATTTTTAGGATTTTCAAGAAAATTGCAGGCAACGCCCGCCTGCGTGCTTTACAAGCCGAAACTGTTCACAAGAAAGTGAAGGCATCCCCGCACCGCGTGGTCCTGATGGGGGATTTTAACGATTTACCTCATTCTTTTGCGGTCTGTTTGGCGGGGGACGGCCTTAGGGACAGTTTTGTAGCCAAAGGCCGAGGCTTTGGTCATACCTATGCCGGTGGCTTTCCTAGCTTTCGCATTGATCATGTCATGGCGGATCCGACCCTTTCGGTGCTCGGACATCGGGTTTTGCCGGGGAGGCATTCGGATCACCACCCGGTGATAGCGGTGCTCGGCCGTTGATGGTGTATTTTTGAAGGTTTGAACCCTTGCCGTTGTTTATGGCCACCGAACTTTTGCTTTACAACACCCTGACGCGGACCAAAGAAACCTTTGCTCCCTTACGACCACCGCATGTTGGCCTCTACGTCTGCGGACCAACGGTGTACGGCCCTCCGCATTTGGGGCACGCTCGCCCTTACATCACTTTTGATCTGTTGTTACGGTATTTGACCTTTTTGGATTACAAGGTTCGTTATGTTCGCAATATCACCGATGTAGGGCACCTGGTGGACGATGCTGACGAAGGCGAAGACAAAATTGCCCGTCGTGCCCGGCTCGAACGGGTAGAGCCCATGGAATTGGTACAGCGGTATACCTTGTCTTTTCACAAAGCAATGGAGCAACTTGGGAATCTACCGCCTTCCATTGAGCCCAGGGCCTCGGGTCATATCCCCGAGCAAATCGAAATGATTCAATCCCTCATCGAGCGGGGTTTTGCCTATGCAGTCAACGGCTCGGTCTATTTTGACTTGGATGCATACCGCGCGCGCTTTCCTTACGGGCAGCTATCGGGACGGGTTGTGGATGATTTGGTCGCTGGTGCAGGCAATGAGCGCAGGGCCTTGTCCTCCCAATCCGAGAAACGCAAACCCGAAGACTTTGCACTTTGGAAGAAAGCGGAACCAGAACATATTATGCGCTGGAATTCTCCCTGGGGTTCCGGGTTTCCTGGCTGGCATATCGAGTGTTCTGCCATGTCGGCCAAGTACCTGGACACACCTTTTGATATTCATGGGGGCGGTATGGACTTGTTATTCCCTCACCACGAAAGCGAGATTGCACAAACCACCGGTTGCCACGGTTGTGCCCCGGCCAAGACGTGGGTTCATAACAACATGGTAACCATCAACGGCCAAAAAATGGGTAAGTCCCTGGGGAACTTCATTACCCTGGAAGATTTGTTTGCTGGAACCCACGATGGCTTATCCCAAGCGTACGATCCCATGAGCATACGCTTTTTTGTGTTACAGGCACAATACCGCAGCACCTTGGATTTTAGCGATGCGGCCTTGTCGGCATCCAGCAAGGGTTACAAACGCTGGATACAGGGCCTTCGAGAGTTGATGTCCTTTGAACCTGCTGTCTTCGAGCCTTCCTCTGCGCATGCTAAGGCCCTTCATACGGGTCTTTTGGATCCCGAAACCCTGGAGGCCAAAGCGCGCGCTGCTCTCAACGATGATTTGAACAGTCCGGTGTTGATTGCCATTTTTTATGAATTGTTATCGGATTTTCAGGAATTGCGCCTCGGTAAAATTCAGACGAACCCGGAAGCCTGGAATCGCGTTCGCCAAACGGTCAAAACCTTTGTGGAGGATGTGTTGGGCTTTCCGTTAACGGGACGTGGAGGCCTTGAGGATGATGGAACCCAACAAGCACTCGATGCGGCAATGGAGGTTCTTATGACCTTGCGTCAAGAGGCCAAAGCGGCCAAGGATTGGGCCTTAAGTGATCGGATTCGGGATCGATTGACCGGTGCCGGCATCAAAATAATGGACGACAAAGAAGGGAGCCGATGGTCACGCTAAGCAGGAAGGTTCGGCTAGGGGTGTTGAGTTTCTTGATGCTGGTTTTGGGATCTTGCGACCAAAATTCCAAGGAAAAGGCAAGCGAACTGCCCATGGATTCCCAACCCACGTCCACCATTGTTGTACCCCGTTTTGATGGGGATTCGGCTTTGGCTATGGTTCGTGTCCAAGTTGGTTTTGGTCCGCGAATACCTGGTTCGTCGGCTCATCGCCGTTGCGGGGATTGGGTGATGGCTGCTCTCCAAGAAAGAGGTCTGCAGGTTGTTGAACAAAAAGAATCCCTGACCATGCACGATGGCAAAGTCTTTGAATTGAGAAATATCGTTGGCGTTTTCCGACCTCAGTGCACAAAGCGATTGGTTCTTGCCGCCCATTGGGATACCAGACCGGCGGCGGATATGGACTCTGAAAATCCCAAAGCCCGGATGGATGGGGCCAACGACGGTGCATCCGGTGTGGCCGTGCTTTTGGAATTGGGCAGGCATTTGGATTCAATTCCCGCTGATTTGGGCGTGGATTTGGTTTTTTTTGATCTGGAAGATTATGGTGCGCCCGATGTGGCGGATTCTTATGGTATCGGCTCTCAATACTGGTCGCGTAGGCCCCATGTGGTCGGTTACCGAGCTCAACGCGGCGTTCTTTTGGATATGGTGGGTGCCGCGGATGCTCGCTTTTGTTGGGAAGGTCATTCCTTGCAGTTTGCACCGGACTGGACCAGGGCCCTTTGGCAACGAGCCGCGGCATTGGGCTATGGGGATCTCTTTGTGCCGGTGCCTTGCCAACCGGTGACGGATGATCATTATTACGTCAATACCTTGGCCGGCATACCGATGGTTGATATTATCGATTTGCGCAGCGAGGGTACCGGCTTTCCACCGCATTGGCATACCACCCAAGACCGGATCGAGGTGATAAGCCCCCGGACCATGGCAGCGGTGGGCCAAACCTTGCTTGATATCTTGTACCGACCTTAAGTTATTTTTGATCGTGCCCACCAATACCCTGCGTTCCGCCTCGGCCAAAACCCAGAAATCCGTGAAGCCCGGACGACAGGATGCTTCAGCAACGGGATCTACCCAAGAGGTATCGACCTCTTTTTGGCGGAACCCCTCTTTTCAGACGGGGGCCGGGACCTTGGTTTTGTTTTTGAACCTGGTTTGGCTGATGGCTTTGGTTTCCTATACCATGACCTGGCGGGAGGATCAAAGTTTGTTTTTGGAAACCTCCTGGAAATCCTTGTGGACGGCAGACCTCGAGGCCCAAAATTGGCTGGGCAGGTTGGGGGCCTTTTTGGGGCATTGGACGGTTTACCGCGGTTGGGGCGTTGGGGTTGTGTTTCTATGGTTTTGGACCTTGCTTTTGGGACTGAAACTCTTGTTTTCGGATTTCAAAGTCAAACTGGGGGCGCGGGCCTTTGAAGCAATCTTTTTTGCATCGGTTGTTTCGGTGAGCCTTGCCTATTTGTTTCATGCGTGTTGGGCCTTGCCTTTTCCTTGGGGTGGGGCTTTTGGTCGCTTTGCGGTTGGTTGGGCTTCTGGTTTTGTGGGCCTTGTAGGAACGGGGCTGGGCATCGCGGGTTTTTGGTTTGCATGGCTGATGATACGCCAGGGCAAACGCATGCAATGGCCTAAACTCCCATTAGGAAAAGCCAAAGCGCTTGAATTGGTCAAAGAACCCATGGTTCAGGAGCCTACCCCTGTGGTGGTACCTCCCATCAACGCCATGCCAGAAACACCCCTCTGGGCAGAGGAAGCTGATGGGACCGCGCCGGAAGATGAAAACGAAGGGAGCGCGCAGGATGTAGAAAACGAAACGACTGCGTTTGAAGACGATGGGTTAGCGATCAAAGAAGTGCCCGAAGAGGACTGGGCTACTTTGGGCAAAATTGGGGATATGGAGGTGGCCTTGCCCGATGCCGAGGAGGTCTTGGAAGACGCCCATACGGTGGCGCTGACCGACAGCGAACTCTACGATCACAAACTGGATTTGTCAGGGTATCGTTATCCAACCTTGGATTTGTTAACCGAGTACACCACCGGCAAGGTCCAGATCAACCCGACCGAGCTCGAAGCCAATAAAGATCAAATTTTAACAACCCTCCGTCATTACGGGATCGAAATCGATAAGATTAAGGCAACCGTTGGACCAACTGTAACATTATACGAAATTATTCCCGCTGCCGGGGTTCGAATTTCCAAAATCAAAAATTTGGAAGACGATATCGCCCTCAGTTTGGCTGCCTTGGGAATCCGAATCATTGCCCCCATGCCCGGCAAAGGAACGGTGGGTATCGAAGTTCCCAATCAGAACAAGGAAGTAGTCGGGATGCGAGGTCTTTTGGCTTCGGATCGCTTTGTGGGTTCCGAAATGGAATTGCCGATTGCCTTGGGCAAAACCATCTCGAACGAGATTTTTGTAGCAGATCTGACCAAAATGCCACACCTTTTGATGGCAGGCGCCACAGGCCAGGGTAAATCGGTGGGTATCAACGCCATCTTGGTCTCCTTGCTCTTCAAAAAGCATCCCAGTGAGCTCAAATTTGTGCTCGTGGATCCCAAAAAGGTGGAATTGTCCTTGTTCCGACGCATCGAAAAACACTTTTTGGCCTGCCTTCCGGATGCCGAGGATGCCATTGTTACGGATACCCGCCAGGTGGTCCATACCATGAATGCCTTGGGGATCGAAATGGACCGTCGTTACGATTTGCTCAAGAACGCACAGGTCCGCAACCTGGTCGAATACAATAACAAATTCCGCAAGCGTCGACTTTCTCCGACCGCCGGACACCGTTACCTTCCTTATATCGTGGTAGTGATCGATGAGTTTGCGGATTTGATAATGACGGCCGGAAAGGAAATTGAATTCCCTATCACCCGACTTGCACAGTTGGCCCGTGCCGTAGGAATTCACCTGATTGTAGCGACCCAGCGACCTTCTGTGAATATTATCACCGGGACCATCAAGGCGAATTTTCCTGCCCGCATTGCCTTCAAGGTGAGCTCCAAAATTGACAGCCGTACCATCATTGATACCGGTGGAGCAGAGCAGTTAATAGGGCGCGGGGATATGCTCTTGTCGCTATCCTCCAATGTGGTTCGTTTGCAATGCGCCTTTGTGGATACCCCGGAGGTCGAAGCGGTCTGTGATTTTATTGGCGATCAAACCGGTTATGCCACCCCTTTCCTCTTGCCCGAGTACAAGGATCCGGAATCCGAAAAAGATTTTGGTGGAGACGGAGCGGGTACAGTCAGGGATGAATTGTTCGACGACGCTGCCCGCATGGTGGTTCAGTACCAACAAGGCTCCACCTCTTTGTTGCAACGCAGGATGACCATCGGCTATGCCAGGGCAGGCCGTCTCATTGACCAATTGGAAGCGGCTGGAATCGTAGGCCGTTTTGAGGGTTCCAAGCCCAGAGAAGTCTTGTACACCGACCTCCATCAATTAGAAGAGAAATTAAGGCAACTGAAGGGCCTTTGAAATCAAACCCAAGACCATGACCAGAAAATTTGTTTGTTTGTTGTTTTTGGCCGGTGTTATGACGGCCGTTGGAACTGTCGAAACAGCACAGGCTCAGAAAAGAGCACAGGCCCCCAAAAAAGCAACACGGGCACGCAGTATAGCGTCCGGTGATGCCGAATCCAAGGCCATTTTGAGTAAGTTAAGCAAGAACTACCGCGGCATGAAATCCATGCAGGCCCTGGTTTCGTTGGAATTGCAAGGTGGCCCCGGTCAGGTCAAAGAAAAGCGAAAGGGGAAACTGTTTCTCCGTGGCAAGCAGTACCGGATTGACATGGGTGAGCAGTTAATTATTTGCGATGGACGCTCCTCTTGGACGTACCTCAAAGAGTTGAACGAAGTGAACATCAGCCGTCACGAGCCAAGCCCGGATCAAATCACACCGGATAACCTTTTTACCATGTACGAAAAAGGCTTTGATTCCTTCTTGGAATCCGAAACCGGTTCAGGTCAACAAGGGACTTCGTGCATTGACCTTATTCCCCAAAACAAGTCGGTTTCGTATTTCAAGGTTCGGCTTTTTGTGGACCGCCAAAGGAACCTCATTCAGAAGGCCATCGTCTTTGATAAATCCGGGGTGCAATACACCTACCAGATTACGGAATTCAAAGTCAATCCCAAATTGCAGGATAACTTGTTTGTCTTCAATGTCAAGGCCTACCCCAATGTGGAAGTGGTCGACATGCGTTGAGGATCGAAGGTTTCCTTAGGGGACCAGCTTCATTTCACGAACGAGGTGGCCTGCACCCGCGAAGCGGTCCATCACAAAGAGTACATAACGGATGTCCACACTAATGGTCCGTTGAACCTTGTCGTTGAACATGAGGTCGCCGGTCATGGATTCCCAGTTTCCGTCAAAGGCAATACCGACCAGTTCCGCTCTGGCATTCATGACCGGACTGCCGCTGTTTCCACCGGTGATATCGTTGTTTGAAATAAAACAAGTCACCAATTCGCCATCCCGACCGTAGGGAACAAAGTCACCTTTGGAAAGATCTTCTTTGAGTTTGTTGGGGACGATGAACTCTTCGCTGGACGGATCTTCTTTTTGTAGGATTCCCGAGTGGGTGGTGAACCATTTGTAATCAACGCCATCACGAGGAACGTAGGGCTTGATGTTTCCGTAGGTGAGACGCAGGGTCGAATTGGCATCCGGGGCAAAAATCCGCTGGCTTTGGTAGGCCATGTTCGCAGCCATTAACAGGCGGCGTACAGGGGCTTGTTCGGCCTGGGCTTTGCGATCCGCGGGCATGAGAACCTTGTTGGTATAATCGTTGACCTCCATGGCCAGCTGAACACCCGGGTCTTTCTTCCATTTCTTGGCACTGGGTTTGCTCAAGAAAGCTTCCATTAATTCAGGATTTGTTAGGAAGGACTCCTTGTAGATGATTTTGGCCAATTCCTTGGAGCGGTCCTTGTCGTTATCCCCTTTGGTTTTTTGGAGCAATTCGTTCAAGAACGGTGGACGATCGGCAGGGCTGATGCGTTCCAGGTAAACCCGAAGCATGCGGGCAAAGGCTTTTTGTTCAGTCGTCTGGAAATATTCGGTCATGTTTTCCTTGAGGGCATCGCGGGTTGATTTGGCGGCAGCCATGGTTTTGACTTCATCGGGTTTCTTGGCTTCAAGGGCTTTTTGAAGATCTCCCATGATCCGGAAATGACGAACAAAGGCCTGGTTACCGAGAGCCTGACGGAAATAAATCATCTTGCGGTAATCGTTACGGTATTGATTAAGAAGTTCGCTCAGCGACTCCAGGGGCTGGCCGTAAAGAGCGACCCTGGCCGGGTCGCTGGAGATCCATTGACGAAGTCCGTTTTCGTGGGCGCGTTTTTTGTCACCCAAACCATCTTTGCGAAGTCCCAGGCTTTGGCCTTGGTAGTATTTGTACGTATTCATGCCGGATGCATAGGTCGAGGCCAGGGCAATACGGATTTTGTCATCCTTGTCCATGTCCTCTTTGTAAGCCTGCATGCGGCTACCAATCATGTCCTCGACCATCATATTTACGGTGGCGAGGTTAAAATCCAGGTTATCGGCACTTAGGTAACGGTTGGTAGTGCCGGGGTAACCCATGACCATGGTATAATCCCCGTTTTGGACTCCGGAAGTGCAAACCGAAAGGTAACGGTTGGGTTTGAGGGGAATGTTACGAAGGCTGTCGTATTCGGCCGATTCTCCGTTGGGGCCGGTATAAATACGAAGGACCGAAAAGTCACCGGTATGGCGGGGCCACATCCAGTTGTCGGTATCGCCGCCGAATTTGCCGATGCTGCTGGGGGTGCACCCACCAAGCGAACATCTTTGTAAACCATGTAAACCGAAAGAATAAATTGGTTTCCGTAGAAAATGGGTCGAACATCGCCCTGGTAACCCTTCTTTTCGGCCGAGGCCTCGTCAGCGATGATTTTGCTAACCTTGGCGATCACCGCACCGCGCTGGGCTTCGGGGACATTGCGAAGGGAGTCGTTCATTCGGTTGGTCACATCCTCCATACGGACCAAGGTTGAAGCGGTCAGTCCGGGATTGGGCAATTCCTGGGCGCGGTTCATGGCCCAAAAGCCGTTGGTCAGGTAATCCTTCTCCACCGTGCTATGGTTTTGAATGAGATCGTAAGCGCAGTGGTGGTTGGTGAGCACCAAACCCTGGTCCGAAACGATTTCGGCCGTACAAAAACCGCCCCCTAGACGAACAATGGCGTCTTTGACCGCGGCTTGGTTGATTTGGTAGAGGTCCGCAGCGCTTAGGCTAAAGCCCGCCTCTTTCATGCGTGATTCGATTTTGGAGAGCTGAATGGGTAGCCACATGCCTTCGTCGGCACGAACGTGGGTGGAGCCAAGGCCCAAAACCAGCATCAAAGCGATGGAACGTAGCATCAAAGCGCGAAAGAAAATTTTCATAACAAATATTTATTCGATTGAAGGGTGGGTGAATGAAAAAATTAAAGGTGAATCACTTCGCCGTAAGCGGCGGCAGCGGCTTCCATGACTGCTTCGCTGAGGGTTGGGTGTGGGTGGACCGTTTTGATGAGTTCATGGCCGGTGCTTTCGAGCTTGCGGGCCAGGACCAGTTCGGCAATCATTTCCGTAACATTCGCCCCAATCATGTGAGCGCCCAGGATTTCACCGTATTTGGCATCAAAAATCAATTTAACAAAGCCGTCTTTGTGGCCGGAGGCGCTGGCTTTTCCGGAGGCACTGAAGGGGAATTTTCCGATTTTCAATTCGTATCCGGCTTCTTTGGCGGCCTTTTCGGTCATTCCGACGCTGGCAATTTCGGGCTGGCAATAGGTACAGCCTGGAATGTTACCGTAGTCCAATGGCTCAGGATGGTGCCCGGCGATTTTCTCGACACAGATGATTCCTTCGGCCGAGGCAACGTGGGCCAGGGCAGGGCCTTTGACCACATCCCCAATGGCGTAATAACCGGGGGTGGTGGTTTTGTAAAAATCATCCACTTTGATTTTGCCTTTGTCCAGGGCGATGCCGCAGGCTTCCAGTCCAATGTTTTCGATGTTTGGAACAATTCCTGCAGCGCTAAGCACCACCTCGGCTTCCAAAACCTGCATGCCGGTGGGGGTTTTGACATGGACCTTGCAAAGAGGCCCGGAGGTGTCCACCGATTCCACAGCAGAATTGGTCAGGATTTGTACGCCCATTTTCTTGTAGGACTTTTCGAGGGCTTTTGAGACCTCTTCGTCTTCCACCGGAACCAGGTTGGGCAGGTACTCTACAATGGTGACTTGGGTGCCCATGGATTGGTAGACGTAGGCAAATTCAACTCCGATGGCCCCGGATCCTACCACGAGCATGGAGGCAGGTTGTTTTTCGAGGCTCATGGCTTTGCGGTATTCGATGACCTTCTTGCCATCGATGGGCAGATTGGGTAGGGCCCGAGCTCTGGCACCGGTTGCTACAACAATATGAGGGGCCGTGAGGGTCAGCGTTTGACCATCGGCCTGGGCGATACTGACTTTGCCACCGGGCTGCAGGGTCGCATTTCCCATGTGCACGTCAATTTTATTTTTCTTCATCAAAAAAGCCACCCCCTTGCTCATCCCATCGGCCACACCCCGGCTGCGCTGGATGACTTTTTCGAATCCGGCTTTGGCATCGCCGACTTGGATGCCATAATCGGCCGCATGTTTGATGTAATCAAAGACTTGGGCGCTCTTGAGCAGGGCCTTGGTGGGGATACAGCCCCAGTTGAGGCAGATTCCACCGAGGGCTTCCCGTTCGACAACAGCCGTTTTGAGGCCAAGCTGGGAGGCCCGAATAGCGGCAACATAACCGCCGGGACCGCCTCCGACAACAACAAGATCGTAATTCATGGGGAATGATGGTTTTGGGAGGGCCAAGATACGGCCCTAACGAATTAGCCCCAAACGCCTCAGGGTCGCATTGTCAAGGCAGTCTTCGCGCAGTACACGGCTGCTGTTCAGGCCCAAAAGCCAGCATTGATGATCCCCCGGGCCTGCAGTGGAACGAGGACCTTTCGAAAGAACCGGGGTAGGGACCATCAGGGGGCCCAAGCTTTGCATTTCGGCCCAAGCAGCGGCTTCTTTGAGTACGGGCTGACCTCTCCAAGCATCCAACAAGCCTCTTTGTTGAAGGCGTTGGATTTTGTCGGTTCGGTAACCGCTCTGCCGGCCCAGTAAACGAATCAGGGAAGCTTGTTCTGGGGCCAACAATTGCAGCACCACCGTTTGATGGGGGTTTTTTTCGAGGTTGTCCAAGGTTTTGGTTCCTTGGTAAACCGCAACCATGAATTGCTTGGGGTCCATGCTGACCGGGGTGACATAGGTGCAGCAATTCATGTTATAGCTACCGTTTGAATCGTGGGTCAACAGGGAATAGACCGGTACCGCTGGGAGGTTCCAAAATTTACGCATGATTTTTGGGGGTTGAGGCTCCGTGGAGTCGATCCAAAAAATCTTGGGCTTTGGCTAGCAGGGCTTGCTGCTGCGCAGGTGCTTTGCGTTCCCATTGCCGGATCATCATGGCCGATCGGGGGTTGCGCAAAAAGAATTCCCGGTGCGTTGACATGAATCGCCAATAAAGGGCGTCCCAAGGCTCGGTCCAGGAGGGATCGGCTCGGAAATTGCTCATTTTCAGGATGTAATTACTGGAACTCAGGTAGGGCTTGGTGGACATGAGGCCCCCGTCCGCAAACTGACCCATCCCGTAAACATTGGGCACCATGACCCAATCGTAGGCGTCCATGTACATTTCCATAAACCAACGATAGACGGCGTCCGGATGAATTTCGCAGAGTAACATAAAATTACTAAGGACCATCAGGCGTTCGATGTGGTGGTTGTACGCGTTTTGTAACAAAGAACGAATGCTGTGGTCAACGGGTTCGATTCCGGTGGTTCCATCGTAAAACGAAGGCGGCATGGCTCGCTCAAATCCCCAAAAATTGCGGGTTCGTTGCTTGGAGCCGGCGTGCAGGTAAACCCCATGGATGAATTCTCGCCAGCCCAAGATTTGTCGAACCCAACCTTCGATGCTGGGGAGGGAGGTTTGGTGGCGTTGGGCGTGGTCCAAGCTTTGCCGGAGCACATCGTCGACCGAGAGCAGTCCGTTGTTAAGCAAAGGGGAGATGGCCGAGTGATGCAGGAGGCGATGTCGTTGGTCCAGAGCGTCTTCGTAGGGGCCAAAATCCTTGAATCGTTCTTGGAGAAAGGATTTTAACCAGATTTGGGCATCGTTGCGGGTGATGGGCCAGGCCCAATCCCCGTTTTCGGCACCGGGGGCGTTGGGGTAGTGCAGGCGGGTGTATAGCGTGGCCTCTTCCCAGGCGGGAAGGACCGAGAGACTGGGGGGTGGAGGGGGAGTGCTGGAGGCAGGGTAGCGCTTGCGGTTCTCTTCGTCGTAGCTCCATTGCCCACCAAGGGGTTCGGCGGATTTTGTTCCCAGATCGGTGGATTTGGTTCCCAGATCGGTGGATTTTGTTTCCAGACCGGTGGATTCGGGTTCCAGAAGGATTTGGTACCGTATGCGTTGTTTGCGGTAATAATCGGCCTGTAGGAAACGCTTTTTGCCCTTGAACCAGGAATCCGGTGCCAGCGGACGATCCAAAAACAAAGGATTGGGCCTCCATTCCAAGTTGAGTTCAAGTTTTTGGGCTCTCCGTCGGATGCGTTGTTCCAACCATTGATCACCGCATTCGTAGAGGTGCAGGGTGGACCCGGTCAGGTGGCGGGCGTAATGATCCAAGAAGGCGCGGATATCGCTGTGGGGATCCGCCGAGTCCACATAGTTCACGGTCCAACCGTTTTGGCGCAATTCCTCCGCGAAGACTTTCATGCAAGCCCTCTGATGGATGAGCTTTTGGCGATGAAAATTTAATTGACCAAAAAAGAGCCATTCTTCGACAATCCAGGCCGTGGGTGTTGGACCCTTGGCGATCAGGCGATCGGGGGTTGTCCCGACGGAGATCAGGCGATCGGGCTCAACAAGTTGGTGCGGCAAGAACAAAAACTCCAAGCCGGGTTCTGCGGGGTTCACTTCTAGGGAACAACCAGGGCCCGAGGAAGTTTGTGCGGGCCCGGGGAGAAGTTCGAGTGATAGGTCAGGGGAGCTTGAGCAATTTGCAGCGGCCCTGCCCTTGGGGCTCCTGCCAAAGGAGGTGGTAAAGCCCTGGGGGCCAGGTACGGGTTTCCGCATGAACCGTCCGGCTGTTCCCGGTAGCGATGGTTTGGCCACGGGTACCCAGAATCGTCCAAGAATGGGCGGGGTTCGGGTTGTCACCGTTGCCTGTGTTGTCACCGCTGCCTGTGTTGCCGCCGCTGCCTGTGTTGTTGCCGCTGTCTGTGTTGCTGCCGTTTTCTTGAATGGATCCGTTTTCGCGGTTGTCCAAGTCAAAGGACAGTTCGTCTTGGAAGGGGTTGGGCCGGGCGGGGCAAAGCCCCACGCCCCTGGGGGCGTCGGCGATGGGCGCTGTCCCGGAGGGAGCACCGTTGCTGCGCT
>Ga0214923_10000897_pt1 | contig 43843 bp, 45 predicted proteins | sample LL1510_MetaG_FD_177993 | JGI IMG/M metagenome (GOLD analysis project Ga0214923, IMG submission 177993) | Freshwater microbial communities from Lake Lanier, Atlanta, Georgia, United States - LL-1510 | ecosystem: Environmental > Aquatic > Freshwater > Lake | place: USA: Georgia | collected... | reverse complement strand
GCATTTTTTAATAAAATTCAAAAGACTGAAGAAAAAGTTTCAGAAGAAACTGCTAATGAATTCAATGATGAGGATTCTGATGTAGAAATTGATGATTTTCAAATTGGTGAAAATATTTATACACAAGTCCCATCTCTTTCATCTCCAGTGGAAGACAATGTTATTGCTTCAGTATCCATCACAAAGCCATCTAAACCAAAAGTTGAAAAAAGCACCGCCTCCCCATTTGAAAGAATCTCTGATTCTATTTGGGAATATCCACCTCTATCTTTGTTAGAAGAGCCTGATAAAACACCAATCGATAGTGGAGACGTCAAAGAAAACAAAAATATTATTGAGGATACTCTTTCGAGATTTAATATTAGAGCTAAGGTTATAGCAATACAACCCGGTCCTTCTGTTACACAGTATTCTGTTGAACTTGTTGATGTAGCAAATTTAAATCAAGTTGTTAATCTTGGCCCAAATCTAGCTTTAGCTCTTAGGTCTCCTTCAGGAACTGTTAGAATTCAAGCCCCAATTCCTGGTACTAATTTAATTGGAATAGAAGTCCCAAACAAGAATAGAATTAAAGTCAGTATCAAAACATTACTTAATTCTGAAAGAATGAAAAACTCATCTGAAAAATTAAATATTGTTATTGGTCTAGATGTTGCCGGAAAGCCTGAAATTTATAATGTGGCTAAAATGCCACATATGTTAGTAGCTGGAGCAACAGGAACTGGAAAATCGGTATTTTTACACACCATTTTATTTTCTATTCTTTTTAGAAATAGTCCTTCTGAATGTAAATTAATTATTATAGATCCAAAGGAAGTTGATTTTAGTAGATATGAAGGAATTCCTCACTTAATTTCACCTATCATTACAGATCCAAAAGTTGTTCCTAATGTTTTTAAATGGCTTGTAAATGAAATGAATAGAAGATATACACTTCTTAGAACAGCAACAGCAAGTAATATTGAAGAGTACAATGAAAGAGCTGGGTTTCAAGCTATGGCAAACATTGTTGTTTTGGTCGAAGAATACGCAGATATCATGCTTACTGAAGGAGCTTCAGAGATTGAAAAAGGAATTCAAGCTCTCGCACAAAAAGCAAGAGCTGCTGGAATTCATTTAGTTATTGCAACCCAAAGGCCTTCTAGAGATGTTATTAACGGAACTTTAAAGGCTAACATACCTTGTAAAGTTGCTTTTACTGTAAATAGTCAAATTGATTCTAGAGTTATTTTAGATCAGCCAGGAGCTGAAAAATTATTAGGAAAAGGGGATATGTTATTTTATCCTCATGATTATTCTAAACCAATTAGAATACAGGCTCCTATGGTAAACAAAGATGAATTAAGAAATTTGATTGACTATTTAAAGAATCAAGGATTAGAGCCTGAATACAATACTGAGGTTACTTCGGCTCCAGCTAGTGTTTTACCAGGTCTAGGTTCTGGCACCGATGAGGTAGATGAATTATACGATGTAGCCAAAGAATATGTAATTTCTGCACAAAGAGCTTCTGCTTCTCTTCTTCAAACAAGACTTTCAATTGGGTTTAATAGAGCAACAAGACTTTTACAACAACTAGAAAATAATGGTGTTGTTGGTCCTCAAAATGGTGCTAAACCTAGAACTGTACTAATAAAGAGTAGTTCTAGTGATTTGACTGAAGCCTTTAACGATACAGAAAATCCTGATTCTGAAGAAGCAGACTTACAAAAAGATTTTGCTGCTTAATTTAAAAAACATTTTCTTTTTAAAATAATTTTATAGAATCATTAACATGGGTTCTAAAATTGGGGAAATTATTAAAAATAGAAGGGAAGAGCTAGGGTACGATTTACTAATTTGTGCCTCTCAACTCAAAATTCAAACAAAATATTTAGAAGGGATAGAGGCAGGTAACTATGAGATATTTGAGAATAGTTTTCAAGCTCAAGGTTTTGTTCAAAACTATATGGATTTTTTAAATTTAAATTCTGTAACTTTAATCCCAAGATGGAGAAAAGAGGTTTTGGATTTTTTTAAGGCAGAAGATATTTTTAAGGAATCATATTTTAAACCTCAAAAAAAGAGAAAAGTAAATATAATTTTAACGGCTGATAAAATAATCAATACTTCTTTAGTTATCCTTTTTATTTGTTTTTTATCTTATATTTTTTATACCTATCAACAGACTATTTCAGCTCCAAAATTAGATATTACAAACCCTCAAAATAATGAAATTACAGAAAATGACATAATTGATATTTTTGGTGTCACAGATAAAGATGCAGAATTAAAATTAAATAACGATAAAATTACAATTCATACCGATGGAAATTTTTCTACTAGCATTAAATTAGCTGAAGGTATAAATACTTTTAAATTTACTAGTATAAATCCTTATAAAAAAGAAACAGTTAAAATACTTACTGTTATATATAGGCCAAAGAAAATAGAAGTTTATAATCCACCAATAGAAAGTAATAAAATTAATGAATCTATTCCATCTACAACTCCATCTTCCTCACCTGCCAAGAAAACTATTACTAATTAAAAGTTAAAGTAATCTCCTGATCAATATTTAGAGGGGTAAATGTCTTAAAATTTAAATTATCTTTTTTTAATTCTCTTTGTAAATTGGAAGTTGGGTTAAGAATAAATTTATTTTTTGATATTTTAAGTAATTCTAAATCAGATTCTGAGTCTCCAAAAGTTGCAAAGGGGATTTGATTTTTAAATACCGATTTATTAAGAAGTTCTCTTTTATTAAAAATAAGTTCTGGTTTATTTAAAAATTCATCATTATTACAAAATCTGTTGCTTAGATAGTTTTTAATTTTTAAAAAATTTGCTACCTCCCCTGCAATTATTTCAGGTTCGAGGGTAATAATAAGGTATTCATAGGAAGGGTATTTTTTAGTTGTTTCAAAAACATAATCATAAAATTTATGATGGTTAATAAATAAACAATCTTTAATTTCTTTTTTTAAAGTAACTAGTGGAATTTTTTTAATTTCATCAAAAAAATAGTTTAGACAGTCTCTAACTAATTCGTCATAGGATTCAAAACCGGTTTGATAGGTTACATATTCAAATCCAATTGAAGAAAGAAATTTTGGCGAGATTAAATTCTTTTGAATTAAGTGAAGTGAAAAATCTAAAAAAATACTTCCATCATAAATTGTTCTATCTATATCAAAAATTACTAATTTCTCCATAAAAAAATATTATCATTTGATTAAACGTTTGACACTTGTTTGTATGGGTGTTTTAATAAATATATACCTGCCCAAGTATTTTCTCCGGCAGGAGAAAAATATGGATTTTAATTTAGTCTTAATTTTAATATTATCAGTAATTACAGTTAACTTATTAGTAGTTGGGTTCTATATTGTAATTACTCTAAAAGATTTTAGAGAGACTTTAAAAAAGATGAACGCTGTACTTGATGATACTGGTGCTATTGTTCATGGTATTGCTAACCCTTTAAATATGGTTGGTGGTATAGTTAGTGCAGTTGTGGATGCTTTTAAAAAAACTAGATCAATTACTTCTTTAAGGGATTAAAAATATGAATGGAAATAATCAAAGTCAAACTTGCCCAACATGTCAAAATACTTCTAACTCATTTATAGCTGGTGCTGCAATTGGAGCAGTGCTTGGTACTGTTCTAGGACTATTGTTTGCACCTGCAAGTGGTGAGGAGAGTAGAAAAAATGTTGTAAGAGCTGCTACAAATACCAAGAGATTTGTTGAAGAAAAAGTAGATGATGTTCAGGATTTCTATGAGGATGTTAAAGAAGATACTACTGATTTTATACATCAGGTAGAGAAGAAAGCTGCTCCTATAAAAAGACAGGCAAGTAGGTATGCCTCCGATGCTTTAGATACTATCGAAGACTCTGCAAGAGACGCCAAAAAGAAATTTTTTAAGGGTGTTAAAATTTAAAATTTAGATGATATAATTTTAATCCTTATGAATATAGAAGAAGAAATTAAACTTCCACAAAACTTACCAACTAAAGAAAATTCTGGCAGTGTAGGAAAATTTAATGTTTCCAACGAATCCCTCAATACAAAAAGTAATGAAGTTCCAGTGGCTGAAGAAGAATATATTGGATTAAGAGAAGAAGAAGCATTGCTTTCTGGTAGAAATATTAGTCCAGTAACTAGTCCATCAAATCCATTTGTTTCTGAAAAAGGATACATTATAACCAATGATGTTAACGGTCCTAATAAAGATATTGTTAATCCTATAAAGGGACTTGCTGATGAAAGTTTAAGATTAATTTCCAAAAACTAATTCAACTTTGGTGCTAAATAATTTATTTATTGTTATGATTAATATATGATTACGCTCCAATCAATTACTGACTCTACGTTGATTTTGATCATTTTAGTTGTAATAATAACATCTCCTTTTCTAATAATTTTATTCTTTAATTTATTCTTTTACCTTTATAAAAAAATTTTATATACAACTTTGTCCCCAAAAATGGTGCAGATGTTTGTTAAGATTTCTGGAAGCGATGAAACTCCTTTTAAAAATGTTGAAAACTTTTTTAGTGGAGTTCATGGTATAAGGCCTGGTTTTTTTGAAGGTATTTTTGGAATTCAAAATAGATTTTCATTTGAGGTTATTGGAAGAAAAGAAGGAATATTTTTCTACATAGTTTGTCCAGAAAAATATGCAAGTAATATTGAAAAGCAAGTTTACGGAACATATAAAGAGTCAGAGATTGAATATGTTCCTTTATCACATCCATTTGATAGAGGTTCCTTTAACTTAGCTTACGAACTAAAACAAGAAAATAATATTTTTACGCCTATTAAACTTTTTGAAGATAAACAAGAGCCTCTTCTAAATGTGATATCAACACTTTCAAAATTAGGACCTAACGAAGTAATTATGTATCAGTTAGTTATCTCTCCTGCTCCTAATTCTTGGGTTAAAGCTGCTAAAAGAATACTTACCACCAAATCAGGAGACAAAGATAAACCGGCTCCTCAATTAGATCCTGGGCATAAGGAAGGTTTAGAAAATAAAATTAAATCTCCAGGTTTTTATTCAGTAATTAGACTTTTATCGATAAGTGATGATGAATATAAAGCACAAGTAAATTTGGATAATACTTTATCAGCATTTAATCAATATAACGATCCTAAAAATAATAACTTTGTTAAAAGATTACTTGTTACTAATTCTGGAGTTATTAAAAGAATAATTTTAAGAGAATTAAATACATTTGATTACCATGTACCTTTACTAGAGATGAAACTTTTTTGTAACAATATGATTTTAAATTGTGCTGAGCTTTCTAATATTTTCCATTTTGGTAACAAACTTATTCCTGTACCTGGTATAAAAAAGATTTCATTTAAGAAAAACGCTGCTCCAGGAAATGTATCTCTTGAAGGAATTCTTATGGGCGTAAACAAATATAGAGAAGTAATAACTAATATTAGAATAAATGACCAAGATAGATTGAGACACATGTATATCTTAGGACAGACAGGTACTGGTAAATCTGTCTTTTTATTTTCACAGGCATTGCAAGATATATACAGAGGAGAGGGTGTGTGTATTTTAGATCCTCACGGAAAAGATATCGAGGAATTACTAGGTAAAATTCCACCTGAAAGAGAGAAAGATGTTATTTATTTTAGAGCATCGGATGTTGAAAGGCCTTTTGGATTTAATGTTTTGGAAGCGGAGAATGATTATCAAAAAAATACTATAATCAATTATTTTATTGAGTTACTTAATAAAATGTATGATCCAAACAATCAGGGAATAACAGGTCCTCAATTCCAGCAAGCAGTAAGATCTTCTATGGCAACTTGTATGGTTGATCCTGAGGCTACTTTAATTGATGTTGTTGAGCTAATTAGGGATCCGGAAAAAGCTGAAAAATATTTACCTAAAGTTACAGATCCTGATGTAATCTCTTATTGGAAAAATCAAATAGCAAATACGACTGCTCAAACTAGATCCGAAACATTAGGTTACTTTACTTCTAAATTCACTAAATTTACCTCAGATACCTTTATGAGAAATATAATTGCTCAACCAAAATCCTCTATAAATATTCCAAAAATTATGGATCAAAAGAAAATTCTCTTGATTAATTTGGATAAAGGAGACCCAAAAATTGGTGAGGAAAATGCTAAATTTTTGGGTCTCCTACTTGTCCCTCAAGTTATGTATGCAGCTCTTGCTAGATCTGAAAAAATTGCTAAGGGAGAAACTTTTCCTCCATTTTATTTATATGTTGATGAGTTTCAGAATTTTGCAACAGAATCTTTCGCAACTATTCTTTCAGAAGCTAGAAAATTTAAACTTGGGTTAACAGTTGCTAATCAATATATTGCTCAGCTTCCGGATACAATTAAAAATGCAGTTTTTGGAAACGTAGGTACCTCTGTCTTTTTTAGAGTTGGTACTGAAGATGCCTCTTTTTGTTATAAATCTTTTGGAGGTGAAAAAGATTCCCCATTTTCTGAAGCTGATATCTCATCATTAGAATTAGGTAATTGTTACGTAAGGTTATTAGTTAATGGTCAGCCTACCAAACCTTTTTACATGAAGGTTGATATTAATTTAGTCATGCCGTTTAAGGAAGATAAGCAGGTAAAAGATAGAATTAAAGAATATTCAAGAATGACTTACGGAAAATCTGTACAGGAAGTTAATGAGATTATAAATAAGAGATTTAATGAATTTTATGCTAAACCAGAAAAAGCACCTGCAAATAAAATACCTCCTAGACCATCTATACCAGGATTCCCAAGTCCTTCTAATACAGCAACTCCCCCTTCGCCAAATAATATTCCTCAACCAGGTCAACAAAGTACTGGCTCTGATTTTGATGATGATTTCTTTGCAGATTTATAACTTTGTTATAATGTAATTATGAAATCAATCGAAGTAAGGCAAAAATATATAAACTTCTTTAAAAATAATGGTCATGAGCATATTACTTCCTCAACACTAGTGCCTGAGAACGATCCTACTACTCTTTTTGTAAGTTCTGGAATGCAGCCTTTATTGAAATATTTTTTAGGTGAAAATCACCCAAATGGCAAAAGAATAGTTAATTCTCAAATATGTCTAAGAGCACATGGTTTTATGGATGATTTACTTGAGGTTGGCGATAACAGGCATACTTCTTTTTTTGAAATGCTTGGTAATTGGTCATTTGGAGATTACTTTAAAAAAGAACAAATTCCTTACTTTTATAATTTTTTAACTAAAGAGATAGGTCTTGATCCTCAAAAATTATTTGTAACTTGTTTTATTGGAGATACAGAAAATAACATTTCCAAAGACCTTGAAGCTGTGGAAATTTGGAAAGAACTTTTCGCAAAAGATGGCATTGAAGCTCTAGTTTCAGAATTTTCTTCCATGGAAGAAGCAGAAAATTCTGGAATGGGAAATTCTAGAATTTGTTTATACCCTGCTAAGAAAAATTGGTGGAGTAGGAATGGCGTTCCTTCTTATATGCCTGAAGGGGATATTGGAGGTCCTGATACAGAAGTATTTTTTGATTTTGGTTTTTCTCATGACGAGAGGTTTGGTAAATATTGCCATCCAAATTGCGATTGTGGAAGATTTTTAGAAATTGGTAATTCTGTTTTCACTCAGTACCAAAAAAGAGATGGAAAATTTGTTGAACTTCCTTCGAAAAATGTAGACTTTGGTGGGGGATTGGAAAGAATTGTTGCAGTATCAAATAATACTGATGATGTTTTTGAAACCGACCTTTATACTCTAATTATCGAAAAATTAGAATCTTTATTAGGAATATATTATAAAGATAATAAATCATTATTTAGAATTATTGCTGACCACATGAAGTCTGGAACATTTTTAGCAAATTACGGAATTAAACCTTCGAATAAACTTCAAGGTTACATATTAAGAAAATTTATTAGAAGAGCTGCAGTTAAGATTCATTTATTCAATCCTAATTTAGATTTTTCTAATATTTTAATGGAAATTCCTTTATCAGTTATTGAGACTTATAAAGACATTTCTCCTGATTTTGGAATTACTCTAGATAGTCATAAACTTCCAGAAATTAAAGAATTGATTTTTGTTGAATGCGAAAACTTTAAAAAAATTTTGCAAAATGGAATGAAGGTAGTTAATAAAACTCCACTTGAGAAAGTTGATGCCAAGTTTGTTTTTGATTTATACCAAAACCTAGGTTTCCCATTTGAGGTTTCCTATGACATTTATCAATCCAAAAATTTATTACTTTCTCATGCAGAATTTGTTGAAGAATTTAATAAACATAGAGAGTCCTCGAAATAATTCTACTAACTTGATACTATATTAGTAATGGGAATACTTAATAAATTTAAAAATTTAATTAATTTTAAAAAAAATAGTCCCTATTTTTATACGATTGATATTGGATCAGACTCTATTAAAGTTGTTTTGTCAGAAATTGTTAAAGATGAATATAAACTTAAAGTTACTGATTCAATTAAAATTGCTCAAGATTTAGATGTTTACAAGCATGGAAAAATTCTTAATGATGGGAAAATAATAGAATCACTAAACGAAGCACTTTTAAGATTAAAACAAAAAAATTCTCTTAGCATTAAAAATGCTGTTATTTGTATTTCCGCACCAAATTCTAGAACAATTATGACTACTTTAAAGGTGAGTCGTCAAAATAAATCTCCAATTTCATCTGCAGAGGTTGATGAGATTACTCACAAACTATTAGAAAACGCTTATTCTTCTCTTTCAACAGTAATTTATGAAGAAAGTTTGATTGAAAACCCTGAATTAGAAATGATTGATTTACAAAGTGTTTATATTAGATGTGATGATAGGATTGTTTTGGATTTAGAGGGTGAGGAAGGTTCTGAAGTTGAATTATGTTACAGTGTGTCTTTTGCTTATTCCCAATTTATTCATCAAATGTCAGGAATTTTAAAAAAAGCTGGTTTAAATGTTATTTCTTTTGTTCCGTCATCTTCAGCTATTTTGAGTGCTTTAAAAAAAGGAAAAAAAGAAAAATTAGATGGGGTTATTTTAAATGTTGGAGCATCTTCAACCGAAGCTGTTGTTTGCTTTGGTGGCGGAATATACTTAAACAAATCAATTCCGATTGGAGGTTCAGATATTACAAAAGAATTATCTTTAAAATTAAAAAGACCTTATCTTGATGCTGAAAAAATTAAAAGACTGTATTCAATGGGAAAATTAAATCCGAAAGATTCCTCAACTGTTCTTAATATAATCAATGGTGTCCTAACTTTCTGGCATGCGGGCGTAGAAGAATTATTTAAAAATTTTTCAGGTGTAAAGACTTTTGCCCCTGATTTTTACTTGGTTGGTGGTGGAAGTGACCTTCCTGATGTTAAGGAACAGTTGTTTGAAGAGCCTTGGACAAAATCTATACCATTTAAGTCATCTCCAGAATTTAAAAAGATAGACCTGAATAAATTAAAAGAATTAGAGAGATCTGAGGAAATCAAAAATAGTGAAGATTTACTACCGATTCTTTGTGCCTACTATTACTTTTTAATTAAGGGAATAAAAAATGAATGAATTAATCGTTAATAAAGAATACAGTTTAATAGATGTTGTTAACTTAATATTAGATTCAGGTGAAAAAAATCTTTTACTTAAGATAGAGGCTGATTCTGTTTTATTAGAATCCAAATTAAATTTATTAATTGTTTATAAGATTTCTAAGGATAGAGGTTTGAATTTAGTTTGCGAAACAGATAACTTAAGAGGTCAAAAGATCATCAAGGATATTGAATACGAAAATAAAGAGGATAGGGAAATGGATGTTGATAGATTAATTGAAGAAGAAGAATCCTTAATTCATTTAAAAGATAAGTCTGTAGCTGCTAAAAAAATAGATCCTGTTTATACATTACCTAAAATTAATCTGGATTTTTCATTCTTAAAAAACAACAGAATGTTGCCTGCTTTATTAGGTTTTTGGGTAGTATTTTTTATAGGTTCCTATTTTTATTTAAATTCTACTTTAACCTCTGATATTGAGATTTTTGTTCAAGCCGAAAGGTACGTAAAATCACTAGAGGTCAGGTTATCTACCACTAGACCAACTGACGTGGAGCAGAAAATTTTTAAAGGTGAGAAATATATACAGACAATTGTTTTAGTAAAAGAAGTTGAAACTACTGGAAAAATTAATAGTGGTAAAAAAGCTGTAGGTGAAGTTACTATTACAAACAAAACTGACGAAGCCTTGAATCTTAAAAAAGGTACAAAGTTAGAGTCAAAGGTAGGAAACAAGGAATTTGTTTACTTATTGACTGAAGAGACCGAAATTCCTGCTCGAAAATTAGAAAGTACCTCTCCTAATGTTTATGTTAATACCTCCAAAAATGTTAAAGTTGAAGCTTTAGATTTCGGTTCTTCCTACAATCTAGATATAAACAAAACATTAAGTGTAGATGGTAAATCTGAGGATTTGGTATCTGGTGTGGTAGCAAAATCAATCACTGGTGGGGTAAAGACTGACATTAATGCGGTTTCTTCTGATGACTTAAAAAAACTTTATGAAGTTGGTTTATCTGAAATAAAAGAAAAATTTAAACCTCAAGAGATACCTAATAAAGTTTTATTAAAAGGTTCGGAACAATTTATTGTTACCAAAACAGAGTATAACGGTAAAGCGGGTGATGCTATGGATAAACTCCAACTTACACTTACAATTGATGTAAATGGTTTGATGTATGACAAAAAAGATGCTGAGAATTTTGTCAAAGCATCTATGAATTCAATTATGCCTAAAGGATTTGAAGTTTATGGAAAAGATTTAGATGTAGAAATAAATATTTTAGGTAAAACAAATTCTTCGACTCTTACTGTAGATGAAGGAGACGTTCAGTTGACAATTAAAACATATAAAATTCCAGTTCTTAATACAGAAGAGATTAAATCTATGTTAATTGGGAAAAATGTTGTTGATGCTGAAAAAGTGATTAAAGATATTCCAAATGTTATTAAATATAATGTAGTTTTTAAGTACCCTGTATTTAATTCTATTCCTCAAGATCCAAATAGAGTAAATGTCACAATATCTAAAGAATAAGTTTAATATACTTGGTGTTGATTACGGAGAGGTAAACACTGGATTTGCAGTTTCGGTAGATGGAATTTCTTCTCCTTTAAAAATTGTCAGTTCAAAAAACTTTTTTCATTTTTTACAAGAACTTCAAAGAGTAATACAAGACTATAATATTAAATTAATTGTTTTTGGCCTACCTGACAGTTATGAAAATAAAGATACAAAACAATCAATTAAAGTAAGACAGGTTGTTAATAATTTAAAAAAATACATCAAAATACCTTTTGAATATGTTTCTGAATATGGAACAACCTCAGAAGCACTGGCTAATGGTATAATTAGCAGTATGTCTAGAAAATCAAGAAACAAAAAAAACGATCATTACTCAGCTAATATTATTTTGATGAATTACTTGGAAAATAAAGAACTATAGTTTTGATTCTAACCTTACATCATTTGAATCACAAAGAGCGCACATAAAATTATTTTTCTTTTTTTCAAGACAGGATGGGCACAGATGATAACCATCTTTGTAAATCATCTCTTTGGAGTCGCATTTATTGCAAATAAAAATAACATCCTCTTGATTTATTTTCCCGCAATTAGGGCAAGTAAATACAAGCTCTTTTTGCTCGTCGTCTTTTTCTGGTATATCATGAATTTCATCTAAATTAGTGTTTTTCATATTATAAATATATTAAATTTGAGTTAAAATATCAATATGAATTGGTGGCAAATAATCTTTATTCTTTTAGGTGCGCATTTTATAATTTCTTTTTTTTATGCGTTATATTTTTATATTTACTACTTTAGAAACAACTTGCAATTTTTCTTAAATTTTTTATTTGGAACCTTTGCTTTGGTTAAAGCAACCATTCAGTGGTTAAAAAAAGAAAGGATAAGCTTTTTTTAATGTTTAAGTCAATTCTTTCTGGTTATCAAGCTATTATATTTGACTTAGATGGTACCGTTTTAAATAATCAACATGTTTGGGATAATGCCATCGAAAATATTCTAGGAAAATATATTATTTCTGATAAACCCTATTGGGGAATAAGAGGTTTGCCCTTAATTGAGCTTATTCAAGATATCAAAGATAATAATGATTTATCTTTCGATTTTGATGTGGATTGGGCTTACAGCGAAATAAATAGAGAATATTTTAAAAATTTTAAAGATGTTGAAATAAGATCTGGATTTGAAGAATTAGCTGAAAGGTTAATTAAAGATGAGAAAAGGTTAGTATTAGCATCTAATTCAGATAGAGAAGTTGTTTCCCAAGTTTTGGAAAAATTACCCATTAAGAATTTTTTTGAAATCATTTTAACTAGAAGCGATGTAAAAATTGGTAAACCTGCTCCAGATATTTATCTTTTAGCACAAAAAAGACTAAAAGTAATTCCTGAGAGAATTCTTATTTTTGAAGATTCTCCTTCGGGATTTTTTGCAGCGGAAGCAGCAAAAATAAATTCAATTGTAGTTTTAGATTCAAACATGCCTGCAGGAGAGTTTGGTTCAAACGTTAAAGTTTTTATTAGAGATTTTTATGATGTTTTAAACCTAATTGATGAGGACATTGAAGATTATTTTGCAGCTCATTTGTAATCGTAGACAATTTTTTGAATTTTAAATAAATCTCCATAATTATAAAGATTCTCAATAAAATTAGGTATCTCATTTTTTTCTGCAATTAAACTAAAAATAAGGTAATTTTTATAAATTTTAATCCTAGAATTATTAATTTTTAGCTTTTTTGAAAGAAATTTTAGGTAAAATGGAAATAATTCTTTATAGGATAAAATTTCTAATTTTATTTGGGTTTCTGGCATAAAATTAGTATAATATACCCCTATGGAAACATATAGACCTCAAAAATATTATATTACTACCTTTGGTTGCCAAGCCAATGAAGCTGATTCTAATACTATGGCAGGGATACTTGAATCCCTTGGGTTTGAGAGAACAGAGAATATGGAGGATTCAGACTTATATATTGTAAATACTTGTTCAGTAAGGCAAAAGTCAGAAGATAAGGCCTACGGAATAGGTAAAGAATTAAAGGAAATGGAAGAAGAAGGAAAAGATACACCATTTATAGTAATGGCTGGGTGTATGGTAGGTTCTGTAACTGGTGAAAGGCAAAGATATGCATTCGAAGAATTAAAGAAGAGAACCCCATGGGTAAATGAATATATAAATCCTCACCAAATTATGAATCTTCCTGAGATTCTTTTTAGGAATGGGTTGATAAATGAATGGGCAATTCAAAAATTTGATCCTGATAAAGTTTATGGTTCACAAACTGATACTAAACATGTGTTTATTAATATTTCTACAGGTTGCGATAATTTTTGCGCTTTTTGTGTGGTTCCTTATTCTAGGGGTGCAGAAATCTCTAGATCTAAAGATGAAATTATTAGAGAGATACAGCATTATCTTTTAAGAGGTTTTACTGATTTCACCTTATGTGCTCAAAATGTAAATTCGTGGGGTTTATCAATGGTTGATAAATTTGAAATTAGATCGGGTTCGGATCAAAAATTACCTTTTGCTGAATTACTTAGGGAGATTCATCAATTAGATGGTGTAAAAAAGATTGATTTTCTTTCGTCTAATCCGTTTGATTTTACATCAGATTTAATTGATGTTTTCAAACTCCCAAAGATTTCAAATTATCTACATATGGCTGTTCAATCTGGAAACAACGAAGTTTTAAAAAGAATGAATAGAAGACATACAATAGAAGATTTTCATAATTTGGTTGAAAGAATAAAATTAGAAAAACCAAATCTTGAACTTGGTACAGATATAATAGTTGGATTTCCCGGAGAAACTGAGGAAGAGTTTTTAGATACAATCAAATTATTTGAAAAGATAAAATTTGATGTTGCTTTTATTTCTATTTATTCTCCTAGAAAAGGAACCCCTTCTGAAAAACATTTAAAAGATAATGTTCCATTGACTGAGAAAAAATCAAGACATGCCAGATTGATGGAAGTTTGGCAGAAAAATAAGTTAAAGAAATAAAAAGTATGAGAAAAATTCCAGTAATTATCGGACCAACTTGTATCGGAAAAACCGATCTTGCCTTAAAAATAGCTAAAGAAACAAATTCTCATATTATTTCAATTGATAGTAGACAAGTATTTGAGGGATTAGATATTGGAACTGGTAAAGTTAAATCAAATTCGGTGATTATAAAATCCCCATTTATGTGGTCAGTGGATGGCATTAAGATTTTCGGTTACGATGTTTACAAACCCAACGAAGAATTAAATGTAATTAAATACTGTGAATTGGTTAGAAATTTATTAGAAAAATTTTCATCTGACAGTTTCATAATTACTTGTGGTACAGGGTTCTATTTAAATTTTTTATTAGGAAATCTTGAGTATTCTCAAATAAATATGGAAAGAAAAGCAGAACTTAGTGAGTTGACTATTGAGGAACTTAGAGAAATATATTTAAAATTTCATGATGATAAAAATATTGATTTAAACAATAAACCTAGAATTGTCACTAGAATATTAAGTCTAGAAAATCCTAACAAACAAAAAAATAAATTTATCATTAAAGGAATTCAGTTTGAAATATATTACTTAACAGAGGAAAGAGAAATTCTTTACCAAAACGCAGATAGATTTATTGATGACATTTTTTCAAAAAATGTTGTTGGAGAATATCTTGATACCCTAAATACTTATGGAGAAGTTAGAGCCTTGTTGGGGATTATTTATTTTCAAATTGGGGAGTATCTTCATCAAAAAATAGATTATTCAGAATTAATCTTAAGATGTAAATATGAAATGCATGCTTACATAAGAAGACAGCAGACATACTTTAATAAATTAGAAGTTAAGGTAAAAACAAACGATAAGGACTTGATATTTTCTTCTATCATAAAATTCCTTAATTCTTAGCCTGAAACTTTAAGTGATATAATTTTAATAATGAATAACTTGAACCTACATGTACCATTCAAAACTATTCTTTTTACTCTTCTATCTCTTGGGATAATTTATGCACTTTACTCGATATATCCAATTTTAATACTTCTTCTTTTAGCTGTCATTTTTGCTTTAGCAATTGAACCTTTAGTTTTGAAAATTTCATCAATTAAATATAATAAAAAACATAAAGTTTCTAGATCCTTAGCAGTTATTGTTTCTTTTTTGTTTGTATTGTCTGTTTTGATTTCTGCATTTTTATTCATTATTCCTGAGATTATTCATCAATTACCTAAATTGATTGAGACTGTTCAGGAAACACTAGAAATATATTCAAAACAATATAATTTTTCTTTACAAATTCCAAATTTAAGTCAGTATTCTGAAAGAGCAGTCTCATTAAGTTTAAGTCTTTTTAGCAATATATTCTCCTTATTAACTTTTATTCTTTTATCTGTCTATGTTTCTTTGGACTTAGAAAAAATTAAATTATTTTTTCATAAAATAATCCCATCTGGTCATAAATCTTTATATGACAAAGCTTTGCATGATTTTGAGCATAGTATTGGTTTGTGGGTTAAAGGGCAATTAATTTTAATGTTAGTAATTGGTTCTATGAGTACTCTAGTTTTGTATCTTTTAGGTAATCCATACTACTTACCTTTAGGAATACTGGCAGGTATTCTTGAAATTATTCCAATTATTGGACCATTAATTTCAACTTTATTTGCTGTACTCATTTCATACAGTTTAAATGGTCAGACTGCCGGGGTTATAACTTTAGTATCTTTCTATGGAATTCAGGTCTTAGAAAATAATTTAATTGTGCCTAAAGTTATGGAAAAAGTTTCTGGATTTAGCCCTATATTAATCTTGTTAGCCTTTTTAATTTTTACAAATTTTTTGGGATTAGTAGGTGCTATTTTAGCAGTACCTATATTAATGTTTGCTAATATACTAGTAAAATATTTCGTACTAAAAAAATAGAAACTTATTTAATAAAATACTGTCTCAGATCGAAAGAGGTTTCGCTAAAATACTGTCTCAGAGCGAAATAAGCCGGATTCTGTAACTTGTCGTTATTTCTTGCTTTAGTCAAAAATTTGCGATTTGTTTAATGGTTATTTATCTGTGCCTCTGCCTTAGGTCTTGTCAAAACAAACTATATCGACCAATTCGAGAGTTGCTGCGGGTGGGATTGCCCTTTTCAGTTTAAACCATATTTAAAAAACTTAGGTTTAAAATAGTTTCTGTTGCTCTCAAAAGATGTCATTTCATCTTCTGCCTTTACTTATTTTCAAAAATAAAGGACCAGCTGTTACCAGTTAGAGGTTTCCCTCCATCCCCTGTTTTGTGCAGTCCGGACTTTCCTCTGGATAATAATCCAGTAACCATCTATCGCTCTGAAACACTGTAATTATAGCATTTTTAGGCATTTTATGCAAAAAATGGTAATATATTTAGATGGAAATAGATGCAAAAAAACTCTTCACATTAACAAGTAAGCAAAAAAAATATTTAAAATATTTAAACTTAATTTTAATTTTATTCATACTTCCTTTATCAATTTATTTATACTTTAATTTTGCAATTAATAGGCCGTCTCAAAACTATAAAGAGATTAATTATAATTTAAAAGAAGGTTCCAGCATTGAAGAGATTGCTAAGGACTTGAAAGATTTAGGTGTTATTAATTCGGAAAACTTATTTGTAATTTATGTGAAGATTTACAGACTTTACCCAAATTTTAAGTCTGGAATTTATACATTTCCTTCGGGATCTAGTTTAAAAGAGGTTTGTGATCAGCTTAAAAGTGGCTCTAATGGTGTGAGTATAACTTTTGTAGAAGGTAGAAGACTTGAGGAATACGGAATTCTTGCATCTTCTAAATTGCCAAATTTTAATTTTGAAAAATTTATCGAAAAAACTAGAGGATTGGAAGGTCAGCTCTTTCCAGACACCTATTTTTTCTATAATTCTGCAACGGAGGATGATGTTATTAGGGTTATGAGAAATAATTTTGAAAACAAAATGGAGAAGTTAAGGAAAAGTGAAAATTATAAAAAATCAAAATTAACCGATAATGAGATTTATATTGTAGCTTCTTTACTTGAGAAAGAATCTTACAGAGGAGAGGAAAGAAGAGTAATAGCTGGAATTATTATCAGAAGATTATTAAGAGGGGAGATTCTAGGAATTGATGCTTCAAATCAATACGGAATAGCCTCAAAAAAGGCTTGTCCTGTTGTAACTAAAAAAACTTGCCCAGATCTAGAAACAGCTAAAAAGATTAAATGGTGGGATCCAAATATTACTTTGACAGATTTACAGCAAGATTCACCTTTTAATTTAAGGAGAAATGCTGGTTTACCTCCGCAGCCTATTTCTTCATTTGGTGAGGAATCCTTGCAAGCTGTTATAGAAAATAAAAATACTCCTTATAATTTTTATATTCATGATAGGCAAGGAAACATTCATTATGGGTCAACCTTAGCAGAACACGAAGCAAATATCTCTAGGTACTTGTCTAACTAATTGCAATTAATTGTAGAAATTTGATAGATTCAAGACTAGTATTTAATATTAAATTATTAGTATAATGTAATTATGATGACAAATTCTTTAATCAGATTTGAAAACGTTTTCAAAGCATACGGCGATGAGACTATTTTAGAAAATATTGATTTTGAAATTAAAAGAGGAGAATTTGTTTTTTTAATAGGCCCTTCTGGGGCAGGTAAATCAACTATTTTAAAATTGTTAAATAAAGAAGAAGTTCCGACTGGAGGTAAAGTTTATATTGACGATATTGATCTATCTACAGTTGATTATTCTGAGATGTATAAGATAAGAAGAAAGATTGGGGTTATATTTCAAGATTTTAGAGTAATTAAATCCAGAAATGTTTTTGAAAATGTTGCAATCTCTCTTGAAGTTACAGATGCTACCGATACTGTAATTCATGATGTAGTTCCTAATATTTTAGAAATGGTTGGATTACAAAATAAAATATTAAAAAAAACTTCAGAATTATCTGGTGGTGAGATTCAAAGACTAGCTATTGCCAGAGCACTAGCCCATGAGCCAGATATTATTGTTGCTGATGAACCAACCGGAATGATAGATCCTAAGGCTGCTAGTGAAGTGATGAATTTATTATTAGAAATTAATAAACTTGGGACTACCGTCTTAATGGCAACTCATGATTACAATATAGTTAACCATTACAGAAAAAGAGTTTTGAAAATTGAAGATGGGAAACTTATTTCAGATAAGAAAGTAGGAACATATCATGAATAGTTTATTACAATTTTTAAGAAAAGAGAAAATGATTTCAACAATTTCTATAATTGCAATTTTTGTTTCATTTACCTTACTCTCTTTTATAATTTCATTTTCTGTTCTTTCAAATACTGCGATGAACTTTTTACAAAAACAAGTTCAAGTAAGAGTATTTTTCAAAGATACCTATAGCGAAACCTCTATACTTTCTTTAAAAACTGAGCTTGAAAAAGATCAAAGAGTGTTAGAAGTTGGTTATACCTCTAAAGATGATGCTTTAAGGATTTTTAAAGATTTATCCAAAAATGACCCTATTTTACAAGAATCTTTAACAACAAATATCTTGCCTGCTTCTATAGAAATAAAAGCAATTGATGTAAAAGATTTAGATGATATTGCTAATGAATTTTCGGTCAAGGAGTACGTGGATTCTGTAAAATATCTTAAAGATATAAAAGATACCTTTAAATATTATTCTTCTATTATTACAATTATTTCTATCATTTTATTTGTCCTCTTTTTTACAGTTTCTTTTGGAATCATATTATCAACTATAAGAATTAACATTTTTCAAAAGAAAGATGAGATTGAAACTATGAAAATTGTTGGAGCAAGCGATGAATTTATTCAAAGACCTTTCGTTCATCAAGGTGTAGTTTATGCAGTTCTTGGATCTTTTTTATCTGGATTATTAAGTATGGTTATTTTGGTATTGATGTATGCTTCAAATACATTAGGTCTTAGAGACTTAAGAGAAGTTTATTTAGTTGGAAATTTTAAAGTTCACTTTATTGCTTTCACTTTAATTCTCGTATTAGTACTTAATTTATTAGGGTATTTATTAGGTAGATTTGGAAGCAAGGCAGCGATTGATACTTACCTAAAAATTTAGGATGTTCAAATTTAATTTTACGAAATATTTTTTAATTTTTTTATTTTTCTTAAACTTTTTTGTTTTAAATTCTTATGCATTAACAAATGAAGAGCTTTTAAGTAAAGAACAAGAATATCAAAGAATTATCGATGGTCTAAAAAATAAAAGTGCCTCATTACAAAATGAAATTGATTATTTTGATAATCAAATGAATATTACTAAATTAAAAATTCAAAAGACTGAGTATGATTTAAATCAAAAAAATAATTTATTAGGAGAGCTAACAAATTACATTACAGAACTAGAAAAAAGAATAGAAAAAATTGATAGTTCTATTGATGTGCAAAATATTGAAATTAAAAATAGAATAAAAGAGAGGTATAAATCTCATTCTGAAATTTCAATCATGAATTTACTCATGGAAGATAGTATAAATAAAGCCTTACTTAAAATTCAATATATTCAGGAGTTAGAAGAAAAAGATAAAAAAATGATTGATTATATGAAAAATACAAAGTCTGATTTTGGGGTACAGAAAAGATTAATTGAAAAAAAGAGAAAAGAAGTTGATGAAGTAAAAATACAAATTGAAAACGAAATGAAAAATTTAGTAGCTCAGAAATCTACTTTAGAAAAACAAGTAGGCGAAAAAAACAGTTTGCTTAAATTAACTCAAAATGATGAAAAAAAATACCAAAAATTATTATCTCAGATACAATCGGAAATAGATGCACAAAATTTAGCTGTTGGTATTTCAGGTAAAGATGGAAAACCAGTTAAAAAAGGAGAAGTTATTGGTTATATAGGAAATACAGGTTGTTCGACAGGACCTCATTTACATTTTTCTTATATGTTTGGTACTAAACCTGTCGATCCTTATCCTTATCTAAAATCTAATAAATTAAGTTGGCCAATAACTAATTATAAAGTAACACAATTTTTTGGAGAAAATTATAGCTTTTATATGAGAAGATTTGGAGTTCCAGGTCATTTAGCTATGGATATTGTAGATCCTTCGATATGGATTGGTTCTCCAGTAAGGGCTGCTAAAGATGGTGTATTACATTATGCTCAAGATGCAAGAGTATATTGTCCTGATATAAACAATACGATTGGAAAAGGTGCGGTTATTGATCATGGAAATGGTGAGAAAACTTTATATTGGCATTTAAAATAGTTATAATATAGATATGAAAACTAGTAATAAATTTTATGAAACTTTAGAGGACTTCTTTCCATTAGTTGTTCTATCTATTTATATATTTGTCCAATCTGGTAGGCCTGCAGTAGCTGTAAGTTATGATGGTCCGACAAACTATTTTATCCATAAATTAGCTCATATAATAGTTTATTCTTTTTTATATTTATTTGCCTGCAGAGCATTTAAAGATAAAAAAATTTCATTAGTATATTGTATTTTATTTGCAATTTCGGATGAGGTACATCAATTTTTTACCCCAACTAGAAACGCAAGTGTTATAGATTTATTAATAGATGCTACATCAATTTTAGGTACAAATTATTTTGTAGAAAATTATAATTCTAAAATACCTAACGTTCTAAGAAAATTTTTTGGGTTATGACAGTTCAAATCAAAATTTCATCTTCTAAAGATGAGACAAAACAGATTGCTGAAGAATTTATACAATCATTGAAGGATAGGAATGTAAATATATTTTTAAGTGGAGAATTAGGGGCTGGAAAAACAGAATTTGTTAAAGGATTATTTAGAGGACTTGGTATAAATAAAAATCCAACTTCCCCAACATATGATTTAGTTCTTAGCTATCAAATAGATAACTTACTAGTTAATCATATGGATTTATATAGATTGGAATTTTTAAACTATGAAGATGCAATTTGGATAAATCAGATTCTAGGGCAAGAAAGCCTTAATATTATTGAATGGGGAAATAAATTTGATTTTGAAAATTTAATAAAACCTGAGTTTATAATTAATATTTCTATTTTAGGAGAAAATGAAAGAAAAATTAAAATTTCTCATAATTAATACTTCAGATGAAAATTTTACTGGAGTAAGTTTATTTCTAAAAGGAAGAATTTTTTCTAAAAATTCTTCCGAAGAAAGAGGGCACATTAAAAATTTAATGCCTTTGATAAGAGACATTTTGATGGAGAATAGTTGTGAAGTTTCTGATTTAAATTTTATTTCTATTGTTGAAGGTCCTGGTTCTTGGACAGGTTTGCGTATTGGTTTTGCAACATTAAAGGTCTTATGTTTAATAAATAATTTAAAACTAATTGTTATAAATAATTTTGATATATTTTTGAGAGAATTTAAAAATAAAAATAATTCAACAGAGATTGCTATATTAATTGGCTCCTCAAATCAGAATTATTACTATAGATATTTACTATCAGGAACGCGTGAAAAAACTGATGGTATCTCTAGCTTGGAAACTTTAATCATTAAGTATCCTAATATAGAAAAGATATATTTTGTAAAACCAGATATTTCCTTTTTTGTTGATGAGGTTTTGGAAAAATATGAAAAAAATATTTTTGTACAAATTGATGAAGTAGAACCTTATTATATATCTACTGGAGATTTAAAATCGAATTTTGTTAAGGCCAAATTATGATTATTTTAGGAATTGAAACAAGTTGTGATGATACTTCAATAGCAATTGTTAAAAATGGAAATGAAGTTTTATCAAATGTTGTCTGGAATCAAAATAAAACTCATGAATACTACGGAGGTATCGTTCCAGAATTAGGCGCTAGAAGACATTTACAAGTAATAAATCTTGTTATTAAGGAGGCGTTTGAAAAAGCATCGATATCTTTTAAAGATATCGATGCTGTTGCAGTTAATAATCAAAAAGGATTAATTAGGTCTTTATTAGTAGGTGTTAGTGCTGCAAAAGCAATTTCTTATTCTTTAAATATTCCTTTAATTCCAGTTCATCACATTGAAGGTCATATTTATTCTAATTTTTTGGAGAATGAGAAACTTCAATTTCCACACCTTTGTCTTACAGTTTCAGGTGGTCATAATTTATTAGTTTTAGTTAATAATCATTTTGAATATGAAATAATTGGAAACACTTTAGATGATGCGGCGGGTGAAGTTTTAGATAAAGTCGCCAGATTTCTGGGTTTAGGTTTTCCTGGAGGTCCTTTAATAGATAAATTATCTAAAAGTGGTAACAATAAAAAATATCATTTTCCTAGACCAATGCTTGAAGAATCAAATTTTGATTTCTCTTTTAGTGGACTTAAAACATCTTTAACTAGAAAAGTTAATGAATTAAATACAAAGGAAGAGGAATATAAAATTGAAGATATTGCAGCTTCCTTTCAGGAAGCTATAGTAGAAACTTTAGTAGAAAAAACATTAAAAGCTGCAAAAATACATCAGATAAAACAGATTTCTGTTGTCGGAGGGGTAAGTGCAAATTCCAGACTTAGAGAGCTTTTGAAAGAAAGAACTTCAAAAATGGATTTAGATATCTTCTTTCCATCCTTAAGTTTGACCACAGATAACGCAGCCATGATTGCATGTCTGGGATATTACAAATATAAAAATCATCAATTAGGTAATTTAGATTTAGAGGTTCATTCAAATCTTGATTTGTAGATTATGATAAAATAAAGAATATGAAGATACTTGTTACGGGATGTGCTGGATTTATTGGCTCAAATCTAACTGATTATTTATTAAATAAAAAATATTCTGTAATTGGTGTAGATAATTTTAATGATTTTTATTCTCCAAAAATTAAACATGAAAATTTAAAAGATGCTCTTACTCATCAAAATTTTAAATTAATTGAAATTGACTTGCTTGATTTTGAAAAATTAGACAAAGTTTTTAGTGATGAAAAAATTGATGCAATAGTTCATTTAGCAGCCTACGCTGGAGTAACATATTCATTTGAAAAACCTGTTTTATATGTCAGAAATAATATAGAAGTAACCACAGAACTTTTAAATTTATGTAAAAAATATCAAGTTAAAAATTTTATATTTGCTTCTACTTCCTCGATTTATGGAGAAAATCCAACACCTTTTGTGGAATCTATGTCTACAGATCTTCCACTAGCTCCTTACCCTGCAACTAAAAAAGCATGTGAGGTTATGATTTCTACCTTTGTTAAAAATTGCGATTTGAATGCAACTATTTTTAGATTTTTTAATCCTTTAGATATTAGAGTTAGAACTGATTTAGCATTATTTAAGTTAATAAAAAGTGCAGAGTTTGGAGATGAATTTCCCCAGTATCAAGATTTAAATTCTACTGGTAGGGATTATTGTTATTTACAAAATATGCTTGAGGTTATTGAATACGTCATTCAAAATCCTCTAAAATACGAAATATTTAATTTAGGAAACTCCTCCCCTGTCACTTTAGGAAAATTAGTAGAAGCTGTTGAGCAGGTTACAAAAAAGAAAGTTAATTTAGTTAAAATGCCTAAAAGAGCTGGGGAAATGACCTTAACTTACGCCGATGTTTCTAAAGCTAAAAGAATGCTTGGGTATAAAGCAGAGACACCTATAGAATTTATTGTGGAAAAATATTATAAATGGTTTTTATCACAGCCAGAGTGGTATAAAAAAGGAGAATTTTAATGTCAAAAAGTATTAAGAAAAAATTAGTTTCAATTGTAATTCCATGCTACAACGAAGAGAAAAATATTGAGAGATTTGAAAAAGAACTGATTTCGGTTTGTGAGAAAATGAAGGAATATGAATTTGAGTATGTTGCTGTTGATGATGGGTCCGCCAAAGATTTAACTTGGGATAAATTAGAAGATTTATCTAGAAAACATGAAAATTTTATCTCCTTAAGGCATTCTAGAAACTACGGAATGAGTGGTGCCTATCAAACTGGTTTTGATGTTTGTTCTGGAGATTACGTGTTAACTTATTCTTCAGACCTAGAAATTCCTGCAGAGCATATTGAAGATGTTCTTAAAGAATTAGATAAAGGAGCTGATGTTGTAAATACTTTTAGAACAGGTAGGTGGCAAGAATCTCTTAAAGGATCTCTAATTAGAAGATTGCCTTCTAATATTGCTCAAGTATTTATTGAAAAAATTTCAGGATTAAAAATAAAAGATAACGGTTCTGGACTTAAAGGTTTTAGAAAATTCGTTGTTGATAATTTAAAGTTATATGGAGAGATGCATAGGTTTTTACCTGCATACTCTTCTTTGTACACTAAAGATATAAAAGAGATTCCAGTTGAATATAAAGATAGAATGTTTGGTGTTTCTAATTATGGATCTTTAAAAAGAACCATTAGTGTTTTCTTGGATTTATTTACATTAAAATTTATGCTTACATTTTCAACAAAGCCATTTTCATTTATGCCAGGAAGAGCATTTGGCTCAACTGGTTTTGCAGTTTTTACTTTAGGTTTTGTAATTTTGACCTACGTAGTTGTTTATTTAAAATTGTTATTAAATCAAAATATTAACGACAGACCTTTATTTTTTGCAGGACTAATTTTATTAGTGACAGGAGTTCAATTGATGATGACTGGGCTTATTGGAGAGTTATTAATGAGGTCTTATTTTGAAGGTAGTGGAAGAAAACCTTATATAGTAAGAACTAGATTAAATTAATTACTCTACAATTATAATTCCTTCGTGTTCTGAATATAAATGATTGTGAAATCCCCATTTACCTTTTTTCTCAAACTTAAAAATATATTCACCGCCTCTTAGAACAATATCTTTTTGATCGAATTCTGGGTAGATATCGTGAGTTGGGTGGTCATTTGAAGCAACCCACATTTTTCTATCAGAAAGATTTATAAATTTGATACTCTCACCAGTTTTAATAGTAATATTTTTAGGAGAAAAACCTTCATTGTTATATACAACTACTAATCTATCTTGTGTCATTTCTTGTGTTGTTTTTAAATCTTCTTTTGAAACTTTTTTATTATTTTGATAGTAAAAAACTGATGATCCAACTAAAGCTAAGATTAATATAACTCCTAAAAGTTTGTAGTTCATAATTTCCTTTATTTAAAATAATTATTAAATTCTTCTTCAAGACTACTTTGGTATCTTCTAATATTTGTTTGTAAAAAATAACTCATGATTGACTGTGTATTAGTAATTTTTACTCTTTCTTCTTCTGAGATATTTCTATTATTTTTTTGATCATTTAAGTAACTATTTGCAGATTTATATTTTTTATCTAAGCAGTTTTTAATTTTATTTATACTTTCATTTTTACACCAGCTTTCTTGTATAAAGTTTTTTGCGCTAAATTTTATAAACTCTTCTATATCTGGATTTTGTGAAAAGTAACCTTCGTTTGATTCAATTACTTCTTTCAGGTAGATATTTGCATCTTCGTTGGCAAAATAAGTTGCGAGATTTATTTTTCCTGCTAAATTATTTTTTCTAATTTCTGTTACCACTCTTTTAATATCCCCATTGCAGTCATCTAAAGAATCTACAATTACTATTATTAAGTTTTTTTCATTTTTATTTAATGTTTTACTAATTTGATCTAGACTGAATGATACTGGCGATTTACCATTTGGAATAAAAGAGTTTAAAAATTCTGGATTATCAATTTTAGGATCTGAAAGAGGGGTTGCCAAACTTTTATGTCTTAAAACTGATATGCAAGATTCACTATCTGGAATATTATTTATTGAACCTCTATTTCCAAAAGAATAGACTGCAGTTTTGTAATAAGGGTTTGCTAAGTCAGAATTGAGAGCTTTTTTTACACCCTCTCTTATCTCATTAATTTTTTCATTTTTTTTACCTAAAATATTCATTGAGGTTGAGGCATCAAGAATAATGTTTATATTATGAGTTGATTTAAGTGGTGACTCTTGACAAGATGTATTTGCTTTTTCACAATCTATAGTTTCTGAGGAATATGTATTCGTTCCTAAATTTTCTTCTAGAAAGTTTGGAATTTTATCTCCATCGCTATCCTCATCGTATTTACTAAGATCCTTACCATTGTTTTCTTTAGAGTTTGTACTTGGCTGGGTTGTTGTGATATTTTTTTGATTTTGATTATTTGATTTAAATAAGATTCCAAAAACACCAGTTGAGAAGATTATCAGAAAAATAATTCCAACAATTATATAGTTTCTATTTACTGGCTGTAGATCGTCCTGGTTATACATAATTTTCTATATTAATTTTAATATCTCAATGTAAATTGTATAGCAACTAAATATTCCATAAGTAATAAAAATTAAAAATAATAAAATCATTCTAAAAAATGAAGGTCTAAATTCTTTTTCTATTAGAGTGAGGTTTGTCCATAATGATAAACCCGTATGTACAAACATTGCAAAAGCGTTTAAAACAGCAGCTATAATTAGAAGCTGAAGAGGCTGTCCAAAATTTATATAAAAAATTATTATTCCTGCAAAAATTTGTAACCAAAGAAAAATATAGTAGATGGATGGTATTTGAGTTTCTTTTAATTTTTTATTGAAAGTAATTACTGTTGTTTCTGAGAGTATTCTTGAGGTCGCATCCATAACAGTTAGTTGTGTACCGAAAAGTGTAAATGCACAAATTAATAAAAATAAAGTTCCAAAAAAAGAACCGGCTTTATTTGTGATAGCTTTTGATTCGAAAAATAAGAAATCTATATCTTTAAATTGTCCGTTTAAATTATGAGTTGTTGAATATGAAAGAAAAGCTAAGAGAATAATTGTACTTGCTCCAAGCAAGAAAAATACTAAAAAGTGTTCTATATTTACAATTTTCCACCATTTATGAAATTCCTTTTTTGATTCTTTATTGATTGGGAAAGTGTATCCAGAAATACTTACTTTTTCAGTATGAGAATTAAATAATCCAGTAATTCTTCCTACATATTTTCCCATGCCGTATCCTTTTTCTCTTATATAATAGCTTTGAGCTAAATTAAGATTTCCAGCTGCCCCAGAATATGCAAATGCAGATAAAAGAGTTGCCATAGAAATTCCTGCAGGTATAAGGTAATAGTTTTCTCCTTGCCCTATTAATCCTTTAAATAGACTTTCATAGTCCTTAGAATCAGCTAGATAAAAACTTAGAAAAATAATTGTAGGGATAGAGATTAAAATTAGGATGGTTTGAAATCTTTCAATTGTTTTGTATAAAACTTTACCTGCAGACAGAATTACTCCAATCAAAAGTAGCAAACAAATTCCTAAATAATTAAATTCTTTTATACTAAACATGGATGCAAATATCTTTGCGCTTGCTCCAACAATCCCTGGCCAAATCCAAGGAATAAAAGTTGAAAGTAATAACCAAATAGTTATATGTTTAAATTTTCGGTAGTATCCAACAATAATTGATTCACCTCTTAACAGTGAATATCTTTCAATCTCCATATTGATAAAAAATTGAAATAAAATCCCCACAACTGCGGCCCAAATTATTCCCATGCCAAAGTTAGAAGTTAGATACGGCCAAAGAATAACCTCACCGCTTCCCAATCCTAAACCTAGAAGAATTATTGATGGTCCTAAAATTTTTGAAAAGGAGATTGCTTTAGGGAAAGTTTTTTGGGGCTGTTTAAAACTTATCATTGTTTTTATTATACAATTTATTTATATGAAATATAAATTTCCTAAAGATTTTTTATGGGGTGTAGCTACATCTGCTTATCAAACTGAGGGAAATGGTGTGAATACTGATTGGTGGTATCAAGAAACTCACAAAAAAAATACCGATAAATATCCAGAAGAGCCAAGTGGAATTGCAAATGATTTTTGGAATAGATTTGAAGAAGATATTGATTTAGTAAGTGAATTAAATTGTAATTCGTACAGACTTTCTGTTGAATGGGCAAGGATAGAGCCAAGAGAAGGTTTTTTTGATGAAGAAGCGATTTTTCATTATAAAAAAATATTGCAGTATGCAAAGTCAAAAAATTTGAAAATATTTTTGACTTTGCATCATTTCACTATTCCATTATGGTTTAGAGAAAAAGGAGGTTTTGAAAAACTTTCTGCTATTAGGTATTTTGCTAGATACTCTTTTAAATGTGTTGAAGAGTTTAAGGATTATGTTGATTTTTTTATAACCATAAATGAAATAGAAGTACTTTCTTTAATGGGGTACCTTAGAGGTTCTTGGTCACCCATGAAGAAGTCTAAAATTTTAGCTATTTGGGTTCATATTGTTTTACTTTTTTGCCATAAGCAAGCTTATTTAGATATTAAGAAAAAATTTTCAGTCAAAATAGGTTTAGTTAAAAATATTGTCTGGTATGAGGGAAAAGGAGATTCTCTTTTAGATAAAATTAATGCAAGACTAGCTTTTTTTGTAAATAATCATTTATCTTTAATGCCAGTTGCTAAAAATCTTGATTTTATTGGTTTAAATTATTATTTCTCAAATTTAATTAAAAATTTCATTGTTTGTAATCCTTGTGATTCTGAAAGTGATTTGGGATGGTGGATTTCTTTTGATGGTTTAAGAAATACTCTAGTGAGTTTGAGAAGATACAATCTTGATATTTATATAACTGAAAATGGTTTGGCTGATGCAAATGATAAGAAGAGAAAATGGTTTATCAAAAATATGTTAATTTCTGCTTATGAAGCCATGGATGCCAACGAAGTAAATTTAAAAGGATATTTTCATTGGACTTTAACTGATAATTTTGAATGGCATCATGGATATTGGCCTCAATTTGGATTAGTTAAAATTGATAGAAAAAATAATTTAGAAAGAATAAAAAGACCATCTTTTGATTATTATAAATTAATCTGTAAAACAGGAATTGTAGAAGATACAATATAAATAATGCGAATTTTTTTTAAAACTGCCCAAATTTTGATAATTATTTTTTTGATATTACTTTTAATACCTTTTGGATTGTATTTACTCTCAAGCCCTATCCGTAACGATAATGTAACTTACGGATTTAATTTTTCTAATAAGTATGCTCAAGAATTAAATTTAGATTGGAAAAAAGTATTTGAAATGATTTTATCTGAGTTACCATCAAAAAAATTTAGACTGGTGGTTTATTGGAATGATGTAGAACCTACTAAAGGAAAATATGATTATTCTGATATTAAATATCAACTTGATAGATTAGAAAAATATCCAGACAGTGAGGTAACTTTAGTTATGGGAAGAAAAGTAATTAGATATCCAGAATGTCACGAACCGGGATGGTGGCAAAATATTAGAGAAGATGAGGAAAAGAAAAAAGAATTGTTAACTTATGTTGAAAAAACAGTGAATGAATTAAAAAATTATAAATCTATAAAATATTGGCAGGTTGAAAATGAAGCTCTATTTCCATTTGGTTTATGTAGTCCTTTAAAAGATTTAAGGTCTATTTTAAGAGAAGAGGTTTCTTTGGTTAGAAAATTAGATCCAACTAGAAAAATAATCATTCAAGATTCTGGAGAAGGTGGGTTTTGGAAGACATCGCAGGAACTTGGTGACTATGTTGGAATTTCAATGTATAGAAAAGTTTGGTTTGATTTTGGAGGAATTCTAAATGAAAATAGTTTTCAAATTAAATATCCAGTTGGTTCTTCTTTTTATAAAATTAAATCACATATCTTAGGAGTGCCCTATGAAAAAATCAAAGCAACAGAAGTTCAAGCCGAGCCTTGGGGGCCTGTTCGAAACTACCTTCTAACTATTGAAGAATCAAATAAAAGTATGTCCAAGGGGGACTTTGATGGAATTTTAGAATTTACTAAAAATACAGGATTAAGTGAGTTTCATTTATGGGGTGTTGAATGGTGGTATCACATGAAGGTATTTCATAATGAATCCTATTTCTGGGATAAAGCTAAAAGAAATTTTAAATAAGCACTTTTTGGTATAATCAATATATGTGTTTTATTTGTTCTGCAACTAGCGTTCCTGTATGTAATACAGGTGTTTGCCAAGTATCCTTTTGGCAACAAAATATTAATTTATTGATTTTGACCGTGACACCGGTTGTAGGAGGAATATTTTTATGGATCAAAAACCAGATATCAAAATTGAAAAAGAAATAATATTAGAAAAATTTAATAGAACAGATATTTATTTAATCTTATTTTTCTTACTTACTCTTTATACTTTTAATTCGTTTGTTATGTCTGTTTCAGTATTTGCAGTCAGAATTGTGACTGCTATTTCTGATTTAATCCCTTTTATTTCTTTTGCATACGGAGTGATGTTTTTCCTTTTTTTAGTAAATTTTTATAGATTTTACTCAAGTATAAATACAAACGATACTTCAGAAAAAAAAGAATTATTAAATAGTTCTATAATTTCCTTTTTTGTTATTCTAGTTTTGAATATTATTGCAGAGATATTAATTTCTAGAATTAAATTTTAATTATGAATATGAACCCAAAACAGCTTGAAGCAGTAACTCATTTTGAGGGGCCAGCCTTAGTATTGGCCGGCCCTGGTTCTGGAAAAACACGCGTTTTAACAAACAGGATTATACACCTTATTAATGAAAAAAAAATTAGTAAAGATAACATTCTTTGCGTAACTTTTACCAATAAGGCAGCAAAAGAGATTAAAGAAAGAATTGCTCACTCACTTCATGAAAATGAAAATTTTGTTTCTTGGGTCGGGACCTTTCATTCTGTTTGTTCCAGAATATTAAGGAAAGATGGTAAGTGGGTTGGAGTAGGGGTTAATTTTGTGGTTTATGATACAAATGATTCTTTAGCTTTAATAAAAGAATCAATGAAAAGTTTGAATATTGACGTTAAAAAAATTAATCCGTACGCCGTAATGGAAGCTATCAGCAGTGCAAAAAATGAAATGGTTGACGAAAATGAATATTCCAAAATTTCTTTTAATTTTTTCTACAAAAATGTGGCTAAAATTTATCCCTTATATCAAAAAAAACTGAGAGAAAATAATGCTTTAGACTTTGATGACATAATTGGAATGACTATTAAATTATTTGTTGAACAACCTAATTTACTAGAAAAATATCAAGAAACATTTAAATTTATCCTAATAGATGAGTATCAAGATACAAATAAAGCTCAATATACTTTAGCCAAAATGCTTGCTGAAAAATATAAAAATTTATTTGTAGTAGGAGATATGAGTCAGGCAATTTACTCCTTTAGAGGTGCTGATTATAGAAATATTTTGCAATTAGAAAAAGATTATCAAAATTTGTTGGTTTTTCACTTGGATCAAAACTATAGATCTACCAAAAAAATTTTAGAATCGGCAGTTAAAGTTATAAAAAATAATCCATCACATATTCATTTAGATTTATGGACCGATAATGATGAAGGTGAGGAAATAGATTTATTTACCGGTCTAAATGAGCATGAAGAATCTATGTATGTTTGTGATTCTATTCAAAGATACAGAAGCTTAGGGTTGAATTTTTCTAAGTTTGCAATTCTTTATAGAACAAATGCACAGTCCAGAACTATTGAGGAATATTTAATTAGAAGCGGTATTCCTTATAAAATATTTGGTGGAGTAGGGTTTTATTCAAGAAAAGAAATTAAAGATTTAGTTTCATATCTTAAAGTTTTTTATAATCCAAAAGATTCTCTTTCTTGGGATAGGGTTTTAAATACCCCAACTAGAGGTGTGGGGGATAAAACAATTGAAAAAATAAAGGAGGCAAATTTTGATTTAAATTTAATTGATCAAAAAACTAAATTTCCTTTCTCAGAATTAATTCAATCTGCTGATTTACATTCTACTTTAGAACTTCTAGATATGGTTTTAGAGAAAACAAATTATATTGCTTGGATAAATGATGGGACTGAAGAAGCCGAAAGTAGGATTGAAAATATTCAGGAGCTAAGAAGTGTTGCTTCTCAGTTTTTACTTTTAGCTGACTTTTTGGAAAATGTCTCTTTAATTGAATCTTCAAATAAAGCCAAAGATTCTGATATTGAGGCAGTAACTTTAATGACAGTTCATTCTGCAAAGGGATTGGAGTTTGATCATGTTTATATGATTGGGATGGAGGAAGGTTTATTTCCTCATTCTAGAAGTCTAATGAATCCTACTGAAATTGAAGAAGAGAGAAGGCTGATGTATGTTGCGATAACTAGAGCAAAAAGGAAGTTAACTTTAAGTAATGCCAAAGCTAGGCTTTATTTTGGAAATGTACAAATGAATTTACCAAGTAGATTTTTGCTTGAAATGGGTAAATTAAATAAAATTCAAAGTTCTAGATTATAGAAACTATTTTGTACCTAATCTTCCACCAGATGGTACCCAAAATGTTTTATTAATGGTTGAACAATCAGACAATGTCCCTAATGTATCTCCATTAGGATTAGCAGCACATTTAGAGGTGGAGATATACTGTGTAGATGTAAGTGTAATTCCTACGTTTGGGACAGAAGTAGAGCTATAAGATATATAAAACCCTGCTGGAAAAGTTGCATCACTTGATACAATTCCTGCATTTTTTAACTTTGATAAAGTACTTGCGGTAATTTCACCTACAATTAAACCATTAGAATATGGTAGATTACCTGTAGTTATAAAATAAGTGTAAAGTTGTTGTTGAAGTTTGGTAGCTGCGTCTACATTGCTTGTATCAACTGCTTTATTTCTATTATCTAATATTCCAGGATTCAAAATAACAGTGGCTGCTAAAATTCCTATAATAGCCATCACAATAATTAACTCAAGTAATGTAAATCCTTTGTTATTTTTAGAAAAATTTAAATTCATTCTATAAATATTATTTAACTAATTTGTATTTAAGTCAATGAAATTAACTTTTTATTAAGGTTATTTGAAAAAAATTTCTTAGACCTCCAAAGGCAAGTTTTTTAGACCAAGAGGTTTGTTTTTCTTTTAAGTCTTTATTTGAGATTATTTGAAAATGTTTTAATTCTAATCCAGGGATTTTTGAATATTTTTCTTTCAAAAATCCCAGTTCTTTAAGATTTAATTCTTTTAAATCTAGCCTTTTAGTTTCAGATTTTTCTAACTTTGGGTCGTATCCAAAAATAATTTCAATTTCACCTTCTTTTTTCAACATTTTTGCCAATTTTTTAAATATTTCTTTATCTACATTAACTACATATTTTAAAAGAACTCCCCATGGTAAATGTATATAAATTTTATTAAAGAAATTGTCTGAGCTTTCAAAATTTTCTATAGAAGCATTAATGAGAGTCGCATTTGTTAATTTATTTCTATTTATTTCTCTTTGATACTCTTTGAAGTTCACAGATGGCTCTATTCCAATATATAAATTTTTTGGGTGTAGGACGGCAGATTTATAGATAAATCTGCCGTCCCCTGTTCCTATATCTAAAATGTTTAAGTTTGTCATATAATGTTTTCTAATGAGTACATATATTTTACCCTTTTGGAAAAAAATTGGGACATCTTCATCTATTATAGCTAAAAGAGTCTCAGAAAAGTTAAATTTACCAACTTCTCACACTGGAACTCTTGATCCGATGGCTGAAGGAGTTGTAAAAATTATTGTTGGGGAAGATTCAAAAAATAAAGAAAACTATATTTCAACAAATAAAACTTATCAATTCAAATTTCTATTTGGTATTTCAACAGACACTCATGACGCCTTGGGAATGATTGACCGTATTTCAGAGAGCAGTTCTATAGACGAAGAGAAATTAAAGATTGAATTAAATAATTTTTTAGGCTCTTATAAGCAACAATATCCAAATTTTTCCTCAAAAAAAATAAATGGCAGATCTTTATGGGAATATGAAAGACAAAATTTTCCAGTGCCTGAGGTTTTTATTGAAGGGGAGGTTATCAAAATAATAAGTTCTAAGCTTAAGGTTATTACAAAGGACAAATTGCTTTCTAAAATTTTTGAACAAATAAATTTGATTCACGGAAATTTTAGACAAAAAGATATTACTATTTCATATCAAAAAGCAGATTTACCAAATCAATTTACATTTTTAGAGGTTGAAATAGAAATGACAAGAGGTTTGTATGTGAGAGGTTTAGCAAGAGATTTAGGAGTGAGAATTAATATGCCTTGCATTATCCTAGATTTAGTAAGAACAAAGGATGGTGAGACAGGAATCCAAGATTGTTTAAATCCAGAAGATTATTTTCAAGAGGAAATTTTGAAAAATCAAAATTTCCTCTTCCCAGATTTTAAAAAATTGTGATAGCATAAAATACATGAGTCAAGATTTAATAACTAGAAGATTACAAATTCTTAAAGATTTAGAAAATGAGAAAGATAAAATAGCTAAGGCTAAACAAGATTTTTTAGATAATGACGAGCATTACGCACAATTAAAAGATAGAAATACTGTTCATAAAGATGCTTGTAAGGTTCTTAAAGAGCAGATAGAGGAAAAAGCACATATTAAAGAGATTAATATGCAATTAAAAGATAAAGTCAAAGAGATAAAAGAATTAAAAGAAATCCTTTCCCAAGAATTAGCAGATTACTATAGGAACGAAGGTACTATGCAAATTGAGGATGGGGAAGGTAATATTAAAAGACTTAAATTTAATGTTTCATTAGTCAATTAATTTGGTATAATAAAGACATATGGCTCTAGGTAAAAAAAGAAAAGAAAAACAAAAAAAGAGAATGATTAAAAGAACCATTAAGAGAAAAAAAAGAATCTCTTAATATCTTAGTTTCCTGCCTTTTTTTAAATGAAATCCACCTTAATATCTAAAAATAAGACCTATAGTTTACCTATTTTTCTAACTGACGCTACCTTTGGTGTAGTTAAATCTGTTGATTCCAAAGATATTCAAGATTCCCAAATTAGAGGTGTGGTGGTAAATACATACCATCTACTTAACGAACCTGGAAGTAAGGTAATAGAAGGTTTTGGGGGTATTAAAAACTTTATGAATTTTGATGGTCTAACTGTTACCGATTCTGGTGGATGGCAAATTTTTTCTTTAATTCACAGAAATAAAAAGGCAGGAAAAATTACCGAAGATGGAGTTATTTTTTCATACGGAAAACTTAAAGGAACTCTTTTTACTCCAGAAGATTGCATTCAAACACAATTTGAAATTGGTTCGGATATTATTATTTGTTTAGATGACTTTACCCCTCCAAATGTCAGTGATGAGAAAATTTTAGACACTGTTGAAAGAACAATTAGATGGGCAAAGAGATGCAAAATCAAATATGAAGAGATGTTAAAAAAATATAATTTTAGTGAAGATAATAGGCCTCTATTGTTTGCAGTGGTTCAAGGAGGGGACAAAATTCATTTAAGAAAATATTGTATAGATAAATTATTAGAAATTGGATTTGATGGTTATGGTTTTGGAGGGTATATGATAGATGAAAATGGAGATTTAGATTTAAATGTCTCTGAGAAACTTGCGAAATTAATCCCTGATAATTTTTTTAAATTTGCGTTAGGAGTTGGAGATCCGTCTCAAGTTATCAAATGTATGGAATACGGTTGGGAAATTTTTGACTGCACTTTACCAACCAGGGATGCCAGACACAAAAGACTTTATATATTTAATCATGAAATAAATAACTTTGAAGATTTAAAAAAGGATAATTTTTTTAGTTATCTATATTTAGGAAAAGACAAGTTTATTAATTCTAACGAAAAAATTTCTAATTTTTGCGATTGTTATACTTGTAAGAATTTTTCATTAGGTTATCTTAACTACTTATTTAAAATCAAATCTGTTACTGCATATAGATTGGCATCAATTCACAACATGAGATTTTATTCAAAAATATTTGATGCTTATTTACAAAAATAATTCTAAAATAGTTTTATGATTTTTGAATACAATTTAATATGGATTCTATTTTTTATATTTCAGATTTTAATTTTAAATATTATTGCTGCTAGATTTCATGCATATTTATTCCATTTAACAGGAGTTACTGCACAAAACGGGGGTGGAAAATTTTCTGTTAAAATTGCTGGTTTTCTTTTATTCACTGGTACCTTAATTCACGAGTTGTCTCATATATTAATGGCTGCAATTCTTTTTGTAAGAGTAAAAACATTAAATATTAAAACTGAAATTACAGAAGATAAACATATCAAATTTGGTTCAGCTGAAGTAGAGTTAGTTGATCCTTTTAGAAATTCACTTGTAGGAATTGCACCTTTAATTTTTGGTATTTCGCTTATTTATTTTTTGGCTTCAGGAGTTAGTTTTAACAACTTTGGTTGGGGAGAGTTATTTAAACTTTTTTTAATATCTCAAATTTCTAATACTATGTTTCTCTCTAGGTCCGACACAGTTTACTTAAAGTACGTAGTTATATTATTTCTTGTTATTTTTATAATTATTTGGGTTATAGATAAAGTTTACAATTTTTTTAATCTAGACACTTATTTGTCTCTTATTTGGAAATTTTTATTTAGTAATTCCTATGTAGAAGTATTAAAAAATATAAATTATATTTTTTTGTTAGTTATAATTTTTAATTTAATTAATAATAGTATTTTAAAATTGTTGTCAAAGTATAAAAGATATTGACAATCAATGTATAAGTTTGATTAAATATAAGTATGAAACTTTTTCTTGCCTATTTATTTCATGGTGTAAAATTTAACACCAAATTTTGAAGGAGGTGAATCCAAATGCCAGTAAAAAAGAAAACAGCTGCTAAAAAAACAACAGCTAAAAGAGCAACTGCTAAGAAGACTGTTAAAAGAACAGTAAAGAAAGCAACTGCTAAAAAAACAACTAAGAGAAAAACAGCTACTAAAAAAAAGTAATTTCTCTTAGTTGAGTATTTAGTTTTAGAAAGAACTAAAGATTATGTGTAAAACATGTGCGGCTCATTCAATGAAAAAACCAAAAAAAACTACTGTTAAAAAGAAAACAACAGTAAAAAAAGCTGGTAAAAATAAATAATTACTATAATTAATAATTCGAATTAGTAATTAGGATGAGGCGGAATATCTGATTCCGCCTCATCTGCTTTTAAACTATTTTTTATGGAAAATAATGTATTTGTTATCTTCTTTATCAAATTCTTCTATTACTTCAAAATTTGAATAAATTTTTTTAATTTCATTTAATTCTTCTTGATCATATTCATGACAGTATCTATGTTGAGAATAATCACCCTTCCATCCTAAAAAATAGTCCCCATTTTCTTTTCTATAGAAATTTGTTTTAAATTGAGTATCGTCTTTTGATTTATCGAAATTCCAAAACGAAAGAATTAGATAACCGTTTTGAGATACCAATTCGCCCAAATTTCTAAACCAAATTTTCCTAAAATCCTTGCTTGGTATATGGTGTGTAATACCAAAACCTACTACTGCATCAAATTGATGATCTAAGATGACTTTTTCTGTATTGATAAAATCAACTTTTAGGAAATTATCATTGGGAAATTTCTTTTTATTACTCTCTATAAAAGAGTCGTTACTGTCTACTCCAAGGTAATTAATTGAGATTTTATTCTCACTAAGGAATTTTAAAAATCTGGCATTACCGCAGCCTAAATCTAAGATTTGCATTCCTGATTTAAGATATTTTAATGAATTTTCAAACCCTTTCCAATAAAATTCTCTTGATTTATCAAAACTTTCAGCATTTTTTGAATAAAATTCGTTATTAAGTTGTGCTATCTCTAAAATACCGGTATTTAGCATATTTTCAGGTTTAATTATATAATATAGGTTACTTTTATGCAGCAAAAGAGAATTGACCTAAAAATGAATAGAAACAGGATTATAGAGGCTTTGAAAACGCTTTCTAGTCTTAAATTAAAGGATCCAAAGGAAATAGAAAAAATTCTTCGAAAATATAAGTCAATAGAAAATGAAGTATTTTCTAAAAGTGTTTTATTAACTACCTACGAAGATCTAAAAAGAAATAATGAAATTTACTTTGATATCGAGTCTGAGAATAATCTTTATCATATTTTAAAAATGAAGGAAACCAGAACTATTTCTGGAGTAACCCCTGTTACAGTTTTAACAAAACCATTTCCTTGTCCTGGTAAATGTATATTTTGTCCAAATGATATAAGAATGCCAAAATCATATCTATCAGATGAGCCGGGAGCTCAAAGAGCTTTATCAAATAAATTTGATCCGTATCTGCAAACTTTTAATAGACTTTTAGCTTTCAAGAATACTGGTCACCCTATTGATAAGATAGAGTTAATTATTTTAGGCGGAACTTGGTCTTCTTATCCTGATAGTTATCAAATATGGTTTGTAAAAAGGTGTTTTGATGCTTTAAATGAATTTGAAAATTACAAATCAAATGAAATGTTGAAAAATAATGAATTAGAACTTCCATTTGAAGAGCATAAATTAGAAGATATAGATGGTTTAGATTTAAGTAAAAGTTATAATCAGATAATTTCAAACGCAATTAAAAATACTCAAAATATATTGAACGAAAATGCTACATGGGAAGAGTTATTTTTAGCACACTCAAAAAATGAAGAATCTAAATCAAAATGTGTCGGCTTAGTAATTGAAACTAGACCGGATGAAATAACTCAGGATGAAGTGATAAAAATTAGAAAACTAGGTGCAACAAAAATTCAAATTGGTATCCAAAGTTTAAATGATGAGGTTTTGAAAAAAAATAAAAGAGGTCACGATACAAATAAAACAAAAGAAGCTTTAGATTTAATTAGAAGAGCTGGTTTTAAAATTCATGGGCACTACATGCCTAATCTTTATGGATCAAATCCTGAGTTAGATAAAAAAGATTTCGAAAAAATGTTTCAGGAGGATTTTTATAGACCAGATGAATTAAAAATTTATCCTTGTAGCCTGATTAAGACAGCAGAACTAATGAAGGTATATCATCAGGGTTTGTGGGAACCCTACACTCAAGAAGAATTGGGGGAAGTAATTTCTCACCATATCTTAATAACTCCAAGATATTGTAGGTTAACTAGAATTATTAGAGACATTCCTTCTACAGATATTGTAACTGGAAATAAGCTAACAAATTTTAGACAAATTGCCGAGAATATTATAAAAAAATCAGGTAAGAAAATTTCAGAAATAAGAAGCAGAGAGATAAAAACTAAAGCATATAATCAAAATTTAGAAACTAAAATCACAAAATATGAGACAAGTTCAACTCTTGAGTTTTTTATTGAATTTACTAATGAGAGAGATGAAATTTTTGGTTTTTTAAGACTTTCATTACCAAAAATTTCATCATATATTTCTGAGTTGAATTCTTGCGCGATAATTAGAGAAATTCACGTATATGGACAAAGTGTTGAAGTTGGAAAAAAAGATTTGGAAAAAACTCAGCATCAGGGTTTGGGAAAGAGATTGATTGAGATAGCTGAAAATATTTCAAGAGAAAATCACTTTCATAAATTAGCTGTTATATCTGCGATTGGTACAAGAAAGTACTATGAAAAAAATGGATTTAAATTACATGAACTTTATCAATTAAAAAATTTATGATTAAATAAATCTATGGACAATAAAGAAAATTTAAAAAAAATAATTATATATGGTGCGATGTGGTGCCCAGATACATTAAGAGCGCTTTCTTTTATGAATCAAAATAAAATTGATTTTGAATTTAGGGATATTAATGAGGATGAGGAAAATACTAAATTTGTTAATGAAACAAACAATGGAAAGACTATTATCCCAACTATCATTTTTCCTGATGGAACTATTCTTACAGAACCTTCTAATTCAGAATTATTAAGAATTACTCAAAAATAACTCCACGGTTAAGTAAATTTTTTGGATCCAATTCTTTTTTTATTTCGAACCACTTATTAAGTGTTTCTCCTCCAAATTGATATTCAAGTTCTTGATCTGAGAGTTTATGTATTCCATAAAGATATCTTTTTCCTTTTAGTTGATAAGTTATTTTTGTTAAATCATGGATAGCGTTTAATGTTTTTTTTATTTCTGACTTTGGTATTGTAGGCATAAGTCCTATACCAAAAGAATATTTTCCCTCTATTTTTTCTACTTCAGGTGCTAATGGGAAGTTGTTTCCTTGGTATTTTCCAATATAAGTTGGCATCATATTTATAGAAATTTTTCCATTTAAAAATGACTGTGTAAGGATATATTTTTCTAAATCATAATTTTTAATTACCTCTCTTAAAATTGGTAAAAATTTTTGATAATTTTCAAAATTAAAAATATAGTCTGACCAAGGATGTATTCCCAAAATATGATTTCTTTTTAAATCTATTGGGTAGTAATCAAAAATTTGTTTTTTATTTATCTCTGTATAATTAAAATTGAAATCAAAATATTCTTGATCATGTTCCTTAAGGATAATTTTATAGCCAGAATAGAGTTTGTTTTTTACATTTTCAATTTCTTCCTCCATTTTATTTGATTCAAAAATAAGCATTAATGCGTTTGGATTTACTCCAAACCAACTTCCTCCCTTGGAGATTCCACTTATACCTACTATTCTGGTGTCAAAAAGTATTTTTTCAATATTTTCAAAGTATCCTTTATCTGAAAAATTTAGAACCTCTAGAATAGATATTTTTGTTTGAGATGGGATCACTTTTAATGTGATTTCTGTAATTATTCCTATTTTTCCAAAACCTGCCACTGCATATTTAAAATAGTCAGTATTTTTTTCATAATCGCATTCAATTTCTTCTCCTTTAGGTGTTATTAATTTTATTTTAATAACTTGATCCCAGAGTCCCCCGTATTTAAATGAAAATGGTCCTATACCTCCAACACTTAAAGTTCCTCCAATTTGAATTTTCTGACCTGGATTATTTGGAAATACTGCTAATGAGTATTTTGGAAAGTTAATTTTTTTAAAGATGTCGTCCCATGTATCTCCTGCTAAAACTTTTACTTCTAATTTTTCTTTATTAAACTCAATATTTTTAAGATATGAAAGATTGATTTGATATTCACTAGTTAGTGTTTGTCCATTTACAGAGTGCCCTGTATTTCTAATTGTAAAATTTTTGTTTTCTCGGTAAAGTTTTGCAACTATTATTTTTAATTCATCTACAGATTTTGGAAAATATACTTCTTTGGGTGTTTTAAAATATATATTTCCAAAATCTGTTTGTTCAGTATTCACTTTATTGATTGATTATTTCAACTTTACTTATTAGGACGTTTTCTGAAGGCCTATCGTTTGCACCTACTTTTATATTTGATATTTTTTCAACTATTTCCATTCCTTCAACTACTTCGCCAAAATTTGTATGTTTTCCATCAAGCCATGGGGTGCTTTGAGCTGTTACTATAAAGAATTGTGATCCATTAGTATTTGGACCTGCATTAGCCATGGCTAAAGAGCCTTTAACTAATTTTTTTCCTGACTGTTCGTCTGGGAAAGAATAACCAGGGCCTCCAGTTCCGTTACCAATTGGATCTCCTCCTTGAATCATAAAGTCCTTTATAACTCTATGGAATATTAATCCATCATAAAATTTATTATTTGCTAGATAAACAAAATTATTTACTGCTAAGGGAGCTTCTTTAGCAAATAATTTAATTTTGAAGCTACCTTGATTTGTTTCAAATTTAGCAAGATAAGTTTTATTTGTATCAATTACTTGTGTTGGTAAAGGCATTTTAGTTTTTTGCATGTTTGGGTTACTTTCTAAATTATTAATATTTGTTGGATTGGAATTTTGAGGTTCAGTGTTTTGTTGAGTAAGAACTTTTTTAAGGTCCGAATTATTATTTTCTATAGGTTTAGTTAAGTACAAAATAGCTACAACTAAAACAATTCCTATTAGAGGCAAAATTTTTAAAAATTTATCATTCATGTTTGATATTATACTATCAAAAATTTAGTTTTTTCATTTATTTTGTTATAATAAGGGCATGAGTTTTAACATCTCAGATAAATTTCATCTTTATCAAAAGGATAGAATTCCCGAAAAAAAGACAAAAGTTTATTTTTACGAACATAAGAAAACTAAAGCAAAAATCCTTTTTTACGATTGTGAAAATGAAAATGCAACTTTTTCTATAAATTTTCAAACACCGGTAAATAACTCAAAAGGAATCACTCATATTTTAGAACATATGGTTTTTGAAGGTTCTAGAAAATATCAGCAAAAAGCTAATTTTGATTATCTTTTAAACAATTCATTGGCTACATTTATTAATGCTTTTACTTGGCAGGATAAAACCACATATATTTTTTCATCTAGTTTTAAAAAAGATTATTTAAATTTATTAGATATATATTTAGATTTTACATTTTTTCCTCTATTAGATGAATTTACTTTTAAAAGAGAAGGGTTTTTTTACAGTAAACAAGGGGATTCTTTTGAATTCAATGGGATTGTGTTTAATGAAATGAAAAATTCTTTGCTAGGTTACGATAGAAAAAATTATTTTGAATGTATGAAGGAATTATTTCCTGGATCAACATATTCTCATCTTCAAGGTGGGGACCCTATTGAAATTGTAGATTTAACAATAAATGATATCCGAAATTATCACAGAGATTTTTACCACCCATCTAATTCATATACAATTTTATATGGAAAGATTGATAAAAAGAAAGTATTCGAAAAATTAGATGAATATTTTTCAGAATTTGAAGAAAAAAAGATTGTTTTAGATAATAATTTTACAGTACTAAGTGAGCCAAAAAAACTAACAGATTTTTATCAAGACTACCACAACGATGGAAAAGTAAGTTACTCTAAGTCTATTGTTTTTGATAAGATTTCTTTTGAAGAAGAGGTTGCTTTGGGTTTTTTAAATGACCTACTTTTTAAGTACGAATTTTCACCAATGAAAAGAGCTTTAGAAGATTCGGGTTTAATAAATGGTATTTATGGATCTGACATTGAAAATGAAAATGGCATTCCTTACTTTAAATTAGAGCTAAGATCTATTGATGAAAAAAATATTTTAAAGATTGATGAGTTATTTACAAAAAATCTTCATAAATTGTCAAAAAAAATTGATAAAGAAATTAAAGAAACAGTTTACAAGAAACTTCAATTTAAAACAAAAGAATTTAATTTTTATCAAAATCAAGGTGTAGATTACTTCATGAGTAGTATTAGCAGATTCATAGGAGGAGAAAATCCATCCGAAGTTTTTAAGACATTAAAAATTCTTAAAATAATAAATAAATATACTAAAGGAAAAAAATTAGAAAATCTTTTAAAAAAACATTTTTTGAATAATCAAAGAACACTTGATTATACTTTAAAACCTAATTCGAATTTACTAGAAGAGTACAAGGTGTTAATTGATACTAAATTAACAGATAAACTTAAACTTATAGATGTTAAAAAATTAAACAAAGAGATTGAAGAGTTAGAGGAATGGAAGGAAATTCCTAAGAAGGATCATACATATAAAAATCAAAAAAAGATTGGAATAAAAGATCTAAATGTTACTGTCACCAAGTTTAAAAATAAATACGAAGATAAGATTTTTCAAACAATTTTACCAACAGAAGATATTGTAAGACTTGAATTACTTTTTGATTTATCAAAGATTGACATGGATAAGCTAGAGTATTTTTCTATTTATTTATACATAATTAATTTTATTTCTACAAAAAATTATAATTTTGAAAAATTTACTATGCTTAAAAGTAAATATTTATCTACTGTAAATTTTGATATTAAAACTTTTGAAGATAAAGAATTAGATGAGGGCTACTTAACACTTTCTATTTCGGCGAAATATTTAAAACCTGATTTTGATCAATTAATTCATATTATGGATGAATTTGTAAATCATATAAAATTTAACGAAAAAGAAAGAATGAAATATTTAGTGACTGAATTTTACGAATTAACAAAAAATAAATTAGATAGAAGTTTTAGCTCATATTCGAAAACTTTTTTAA
>Ga0214923_10000896_pt1 | contig 43860 bp, 77 predicted proteins | sample LL1510_MetaG_FD_177993 | JGI IMG/M metagenome (GOLD analysis project Ga0214923, IMG submission 177993) | Freshwater microbial communities from Lake Lanier, Atlanta, Georgia, United States - LL-1510 | ecosystem: Environmental > Aquatic > Freshwater > Lake | place: USA: Georgia | collected... | reverse complement strand
GCGTGAAAGTAATTCAAAACGGAAGAAATGCGCCTACAATTCTTTTTTGACGGAAAGCCCGCGCGGGAAGTAATCGATCTAATGAAAAAACACGGCTTCAAATGGTCCCCCTTAAATTCCTGCTGGCAAAGGCTATGGAATGGCAACGCGATTTATTCCGTTAAGCACTTTATTAAACCAGAACTTGAACGAATTTTAATCAACTAAACTAGGTAAAAAAATGAAAGAACTAATCAATCAAATGCTCGATGGTGAAATTGACATCTACCAAATCCACACCGCACCCGAAGGCGAGCTACAAGAGCAACTTAGTAAAGAAATCGACACTCTTTACAACGAGGCGGCACAAGGCGGGTATCATTTAGACGATGATGCTGAGGAAATTTACGAACATATTTTAGAGCAATACGAAAATTTATTAAAACATTAATTAGGCAGGTAAGCAATGAGTCTTAAAAAAATCAAAGAACAAGAAAATGGATAAAGAAACGTTGGAAAAATTATATTTGGAAGGCGGCGCGGATCTAGTATCTGAAAAGCTCGATTGCTCGATTCCGATTGTTTATCGCTTGCTAAAAGAAGCAAATATTAAACTTGATGGCAGAAAGAGAAATTCTGGCAGAAAGAAAAAATTTGAATTAGAGAAATAAATTGAAATCTGGGATCAAAATTTAATTTAAAAATTATGAAAGAAAAAATGAGCGAAGCAATAATCAACTACATAGATAATACTGACATCAAGAATATTCCTGATGTGATGGTTGTCCTGATCATGGTCTTTGAACGTGCAAACGAGATACAGCTTAAATGCTTACAAAAACTTTTAAATAGGGCGGGTTATGATTGTTAATTTGAAAGAAGAGCTTATCGACAAGATCGACCGCTGGTTTAATCGTATCTCTGACGAAGAGCTACGCAAAGTTATCGCTAGATTGAACATTAGCTATTCAGAACTAATCAATCAGCTTTTTGACTTAGAGGAAAAAAGCGTGCAAGAAGTTATTGTTTTTTACAACAATTTGGAGATTAAAAATGTTTACAAATAACAGAAGAAAAGAATTCTTTCAAAAAGACGGCGAGAAATTCTATTTGAAAATTGTCAATACTGAACAAACAATGCGCGAACAAGTTGAGCTTATTTCAATGCTTAATAGACTAGCTACTGAGTCAGAAATTGATTTAGATAAGAGCTTGAGAACTCGCGGCGAGCGTTTAAAGACTTTACATGAACCGCACCAACTTTGGCAAATTAGCGAGGAATGGCTTTCAACGTCTTTTGAGAATGAATCAAACAGAAATGTTTTTATCATCGAAAACGAAGCAGGAAAGCCAATTTCCGCGACGATAGCATTGATTAACTGCCCGCACTACCGCGAGACAATGAAAGTTTCTGAAGACGTTGGCACGTTTGTTTATATTACACACGTCATCACTGACGAGAATTTTAAAGGAAATGGGCTGTTTTCGCTTACGCTAAACAAAATAATGACGATGCTCTCAAATCCGAAGCGCGATTTGCCGACTCCGATTGATTATTCAATTTCGATAAGTGCAGCTGAAGCGGTCACAGAAAGTGACCAGTCGGAGACAACTTATGTCATGAACTTGCCGCGCTATGCTAGAATGTGGCAAAATAGATTTGAAGACAACAAGCTTCAATTGCGTTATCAGAGTTTCGAGAGTCCGAAATTGCAAGAAGGGCGGGATAGATTAGAAATCGAGTCTTTCCTTGACGAAGGAGGCAATCTTGATGAGAAGGCGGTTAGTGATCTGGTTAAATCTCGGGCACCAGAGGCTAGTAGCGAGGGAAAGTGGGTTAGAGGTTTATTTTTAGAAGGCCGACAAACTAAATCGCATGAAGAAGCTGTAAGTTTCAAAAGAAAAACAAATCCTAAGATTCAACAACAAACGAGATAATAAAATGAAAAAACTTTTAGAAGAATTAATATTGCCAGCACTAATAGTCTTAATGTTCTGCGTTTATTATTACTTAAGTCAATTAATGCTAGAAAACAGCGAGCACATGCAGGATATTAAAAGATTCGACAAGATCGAAGAAATTTTGAAAAAAGGTCGAACAAAGTCTATTGACATTTAATTTCACAAAAGTAACGTTGTTTTGAGTCTGAATCACTCATTAGCTGGGAGCTTAAAAATTCCCAGCTTTCTTTTCAATTGGCTAGTCGTTGTGGTTTTCGTATTTCCACGCAGGGCGGCTAGCTTATTGAGACGAAAGTCTTTTTGTGTAATTTCTCAGCGTCACTAATATTCGAGATGTGGCGTTGAGACTTTGCCAAGTGTTTTGTTCACTGCGTAGCGGGGGATGAAACAAATCGGACTAAGGGGCTGGCAAGTCTCCTGCCGTGAGGCGAAAGCCAATAAAATCTTGCCAAACTAGCTAGAAATAGCGGGAAAGCTGAAAAATTAGGTTTTCTTAAATTCCGAAAGGACAAGCCCTGCACGCAAAGGCGGGGAGTAAATACCGCCCCTCGTCTATAACTAGGACGCCATCGCATAGGTGGAGAGGTCAGTAATCAATCTGGCGGGGCGAACCTTGGCACGGGGAAAGATTAGTGCAAAAATACTCTCTGTTAGAGCTAGGGCGGCGGTTATAAACGCTTAAGATATTTGATATCGGTTCCCAACGGCTGCAAGTATTACCGCGCAAGGCAGGGATAAAGCGGGTGCGGGGTTCCCAAAAGTAGCGACCTGACAGCTCGGAAAGACGGCAACCTAGCCTAGGTAAAGATGAAGGCAATAGATCATTGTGGCGGAAATAAAGACGCAGCAGGATTGTTTGAAAGTAAGTGACAATCTTTGGTTATTCTAGAAAGACCAGTAATGCGCCAAAAGGTAAATTAACTATTCCCGTTTAATTGGGTGAATTTGTGTTAATTTTGGGCATATAAGGGGTAGTTCCTTATCAATGACAAGTTAGCCTTCTGTAAAAAGGCAAATATTAACCAAACAATAGTTATATGTGGATTAAAGAAAGAATAATGACTGTAATATTTCTTTGTAGTGTTATGGCTTTTTTAATTACTTCTTTATTTGGAATATTATTACTAATAAATTTTTTATAAATAAAATGGAAGAAAAAACATTAGGGGAAATAAGGGTAAGAATAGATTTTAATGCGTCAGGTAATTCAACTGTGAACGACATAAAAAGAAATTCGGCACAAATGATTGACCTATTAAAACACTTACAAACAGACGGTGGTCAAAGTGAAAAAAATCGCTTGATAGCCATTGCTCAAACCAAATACGAAGAAGCCGCAATGTGGGCAGTAAAAGCGGCAACGGCTTAAGATGTAAAAAGGCGCTTCGCTCAAGTAAAGATGAAGGCGGGAATATCAATAAAATGGTAGAGTTAGCAATAACTCAAAAGCTAGTAATATCACATCTGCAAGCGTGGTAAGAATTCTTGCCAGTTAGTCCTTCTGTAAAAAGGCAATTTCTCTTGATTCTTGGAAATAAAGGTTGATTGTGTTAGACACCAACGCACGCGCTAGCGTTAAGTCGTAAGACAAACCGTGGGAGTGAAAGCCAGTCAATGTAAGTTGGAAACTCGGGCTAGGGGCGTTGGAAGTGTTAGAAGAAATTTTATTAGGATTGGGAAGAATCCGAAATTATCATATGCCCACGCGGCAAATCGGCAAGGTTGGCTTCCCCCAGCCTTGCTAACCAACTACAGGGGAAGAGTTATGGCGGGAAGAAAAGGAGCTTTGTTCGGAGGCAGTGGAGCCAAAGAAAGCAGCACTAAACATTATCAAAAAGCTTTAAAACAAGCATCACCAACTTTTAAAAAGAAAGATTTCAATCATTACGTCGGCAAGAGAATGTCGGAAAGTGAATTGGAAACTTATTTAATGGGAGACACAATCCAGTGTCTAGAATGTGGCCTACATTATAATCATCTAACTTTGCATCTTCACCATTCTCACTTAATGACCAGAGAAGATTATTGTTTAAGATATGGTATTCCTCCCTCTACAACTTTAGTGGGTCAATCAATTAGAAAAACTATTAGCAATTGTAGAAAGGAAGAATTTAGTAATTTAGATGAAGAAAAAAGAGAAGTAATTAGAAAAAGATTACGAACCGCTAATAGTGGAAAATCGCTGTTAAAAAGAAGAAATGCCTGTTGCCCTAAATGTAACAAAAGATTTTTAACAAAATCGGCTAAAATAGATGTTCTCTGCAAAAACTGCTCCAAAGAAAATTCTGTGTTAGCACTAAGGAAACATGCTCTCAAAATAGAAAGCTGCGCCGATTTTGTCACTTGTCCTTGCTGTTCTAAGGATTTCAGACCACAAAATGCTGCAAAAATATTTAGATTAAATCAAGGATACAAACTTTACTGCTCTAGAAAATGTTATCTTACGTCGCTTCCAAAAAGAGTTTCTGATTCTTCTAAAAAAAGTCCCTTAATCGAGAAAATCTGCCCTAGTTGTAATTCTACTTTTAAAAAGAAAGAAAGGCTCAAGGCGATATTTTGCAGCCGGAAATGTTATCTTTCTCATCCAAAAGATGTAGATGGAAAATTCCTTAAATTAATTACCTGTTAAATCATGTCAGAGAAAATCCACAGCAAAAGAGGTAAAAATGGCAACTAAGAGAAGTTTTATAATCCATGTGGATAGTTTGTCCGTGCTAAAAAAACTAAAAGACGAACAAGCTGGAAAGCTTTTTAAGGCAATCGCTCTTTTCCAAGAAGATGGGTTATTGCCAGAAGAAGATGATTTTATTTCTATTGTTTTTGAGCCATTTTTAAATCAATTTTTAAGAGATTCTGAAAAATATCAGAACATTGTAGAGCGTAACAAGCTTAATGGCTCTAAGGGTGGAAGACCTAAAAACCCAATGGGTTATTTGGAAACCCAATCAAACCCAAAAGAACCCAAAAAAGCCGATAGTGGTATTGATAGTGGAAGTGAAAGTAAAATTAGTAATGCTAATGAAGAATGTAAATCAGAATTAAAATCTCAATTCGAATCTTTTTGGAATCTTTACGACAAAAAGAAAAGCAGACCTGATGCTGAAAAGAAATTCAAAGCAGCTCTCAAGAAAGACACTTTTGAAAACATCATTACTGGTCTTGAGAAATACATTAAGGCAAGGGGATCTGATTCTCAATATTGGAAACATCCATCTACTTGGTTGCACAACGAATGCTGGAAGGATGATTACACTCAAGCTAAATCAACTGATTCTAGTTTTAACTCAACCCAATGGAGCAAATACTAATGCACTTTAACTTAGAAGCAGAGCAAGGATTACTTGATTACATCATTCACGATAATGACCATGTAATACGACTTGGAATTGAAGAAGAAGATTTTCTAGAAATAAGTCATAAAAAGATCTTCAAACACATAAAGTCGTGCATTGATAATGCAGCATCTGCAAATTTAATCAGTCTCAGACCATTCTTTGAAAGTTCAGGTTTAAAAGAATCTGCTATGGAATTGCTAGGAAGTAGAAGTGGATTAATAAGCGCATCAGAATACCTACAAATTCTTCGAGAATTGAGACATAAAAGAGAATTAGAGGAGATTACACTTTCTACTAAGGAAATGTTATCAGACGCTTCTAAAAACAGCCAAGAAATCAAAGAATTAATAATTGAAAGATTGGAAGCTGTTTCGATAAAAAGCCAAAATCAGCCAGTTTCTCTTGGTAAAGCCGCGCGGGAAGCATTCGCAAAAGACAAAGTTGTTTCAATTTCTTCGGGTTACAAAGCAATCGATAAAATCATAAATGGATTTGATCTTGGTGATTTGGTGATAATTGCTGGTCGTCCTGCTATGGGCAAAAGTGCCTTAGTAGCAAATGTGGCTTTAAGATTAGCGAAAGAGGGAAACCCTATCTTGTTTATTTCTCTTGAAATGAAAGCAGACCAAATTTCAAAAAGAATGATAGCTTGCCTTTCGTCAATCCATTTAACAAAACTGAAAAATAATAATCTTACTACGCAGCACGAATTTGAAGCTTTTCAAGATGCTATAACTCTTGCTGATACTTTACCGATCACAATCGAAGATAATGGCGGATTAACTTTACCAAAACTTCGTTACCAGATTAAAAGATTTGTGAATAAAACAAAGGGGAAAGTAGTGATAATTGATTATCTTCAATTGATTAAGCACAAAACCAAAGGGCAGCGTGTTGATGATGTAACGGAAATCACTAATACTTTGAAAGATTTGGCGATGGAGTTTAACATCACAATTATTGCCTTGTCGCAACTATCAAGAGCCGTCGAATCAAGAGATGATAAACGCCCTATGCTTTCAGATTTGCGTGAATCTGGTTCAATTGAGCAAGATGCAAGCGTGGTAATGTTTACTTTTAGGCCAGAATATTATCTTGAAAGACAAAAGCCGGATGATGTTGTCAAATTAAGGCAGTGGGAAGCTGAGATGCAAAGACTTAAGGGTGTGGCTTATTGCATGGTTGCTAAGGTTCGTGACGGGAAATGCGGCGATGCTAAATTACACTTTGAAGGAGAGTTTCAAAGGTTTTCAGAGATTGATAATAATAATTTTTAATCATGCAAAATTTCTTCATTACCAAAAAGATTGTTGGAAAAAGAATTCCTCAAACATCTACGGTTTTTAAAACTCAACAAGAGCAGGTAAAAAGCAAAGAATGGTTAAGGGAAAATAGGATTATAAAAGAAGCGGTATATTTTAGATCAAGGACAGCAGCAGAAAAGTTTATTGCTCAAGTTAAAGAACCCGATACATGCGGAAAAATCTTTATTGATAAGAGGATTTTGAAATATGTGGTTTACCATTATCGAAAATATTAGCTATTGACAACATTTTTTTATTAATTAGATTCGCCAATGGCAATAATAAATTAACCAACAACGAACATGAAAAATATTAGAATAATCTTAAAATCATTAAGGAAATTTAATCGAATGACTCAAGAAGAACTTGCACCGAAACTTGAAATATCTCGTTCTTATTTGTGTGAGATTGAGAAAGGCAACAAAAAGCCAACTCTTGAACTGGTCTATAAATATTCGGAAGTTTTTGATATTGAGCCGCATCTTATTTTGCAGTTTGCAGATAATAAGAATTGCGCGAAGAAAAAACTAAATAAGTTTGTGACGAGATTCTTAGAATACATTATGAATTAATAATTTTTAAGGAGATTTATGAGAGAAATAAAATTTAGGTCATGGGACAAGGAGTGGAAGATAATGACTGCGGAAGTCAGTTTCAAAGATATTCAAAAAGGCTTTACTGGCCTATTTGGCGCAGATAAAGAGCTTATGCAATCAACGGGCTTGCAAGACAGAGGCGGCAAAGAAATTTTTGAAGGAGATTATTTAGAAGCAAAAACTAACCAAAACGGTTTTCACAGATACGAGGTAAGAAGGGTTAAAGGTGGTTTAGCAATAAATGTTTTTAACGATGAATTTCAAAAAGATTTTTGGACTGGCTGGAACGCTATTGCAGACATGCAAACTTCTGGCTTTATTGAAGCTTGTTGCGAAGTAATTGGAAATAAATTTGAGGGGATGAAATGAGAAGCGAATTTTACAACGAAGATGTCTTTGAGACAATGAAGCGAATTGAAACTGGATCAATCAATTTAATCATTTGTGATGGCCCTTATTTCAAAATTTGCGGAGGGTTTGACTGGGCTTTTAAAACAATGAAAGAGTGGATTGATTGGCACATCCTTTTAAGAGATGAGTTTGAAAGGATTATGGCAGACAATGGCTCTTTGTTTGTTTTTGGTGATGAAAAGAATATTGCTTATTTACAGGTCGAATTTGACAAAAAGTTTAATTTGTTGAATAGTATTGTTTATAGAAAAAGCCAAGCAATGGGAATGATGGGAATTGACAATTTTAACAGTTTTGCACCAGTTACTGAAAGAATCCTATTCTACGACAAAGGAGAGAATAAGACAGGGCTTGAGATGATTAAAAAGATTATGCCCAATCCTTTTGCGGAGTATTTACAAAGCGAGTTACTGAGACATTTTGGAACTATTACAGAAATTAGAAAATTTGTGGTTAATATTTTGAAAATGGATTCTGCAATGGTCAATAGATGGTTTGAGGGAGATAGTATTATTTCAGAAGAAAAATATTTATTCATTAGGGAATATCTGAACAACGAATATTTACGCAAAAAATACGAATATTTACGCAAAAAATACGAAGATTTACGCAAAGAATACGAAGATTTACGGCGACCTTTCAATAATCAATTTAGACTAACTGATGTGATTGATGCAAAGCTTAAATCTAGCTTCCACCCCACCACGAAAGATGGAGCAGTTATTGAAAAGTTAATCATGACCACCACAAAGGAAGGCGATTTGGTTTTTAGTCCGTTTGTAGGAAGCGGAACGGACAGAATTGCGAGTCATAACACAAAGAGGCAATTTATTGGCTGCGAACTTGATGAAGATTATTTCAAGCAAGCAGAGCAGCGTTATCAAGAACATATTAGACAAGAAACTTTATTTTAATTTTATGATCGACATTAAAAACATCCTAATTGCACAATCAAAAGAAAACGCAAGTAAAGCTAAATTTTATACGCACAACACCGATATTTTCTTGAAATATTTTGATTCAGCGCATCAATATGAGGCTTTGATACTAGCTGGGAATTTTAGGAAGATTGAGGAAATTATTAAATCGAATAAGGAGTAAGGAATGCCTAATTCTAAATTTGTTGAAAAATGCAAGAACTGCGGCAACAAAATATCATATAGCCTAAAATTTAACAGCGGTGATCCGAAATATTATCCTGATAAATTCCAGTGCGTGAATGAAAAAAAGCATCAAGTAAAATCGGAAAACACGTCAACAAATAAATAAATTTATGAGCAAAAATGTTTTAACAGAAAAAATGCTTCAAAATGCGATTAAAATTTGCAGCCAACCAATAGAATATTCTCCAATATTCCTGCCAGCAGCCTATTACGACCTAATGAAAGAAAATAATTACGATATGACTAATTACAGAAAATTTGAGCCAATTCCATTTAATGCTTTAGAAAACAACGCTAAATAAAGCAAATATGAAAACCAGAATCTTAGAAATGATTAATTGGCTTATCCACTTCGACCAATTGCTTCTAAATGAAACACTATCAAAAGATTTTCTTGACAAGGAAAATGCAGAACTACTCCGCAAAAATATCAATTCTTTGAAAAACATTTTTTCCAAATCCGATCAAATTATTTTCGATGAATTATCTGACGAAATAAAGATCTGCAAAGAGATCGGAAGCAAGCTAGGCCTATCTCTAAAGGATATCTAAAAAATATTAAAATAATTGGTTGCATATTAAGAAAGTAACGCTTAACATACGTTGGTAATATCAACTAAATTAAAAAATATGAAATTAACTCCGGATAAAAAAGATTATTTACAAGACATTCAAAGCATGGTCGATAATTCAAAAGGCGATTTATCGGCAGAAGACTTTATTGAGCTTGCAAATGAAGCCATTGAGATTTTACAAAAAAAGATTGAGTTGGTTGAAGAAAGCCAAAAAGTTGAGGAACTAGTGGATAGTTTCGGTGGTGCTGATTGCACTTTAAGACAATTGAAGGGGGAATAATGTCAAATATGAGCTATTGCCGTTTCGAGAACACTTACGGCGATTTAAGTGATTGCGTTGATGCTTTAGAAGAAAGCGGATTAGAAGACCTATCTGATCGTGAAAAAAAATTTGCAGAAAAAATTAAAGATTTGTGCAAAGAATATTTAGAATTAACTGAAACTCAGGAGGAAGATGCCGAAATTTAAAGTCTGCGTCATTAAGATTGAAGAATACTTCGAGATATTAGAAGTTGAGGCTGAGAATGATTTGGAAGCCAAGAGAAACGCTATTATGCAGGTAAAAGATGATAATAGTGAATTTCGTTGGGTTGAATCAGAAAGACCGAGATTCAAGGCTGAGGTGGTACATGGATGAATTTAACTGGGAAGAATATTATTGCTATTGGGCAAGTCAAAATAACTAAAGGAGAAAATATGACAGAAAAAACAAAGAATTACTTTGAAGAATTAAACGAGATTAACGTAAGCGATAAGATTGAGAAGAAGAACGGCTTGTCTTATCTTTCTTGGGCTTGGGCTTGGGGAGAGTTGAAAAAGAAATATCCAAGAGCTGAAAAAGTAGTTTATAAGAATGAGAATGGTTGGCTTTACCATACCGATGGCAAAACTTGCTGGGTAGAGGTGGCTGTCATTATACCAATGAATGATAATCCTAACGCTGATATTAAAGAGGTAGAATATTTGCCAGTAATGGATTTTAAGAATCAAGCAGTGCCTCTTGAAAGGATTACATCAACCGCAGTAAATACAACAATCCAAAGAGCTATCACTAAAGCAATCGCGCGCCATGGTTTAGGACTTTATATTTACGCTGGTGAAGATTTGCCCGAGGGTGAAGAAGTTGCAAAACCCAAGAAAGAATCTAAAAACGCTTTCGGTCTTTCTAAAGATGGTGATTTAGCTTCTGGCGCAGATATGACTGAAACTTTTGCCAAAGCTGCTCAAGATTTCTTTGCTAAAATAAAGAAAGATATTGAAGGTTGCGGAAGTTTGGCAGAGGTGCAGGGCTTAGAAGAAGCTAACAAAGCTAAAATTGCGAAGCTGGCAAAGAATTATCCTAATTTGCACGAGATGCTGTTGGAAGCTATTGATGCGGCAAAATTGAGTGTTTCTTAAAAAATTAATGGAGCAAGAAATGAGTTTTCTTTTAGAGGAATTGATAAAAACAACAAAACTTAGAACTTTCTGCAAATATGAAGATTTGCCCGCGCAATTAAAAGGCAATCTTTCTGAACTTTTTGATGAAGGATTTTGCAAAACCTATTCAGAATTAGACGCTGATGGAAGCGAGATTGGGTCGTTTAAATTAGAAAGAATACAAATCGGTCATATTGCAAAGGCTTTAGATTCTGGTGAATTTAGTGAGGAAAAAGAATCTATTTTGAAGTTGTTTTACGACTTTATGAAGAAAATGAACATAGAATTTATTCAGGATTTAAATGACTAAATATCTAATCACCCCTAGCCTTCTTTCGAGTTACGCCTACTACATTCAAGACGAATTCAAATCGTCAGAAGATAGTAGGGCTGACTTCCTTAAAACTTTGAGTAGAGAGAGGTTTGAGCCTAACGAGGCTATGGCTAAAGAGATTTTCTTCGAGGACTCTGTAAATGATTTTTGCAAGGGTGCTTTAAAAATTGAAGTAAAAGAGCCTTGTTATTGGGACTGCGTAAAATCAATTGGCGAAATCGTAAAAGGTGGACTTTGGCAACAGTCAGTCAAAAAAGAAATCAAGGTTGGCAACCAAGAGTTTTTACTTTACGGACGCACCGATGTCATTAAACGAGATACTATTTACGATATTAAATTCACAGGAAACTATGAGCTAGGTAAATTCCTAGATTCGAGCCAGCACTTGATTTATCTTTATTGTTCTGATTTGCCTAACTTTTCCTACCTTATCTCTGACGGCAAGGATTGGTGGAGGGAGGACTATCACAATCATGATGAAGTTGAAGACCAGATCAAAAGCAAGATTGCTGATTTTATGAGTTACCTTGATAATGATTTAGAAGCTAAAGAAATGTTTTTAACCAAATGGGAATCAAAAAACAATAACAATGCGCGATCAAATATTAAAACAAATTAAGGGGGAGTAGATGAGTGATACAACGGATGATATGGAACACGGCGCGGCAATGTATGAAGACTATATGGAAGACGAGGAAGAGTTTGAATTTAATTTTAATTCAATGTTTTTCTGGAAATCTAAGTCTGGCACAAAGCGCATTTACGATATGGATGATCAGCATCTTCAAAACTGCATAAGAAGAATTGAGGGCGGTTTAATCCGTTTAAAAGATTTTAGCAGTTACCTACTAATGAAAAATGTTTTATTGGAAAGGAAAATTGCAAAAATTGAAAAATTACTTGTGGGGGAGTAGATGAAAGTAAAAGAACTAATAGAGCAACTAAACCAATTAGCTAAAGAAAGACCAGAGGCTTTGGAAATGGAGGTTACTTTAGACCAAACAATTGATCACGAGGGAGCGGCCGATATGTCAAAGATTACCATTGAGAAAGGATGGGCCGAAAGAGAAATTATCATTTTTGGGTAAATATGAGAAATTCAGATAAAGGGGCGGTAATTCCTATCTTTTTGAAGATAAAACTGAAATTGAGAAAGATTTAAGAAAAATTCAAAAATTGGAAATAAAAAAGAAATTGGAGGAATTAAAGAGATGAGTAAAGATTTATCTGCGACAGAAAAGGAGCTATATGAAGCAATGCTTCCTGAGTTAAGAAAAAAAATACAACAAATTTTTAAAGTAAGCGGCAATATCAATATTACCGATAAACATTCCGATACAATTTTAAAAAAACTTGGACTTTATTTGTTAAAAAAAGACGGAGAAATAGTTGAAACTTGAACAAACAATAACAATGCGTGATGAAATTTTAAAACAAATTAAGGGGGAGTAGATGAAAAATTTCTTAAAAAAATTATGGCAATGCAAATATCTTTTAATTGCTTTTGCAGTGTTTTTATACCAAGACAATAAGATTGACCAAATTTTTATTGCTATTTTTATAGTTGGTTTTGGACTTGAAATAACAATGCAAGATTTGTTTGAAAAATATCTTGGAAAACAAAACAAAAATTAATGAGGGAGTAGATGATTTATTTTTATGCAATTTTATTAATAGCTAATATTTGCAGCGGCGTAATTGCTTTTATTGCTGGGGATTATGAACTTTCACAACATAACGAGGTTGTGGGGTTTTTGATTTTAATCTTAATCACCTTAGAAGCTAAGGAAAATGAATGAAAATCCCTTTCCTACAATCCAACAAGCCAAACTGGTCTAAATTGCAGGTCGAGCTTTCTGATGCGATTATGAAATATCTTGCTGGTGGGAAAGATTTTGAGGTTAGCTTCGATCTAATCAAAGAAAGTAAAACAAATAAGCAATTGCGCGGGATTTATCGCTTGATTCGTTTATTTGCTCTGAGACTAATCGAGAAGCAAGGAAACTTTATCAGCGAGGACACGGCTAAGGAGCTTTTCAAATATCAATTTGGAATAACTCGTTTAGCTAATTATGACGAGGCTTTCAGAGAGGCTTTAAAGATAAGAAGGGAGAAAGAACTTTTAGGGCAGAAGATGCTTTTAAAAGATTTTAACTTTCTTGTCGAGAAGCTTCAGCAAACTTTTGAAGTCCCTAAATCTTTTACTCTTTTAACTAAAGAGGAAGGCATGGAGCTTCTAAACAAAGTGCAAGAAGAGTTTGTGATAAATAGAGGCTGGCATGAGATGGTTCTTTTGCCAGAAGAGGAAAGAGCTTTTAATGAATTTTTTAAAATTAAGGAGTAAAAAATGGACTACACACAAAAACCAAGGCTAACAATCTTTACTAATAAATACGCGGGATCACCAATCAAAAGAAAAGACGGAACTTTTGTAACTGATTCAAAAGGAAATCCTATTAATCAAGGTAATTTTAACGGCAAAATCAATTTGCCAGAAGGATTGTCTGCTGGTGATTATGAGGTTTCAATCTACAAAGCAATTTCTAAAACTGGTGATGAATACATGTCAGGAACAATCAAAAAGGCTTATGTAAAACAAGATAAGCCTATTGACGCACATTCTCAATCAAAGGGCAATGGTTATGCGCCAGAGTCTAATTATGTTGAGGAATCTTCAGATGAGATTCCTTGGTAATTAATAATAACAAATAGCCTTAGTGTCAACAGCAGCACGCCGATCTCCAAAATCGGAAGTCTTGGGGCAGAACCAAGAGGCTATGCCAATAGGAAGAGTAGTTCAGTTGGTCAGAACAAGGCTCTCATAAAGCCTATGTCGTTGGTTCAAATCCAGCCTCTTCCACCATTCGATTAAACATGAAAAAAGAAATAACAGAAATCTACAAAGATAATCTCGATCGTAAAATCATTGTCACTTTTGATTCTTACAATGTAAGGCTCAAGATCGAAGGCAAAAAGGTCGAGGAAATAATAACAAAACAGTCTTTTGAATCGAGACGTAAAAAATGGGAGCAAATAGGATGAACAAAGTACTGAAAGACTGGCAAAAAGCAACTAATAAACTTGCTCAAGAGTTCTGCCATAAATACTTCGATGGAACCAAAGATTGGCGTTGGATAGGAGAGGATATTGGAGGAGTTCTTGAGGTTGCCGATTATTATTTCGGACTTGGTAGGATTGTGGATGCTTTAGAAATAAACTGCTCCTACGAGCTTCTAATCCAGTTCTATGATTATGAATTAGACTGTTATTATGATGAATCGTTGCCGAAGTATAATTTCAAAACTTGGGTAAAATATTTTGCGGGGTTTGCGTATGGGAAATAACTATTTTAGAACAAAAAAATACAAAGGAAGTGATTCCAAAACTGAATACCAAAGACTTCAGCAATTAAAATTATTAGAGAAAGCTGGAGAAATCAAAAATCTACAAGAGCAAGTTTTTTTTGAGCTACAACCCTCTTTCAAAAACAATCAAGGAAAGACTATTAGGAAGATGGAATACACGCCTGATTTTGTTTATTTTGACTGCAAACTTAAAGCCATGGTCGCAGAAGAATCAAAGGGATTTAAAACTGAAGGCTACAAAATGCGTTCAAAACTTTTCCAATACAAATACCCTGATTACATCTTCATCGAGACGGGTTTAAAAAAAAGAAAAAAAAGTTCTAAATAGGCTATTGACATCTAAAATATCCAACGTATAAATAACGTTGTAATCTAATTAATACTAACAATGACTACGGAAAGAAAACAAAATAGAATCACGATTAACATTAAGAGCGAGAAGCTTTATAAGAAAATCATGGCTTACAAATGTGAGGAAAAAATTAATTTCTCAGAGGTTTTTTGCAAAACTTTAAAATCAATGATGAGTAAGAAAAGTAGTTAAATTATGGATGGGTCGCATAGCGGCTATTGCAGCGGTCTTGAAAACCGCCAAGACCTTTCGGGGTCTCGTGAGTTCGAGTCTCACCCCATCCGCCATTTATAGGGAAGGTTGCCAGAGTGGTCTATTGGAGCTGATTGCTAATCAGTGGATAGTTAAGTGTCGCAGGGGTTCGAATCCTCTACCTTCCGCCAAATAGTTTCTCACGCCAGATTGCAGGAATTTGGGGCATCGTATAGGTGTCGCAGTCTGGCGTGAAAAGCTATTTAGCTTAAAGTGGTAATTATTAATTCAAAAAATGGAAATTTTATGACAGAAAAAAATATTATTTGGAAAGAAGTTGATGGCGTTAAATGGTGTTACGATGAAGATAACAATCGCTGTTCTGTTCAATATTGGGGATCGGAAGAAAAAGCTTTGAAAGCGTTGCGGAGTTTAGAAAACTGCTCTTACTGCTCTAACTGCTCTTACTGCTCTAACTGCTCTGACTGCTCTTACTGCTCTAAATGCTCTAACTGCTCTAAATGCTCTAACTGCTCTTACTGCTTTAACTGCTCTGACTGCTCTAAATGCTCTTACTGCTCTGGCTGCTCTGACTGCTCTGACTGCTCTTACTGCTCTTACTGCTCTGGCTGCTCTGACTGCTCTGACTGCTCTTACTGCTCTAATTGTTATAAATATCGCGACAAAAAAGATTCTGAAAATCAAGACAGATTTGAGATTCCTAAAATCGAAAATATTCATCAAAAAGTTTTGAAAGCGGCAACTGCTCAAGATGGAGCTTTGAATATGTCAACGTGGCATACTTGCGAAACAACTCATTGCAGAGCTGGTTGGGTGATTTTCTTGGCTGGAAAAGAAGGGACTGATTTAGAAAAAAGATTCGGACCAGCTTTAGCAGCATCTTTGATTTATAGAGAAAGCTCATCAATTAAAGTTGGGATGAACGAGTTCTTTAAAAACAACGAAGAAGCTCTTGAAAGCATGAGAGCTGCGGCAGAGGCTGAAAAATTAGAAAATACTAACAAGAGCGAGGCCTAAAAATCTCGCTGCTTTTTGAAATATTAAAATTGAACAATAGTTATGACTAATACAAAACCAACACTAGCGCAAGAAATAGCGAAAATGGAAAAAGCAGCAAATCAATTGGCGCAAACTGCTAGAGTTTATAGGATTGATACTCCTGAATTTTATATTTACAGACACGGCTTTTTTGATGGGGAAAAGTTAGTTGCAACAGAGGCAATGAAAATCATCAAAAGACTTCAGGAAGTGATTGAGGTTCAAAGTTCTGCTTTAAAATCAGTTACATCAATGTGTCACAGTGATTATGAACATCACACAATAACTTTTAATAATGCACAAATAGCTCATCAAGCTTTAATTAAATCAAAACAACTTTTGGAGCAATAAATGAAAATTTCTTATAAAATAATGGAGTTAGATAATGGAGTTTTGAAAGAATCCAGTCATTTTAGTTTTATGGTTACATTCACATCATTAAGTCAAGCGGAGAATTGTTTGAAAGAAAGTTTGTATTTATACTACGAACTTCAAGATATTAAATTTTCAATTATAAAAATTTATGCATACTATTAAACCAATCAATACCAGAGTTTTTATGGAAATTACTATGGAAGACGGAAGCATTCATCAGTTAAAAGAAGAATTGATTGATGGAAAATGGATTAAAGGAAATTGGGAATGCGTGTTGGAGGCTAAAAATGCAAACTAAACCAATGAGCGAGAGAATCGCTGAATTTAAAGAAGAAAATGAATATTTTTTTAGCGATCAAAATCCTTTTCCTGATTGTGCTAATAGATGGAAGGAACATTCTGAAAAAGCAGTCTCTATTATAAACAAACTTGAGGCAGAAAACGAAACACTACTAGCTAAGAACAAGGAGCTTGAAAATGAACTTATAAAAAGTTCTCAAGACTGGCAATCATTATCGAAAGATTATGTTCAGATCGAGGAAGAGAACGAGGCTCTTAAAGGAAAATTGAAAGAATACGCTTAAAACAAAATAATTTATGACCGAAAAAGAATTTCGACAAAATCTGATAATTGGTATTCCCAATGTTCCACCTATAGACAACATTAAAATACAAGCTAAACCTGTTGTTGATAATAAAATAGAGACAAATAACGAAGTTGAAAGGGCTTTGGAGGAGTTGAAGCATTTACTCGAAATGATAGGGGAAAGTTGGAGTGCCACTACCCAACAATTTAAAGCTAGTTGGTTTGATACGCTAAAATCCAATGCACAGAATCTTGTTGCCGCTTTAGAAGCTGAGAAAAATTTAAAAAGTAAGCAAAGAATTGCTGAACTAGAACAAATAATTAAAAGTTATAAAATTGCTTCGTTTATTGTGCCAGACAAATGGATAAAAGAATTAGAAGAATTGCAAAAAAATATGCCTAAACCAGAGCCTGAAATATTTGTTGACGAAGGTAAGGTTGGAGAAGACTTTACCGCTAAAGCAAAAGTTTCAAAAGATGAAAATGGAAAACTAACTATTCATGAAATAGTTATTGAAGAGCCTAAAATCGACATAATGAAAAACCAAATTTTTAATCAAGATTGTATGGAAGGGATGAAGAAATATCCCGATAAATATTTTGATCTTGCGATTGTTGACCCTCCTTACTTCTCTGGCCCTGAAAAGAAGAAATTTTATGGTGCAGAGATTAGTTCGTGTGGTGCAAAGCGAGTTGAATACAAGCCATTATCTGAGTCTTGGGAAGTACCTAGTCAAGAATATTATGACGAACTTTGCCGAGTTTCTAAGCATCAAATAATTTGGGGGACAAATTATTTTCATTTCAAACAACCAGTTGGTCGAATTATTTGGGATAAAGTTAATGATAAAAGTAACTTTTCAAATTGCGAAATTGCTAGTTGCAGCTTGATTAAAAGTGTTAGAATTTTTCGCTTTATGTGGAACGGTATGTTTCAAGGAAAAAGTATTGAAGATGGTAGCATTCAGCAAGGTAATAAAAAATTGAATGAAAAACGCATTCATCCAACTCAGAAACCAGTCGCGCTCTACAAATGGTTACTTACAAAATATGCAAAAGCTGGCCAGAAAATTCTTGATACTCATCTTGGTTCTGGTTCGAGTCGAATAGCAGCTTATGAACTTGGATTTGATTTTATAGGATTTGAATTGAACAAAGATTATTTTGAAGCCGCTGAAAAGAGATTTCAAGATTTTAAAAATAATAATTTAATTAGTGATATTTATGACGAATAAATTACCAGTAGTGGGGAAGAGATATAGAAATAATTCAAGCAAAGCCGAGTATGAATGTGTCTTTGTTTATTATAGATCTAATCAATGCGTTCTTAATTGCCAAACTTCAGGATTATGGATTCAATATATGGCTACTTTTTTTGAACATTTCGAAGAACTCCTAGACTCTAACTCTCAGGAAACCGAGGAAGTGCAAATAAGGCACTGTCTAGCTTGCGGGGTAGATTATAGCGGCTGTCATTATTGTATTAAAAGCAACAAAACCTCCAATTCAGTTGACTTTGAGAAGAAGTTGATTTTGAAGCGTAATGATAGTTATGTAATATTACTTCCTAGACCGCCACAACCAAACACCAGTAATTGCAAGCGTAATTCCAGCAACCCAATAGCTTAAATAATAAAGCACCCAAAGCCCAACAATTGCAATTAAAGGCAGAAAATAACGCCATGTTTTTTCAAGTCCTAGTCTGTCCCATTCTGGCTGCGTGATTACATTGACAAGGAAAGCCTTAGCAGCAGATAAAAACCTTTTTGTGAGCGATTCTACTTTTGCTTTGTCGATAATGATCTGATCGGGCGTTTCTTTGATTGGGGATTTCATATAAATTTATCTTAAGTTTATCTAAAGGTGTCGAATTCGGCACGGTTAAAAGTTACTAGTAACAACCCACTTGCCATTTACTTTTGTTGCGGTTCCAAAGAAATTACGGTTTTTAGATTCATCCATGCAAGTTTGAATATGCACGCAATTCCGCTCTACAAAGCATTTATCCACGCTAACTTTTGACTCTTTAATTTTTAAAACTGCTTCGTAAGGATCAAGCCCCTTAATGTTAAAATCACAAGCCAAGAATTGCATGTGCCAACTATTAGGCGCGCCACCGATTGCCTTGTTTAATTCAGAAGAGCGAAACCCGCTTGAAATAATGATTGGCAAATTGATTTTATCACGTAGCTCTTGCATTTTATCCGCAAGCACCATGCCCGCGATTAATTGATTTTGATTTGGGGTGTTGTCAGTTCCTTTCTGTTCAGCCGTGTTTGATATTATAAAATCTTCTGGCTTAAAATTAGGGCGGCGTAAGTTTTCAAGAGTAAACATTAGTCGTTACAATTTTCAAATTTTTTGCAATCATCCTGCTCTTTATGAGTTAGGCTATCAAAACACTTATTACAAACAAATTTACAATTCGCAATTACCGCGTTTTCTTGTTCGGTGGAATATTTATTACCTTCAATAAAATATTCCATGTGCGCGCCATAACACAAATCTTTACTCGGTTCGCTTTTTTGTGAGTTTTTGCACGAGTTTAGCGCGCTCAACATCAGAAAGCTTGCGAGCTTCATCCACATATTTGTTTTTTTCCTGAACTTGTTTAGCTGCTTCTTCATTTTCTAATATTTCAATTGATTTTTTACCTTTTACGAAGCCATAAGCCAAAGCGGTAAATATTGCGCTAAGAATCAGTAGAATTTGATTTATCATGTTTAATTATTTTATTCAAGAAATTATCTTTAGCAAGTAAACCCCTGCCAAAACACAAAGCACTTAAAAAAATAAAATGCAATGTTACTTCTTCCCATTTTTGAAAACAAATAAAAGCAATTAAAACAACCCAACTTTGAAAAATAACGTGATTAATAAGCCTAAGATCTGCATACCTTTTAGTGGAAAGCTCGGAGTCCTTTTTGGCAAGGTTTTCAATATCTGGTAAAAACTTTTTTATTTGCATAAAATATCAATTTTACTTTCTTTCATCTATCCGCTTATTAATGTTTTTTATTTCAACATCGCAAATCTTTGTGACGGCTGCAATGCCGTCAGTAATAGATTTAATTAATGTCGCTTCTAATTTATCCATTCTTTCATAAACAGAATTGGTAACATTTTTAAAATCATGCCGCACAATTGAGTTTTTGTGTTCGGCTTCTTTTAAAACTGCAACTTCCTGCTCAAGTTTTTTAAAAGTTAAATTCCAAAAAGTTTTAGCTACAACCACAATAATAAAATTTATACCGCCAATTATAAAAGCTAACAATCCAGCTATTTTATACAAAGAATCTAAGTCCATATTTAATTTAATTCTCCTTCAATTAAATTGCTTTCATTGTCCAATACTGTTATTTCGGAAGGATCTACTTCTATCCAAGTCCAAGAAATATCCGAATGATCCTTTAGGTAAGCAAATTTATCTTGGTATTTAAAATGGTCTGACCAGTCCTTAGTAATTTTCCAATGTCTAATTATCTGCTCAAACAAATCTAAATCAGGAATAACAATATTATTTTCAATAACATAAGTCTCTAAAGGGAAAACTCCATCTTGTAAAATATGTAAATTATTCTGGCGTATAGTTTCTAAACTAACTTCACAAACAGTTGCCAAATCAACGGCTTTTTGGTATAAGTGGTCGTATTCTTGAGCTTGCTTTGCTTCTGCAAAAGTGTCAAAAATATTTATTTTTAGTTTCATATTAAATTAGAATTACTCCCCATTGATTAGCTAAATATCGAATAATTCTAGTTATTTCAGCTGTTGAAAGAACTTTATTATACATAATAGTTTCGCCCATATTAAAACCACCACGAGCACTACCCGAAGTTGCAACTAAAGTCCCAAAAAAAGTTGGGGTAATATTGCCGTCATAAGCACCAGAAGCTCCAATTGTTGTGCTACTTTTATAAAGATTTCGAGTCGATGTTGCAACATTTCCAGTAATTGCAAAAATTGCTGGTGCAGTAACAGCTGATGCCCCAGAAACTAAACCAATTGCACTTGTCCCATCGTCTGAGACGAAACCTGAACCATTAGTAGTAAATCTCACCTGTGACATGATTACTGATTGAGTAGTCGATCCCCCTTTTTGAGCAACTGTAAAAAAAGTAAAATCGGTCATTGTAGATGGAAGACCAGTTGTTAACCATCGGTTGTTGTCATCGTCAAAACTTATAGCATTTAATCCGTTAATTGTTGCAACTCCTGTCCCCGGCTGATTAGCAGTAACTGTGTTTCTAATTAAATTGCGATTATTTGCCAAATTTTTTATTGCAGAAAGCCTACCAGCACTTGATGTTATATTAGACGACCTAGTGTCGTCAGGACGCATCCACAATAAACAATTTGAGGCACTTGGAATTATTAATGGTACTGGTTCAAACGGAAATACTGCCATATTTAAAAAGTTTGTAAAATAGATAAAGAGCCAACCCAAGCTACTGGTGTTACAATTGCCGCAAAGACTATTGTTACTTGATCGCCAGCACTAACACTATTTAAAGCAGTTGCGGCGGTTTCAGTTATTGCAGTTGTATTTGCAACGGCACTTAAACCAGTTACCGCTACGCCATTAATGTTTATGGTATAAGTCCCAGCCGTGGCAAGAGAAGTAGCTTGTTGAACAAAACCAGTAATTGTAAAAGGGTCTTTAGCTTTAGCTACTAAGACATAAGTCGTGCCAGCAACTGGAACTGAAGGAACTCTTGCGGCTTCAATTTGTGAAGGTCTTAATGCAGTGCCGTAAGCAACCGACCATTTAGTTGTAGTAGGTCTTTCAATAAGTACTTCGCCAAATTGATTCAAAGTTGTATTGCCGTCCAGAGTTTCTGCTCCTTCTTTAACAAAAGTAATAACACCAACTCCCAAATTTCTAATTTTACAGAAAAAACCTGTAGTTGTTGTGAGTGTTGATTGTTGCGGTAGGGTAACTGTAATTGCCGCAGCATTATTAAAAGTAATTAATTTTGCAAAATCATCAGCAACTAAAGTATAAGTAGTACCAGTTTGTACATTGACAGTTTGTAAATATTGGAAGCCACCATTCGCGGCATTAACTTTAGCTCTAGTTACGCCGTCAATTTGAAGCACTAAATCTTTTGTTGCGCCAGTACCAACTTTTGCAGAATTTAAGCCAGCATGATTATTTGTGCCGTCAGAATGGACTTGTAAAAATGAAGAATTGTCAGCATCAGAGCCATCGTGGCAATCTATGCCAGCAAGTCTTGAAGTTCCATTTGGCAGTATAGGAACTCTGGTATTTCCATTTACAGTTGATGTTTGAAGGGCAAGGCGGTTTGCGCGAGTTGCGTTTGAAAAATCGCCAGTAACTTTTAAGCCGTTTCCACTAAAGTTAAGACTGCCAGTTAGTGTACCGCCAGTAAGTGGCAATGCACCTATTTCTTCTGCGCTAGGCTCTACACCTGATAAACCTTTATATTTGTTTGATAATCCACCCATAATAAGTAAATGTTTTTATAGCCATAATTTTACATTTACTCAATGTAATAAATTTTGCCGTGTTAATAAAAAAAATCAAGATTTTATTTTAATTCTTGATACATGCTTTGAAAAAAATTACTCCAATTTCTCCCTAGCTTTTCTTGCGCTGATGGTAAACCAAAAGTTGCACCAGTTGTTTTATAACTTTTCTCAAAAAATGAAAACCAAACTGAATCAATCTCGCCATTTTCTTTTGCTAAAGGTTGCCCTGCATTTGGTACTCCTATATCAACTAATAAATCAGTTTTTATTGCTGTTTTTATTTGCTGAAAAAAAGTATTCCATTCAGGCTTTACAATATTATTTTCTTCTACAATTGGTTGTTGAACATTCGGCAAATTAATCATCTTCCGATTCAACCTCTACAAATGCTCCAACAATTTGAAATTTAGTTGGTTCGCTGTAATTAAGTTTGGCAATGAAAGAACGAGCTTTTCCACCAATTTTTGTCCAAAATACTTCTGTTAAGAAAGAACCTTCTGTCCCTACTGGCTGCCATAATTCATCCGTATAGGTTTTGCCGCCATTGTCAGAAAATCTGCCAACTAATTGTGGATCAATACCTTGTCCAGTTGCAATTCCAACTCCCGTGTCCATCATTACAACAAACTTATTTAAAGAGAATCTTGCAAAGTTTTTAAACATTGTTGTACCAATAATTTCTCTTTTAATTACTGTTCCATTTTCAGTATAAACATCAGGGTCTAGTTCGTAAATAATTCCAGTTTGAAAATCACCCACCAAGTTCTTGCCTGCAAAGTAAGCTTGGCAGTTAGCTCTCCATCTTCCATCAACGCCTTGGTTATTTACGCTTTCTCTTTCGTGCCAAAGTTCAGTTGTGATATCATATTCCCAAGTCTTGTCTTCGCTTGGAAAGGTTAGACAATAAAACTTATGCCCGTCTTGAACATAGGTAAAGCCAATTGCATCGTCAATTGTTGTATAAGTTTCTATTTCCTGAGAAATGGGGAAAGTTGAAATTGGTTTTAATTGATAGCCAATGGTTTGATAAACAATTCTATCATTTCCTAAAAAAAAGAATGAATTGTCCATTGTGGCAATTGAATATTTGGAGGCGCAACCTTTCTCAATATAAACACCTTCTTTTCTTTGGAATAAAGGTGAGCCTGATCCAGTGTTATAAAATACTTGAATGATATTTTCTTTAAAAAACCAAAGCTCTAAATTGTTCTGATAAACTCTAACAATTTTAGAGGAGTTAGCTTCAACTGTTGCGGCATTTAGAGCGTTCCAATTTTGAGTGGTATTGACATCTGACCATTGAAATTCATTGCTATTTAGCAAAGCGGATATTGTAAATCCGTCTAGGGTTGTAACTGATCCTGAATCGTTAAAATCACCGTCAGTAATTTGAGCTAAAGAAGAAGCGGTTGGGGTACAATAATAAGTAATACCATTTGGAAGCTCAATTGTAACTTGCTCTCCGTTATCAGTCATTATTACATTTCCAATCTCTGTGGTAATATTTCCTAATAATGTTACTGTTTTTGAAGCATCTATTTTATAAACCTTATCTCCTACTACTACATAAAGATTTTCACCCATTACGCGCATTCCATAAACAGGCAAAGAAACCCCAGTGTCTTTCCAAACAGTAAGACCAGCAGTTCCTAAAACCATATTAGGAAAAGGGCTTGTTTGAGGAGTTATTTCGGCATAGCAATTCAACATTCTTTCCGCTGAGATTAAGCCGCTTTTCGCCTTATATGAATTTACTCCAAAATGGATTGGTTGAAGCATTATTGGTATAAATTATAGGTTGGCACAAAATAAACCGAATCTTCTCTGTCATAGCCTTTAAGGTTACGTAACATTTCATCAGCAGTTCTTTTAATTAACTCTGCTTTTGTTTTATCAATTCCATAATCATAGGTAAGTCGAGAGGCTAAACCGAAAGCTAAGGTCTCGGCCCACTCAATAGGAAAGTCGGGATTGTCGGTTCCGCTTGTAAAATCAAAAAACATTTTCTGAAATGTAAATTTGATTGTGTTAGTTGCATCATCAGGGGCTTGGTATAAATAAAAAGTTCCGTAGCTTAACTGTTTATCATAATAAAACTGAGTCGGCTGCCCTGTGACTGTTTTCTGAGAAAGATTAAAATAATCGCTTCTCGCTAATTCGTTTAAAGGCGTATCATAACTAGAAGAATCTCTCCTTCTTGCTGATGTTATTGCTTCAGGGCGAGTAATTTTAGTTTGATAAACAACAATAGTTGCGCCACTTGAAACATCGTCAGTTAAGGCATTAGTTAAATTAATTGTTGTTCCTGCAACGCTGGCAACAGTTGTCCAAAAAATATCACCATCATCTTTCATAACACCGACAAAATAACCCGCAGTAAAACCAGTTGCGCTTGTAACTACAATTGCCGTTGCTCCGCTTGAAGCTGCTGCGCTTGTTGTTGTTTGTGTAAATGATTCAGTTGCGTTTGCGGTTGATCCGTCAATTAAATAGCTTTCTTGCCCTACAGTTAAAAACAAAGTTCCTTCGGCATATTTCCAAAGATAAATCCCTTCGCTTTTTAAGCCTTTTACAAACAAGTTTAAAGCATCAGAAGCCTCGTTTACCTCTTCGGAAGTTAGTGCCCTTCCACGAGTTTTAACGCCAAGAATTGATAAAGCTCTATTGATTATATCGTTTCTTGTTTGCGAGAATGTATTAGTGCCGCTTACTGCCATTCTTATTCAAAATTGATATTAATATTGTTTAATTCTTCCAAAGAGGTTGCTGCCTCAATAGCGGCAAGATAAATAGACTGCTGTTTATATGCGCTATCCTCTTGTGCTTCCATTGCGTCATAAAGCGCATAAGCTTGAGTTTTGTTTAGTGAAATCCAAGTAACGCCATCAGTCAGAAGCCAATTTATAGAGTAATTTGAGGGTGTTCCATACCTATTAACTTTAGCCCAGAATTTATTTTTTGCGCTTTCAGTTGCAGAAAAGGTTTGTCCGTCAATTGTGATCGGCAGCTCTTGGAATACTTGACGAGCAGTTTTTACTTCAGCAATTTTTGTTATTTTGGCTGCATCTAATTGTTCAGATTGAGATAAAACATATTCTTGAAAAACGCCGTCAACAACGCACATTTGCTTGCCTAAGCCTTCTTGGTGCTGTTTATCCGAGATTTCAATAAATGGCTCAGGAATGGAGGAATATCCTATTGAATCAGGATAATATCCTTTAACTAGAGTTGTTTTAATATCGTAGTTTACTTTAACTGTCATTGTTTTGTTTTTTTAATTAATACCCTATTACTTGCCAATAAGCATTTTTGGTACCAGAATTACTATTTCTTATTGAGAAACCGGAGGTAGTTTGTGTACCATCTAAAACAGTCAATGGATCAGAATTGATAGTATCCGTATGATACAAGGTGACACCAATATTTCGGACTGCCGTTGGAAATGTAATTGGAAAAATGACGGCTCTGGTTGATGTTGGTCCAATTCCCGTTTCAAAACCCCATTGCTCAATCATTCCATTTGGCAAATATGTATAACCATTCCCAGATGTGGAGACGGTAAATTCATTGCTTGATATTGCTACCCACTTGCTTAGTGATGAATCATAGCGTAACCCAATCACAATATTAGTATCTTTTATTTTATTAGATACGTTGCCCATTGGAACAATGTTTCCAGATGTGGTTAGCGTTATATCCCTAGAGCTATTTGCTGATCTAACATAAATAACCTGTCCATCCTGTCCGCCATTAATAGTATCTAAATTATCAGTAGCAGCGGCTCCTTCGGTATCTAAAACATAAGAGCCTGAATTATTAGTTAAAGTTACGGCTCCAGTTGCAATTGTTAAAGCTGTCGCAGAGCCAGAAAGAATCGGCAAAGAAGAAGGATTTAAGCAAACAATATCAACGCCATCATTAATACAAAAGTATCTTTGGCTGGCTCTTAAATCATTTGCTTTTAATGCAACTTTTGTGCCTTGTTGTGTATATTTTTTCCAATTTAAAACAGATAATCCATCAATTGCTAAAGTTGGGCTATTTCCGCAATCAAGATGTGGCTGAATTACAAAAGTTTGAGTGTTATTATAAGCACTAATTGTCGGATTAGCAACTAAAGTATAAGCTGTGGAAGTGCCAGCAGTTAAACCCCAATAAGAAGTTGGACGAACATCAAAATCATTAAGAGAAACGGCGGCGTCAGTTTCCCCGACTGGGTCAACTGTTTCGATAGTATTGTTAGAAGAATCTTTAACAATAAGTTTTAATTGAGATAAATCAGAATACCAAATTTCAGGAAAACGACCATTTGCGTCAGATAAAACTGGGTTTGTATTTGCAACAGTTAAGCCAGCATTTTGATAAGTTGTAACTGGCGTTGTTGTTCCAGTTTGATAGAAAAAATATTTGTAGCCGACACCAACAGCTCCTGCGTTAGTGAATATTCTTGCGATTGGTTCGTAGAATCTTTGTGCCATAGTTTAGTCTCTATAATAACGATTTTTAATTTTTTGAGCTTCTTGTTCAGGATTGATACCTTGCATCAATACTGGTTGTTCTTTTTGACGCTGTAAAAGTTGTTGGCGGATTTGATCTTGAGACATGTTTGGTTCTTCTGCGTTGGCATCATCAATGCCAAAATCTAAAGTATTTGCAGCAACTATCCCAGAAAATTTATCTAATTGTTTTAAATCCGTAACCGCTTGAAAAACAAAAGGCTTTTGCTTTTTAGATGCTTTATTTATAATATTTTCAAGATATTTAATTGAGGCATTTTTATTAGTAATGATTTTAGCAATTTCTTTAGCATTTTCAGGATTTAAACCTCTATAATTTTTTACTAAAAATTGTTCGCCAGCTTTTGCTGCGTTTGTTATTGCTGCATATTTACCAAAATTACTTGTAGCATAAGAAATTAAGCCATTAAAAGCTCTTAAAATAAAATTTGTGCTTTCTTCTTGAGTGCTTGGTTTATTTAATCCTAAAGATTTAATAGCTTTATTAAACAAAGCTTCTTTGTTAATATTATCAATAAATTCTCTATAATCTTTTTCACCTAAAAAAGTTTTTAATTGATCTCTTTTAAATTTATTTTCGATTATTTTTTTTATTTGAATTTCTGTTGGTATATTAGAACTATCAAATTTTATTAATTTTTCTACATCTTTAACAATTGTATCTTTTGCCCCAACTTTTATATCATCTAAAATATCCTGTCTTTTTAAGCCAGATTTAGAAGTAAATTCATTTACCTTTTTTATTATTTCAGAAGGTTCATATTTTGAAAATTCTTTTCCAAATTCTACGGCATCTTTTCTTATTGCCAAAGGTTTAAAAACATTATCTGCTTCTTTAAAAGTTGGAGACACTTCTCCAATAATATTATCAACCTTGTTTCTTAAAATTGACAATCTTCTAACTTCTTTGTTTTGCCCATTTCTAATAGCTACGGAAATTTTATCATCAAACATTTCTCTTGTAGCGTGCAATGTTTCAATAGAATTATCAAGAGCATCAGGATTTAAAAATTGTTTAGCTTTATTTCTTGTTTCTTGAAATACTTGATTATTTTCTAATTCATCAAGTTGTTTAGCTAATTCCATTGATTTTGGCGACATTTGATTAAGATTAGTAATTTCTTTTCTAACATTAACTATTTTGCCACCTTCTTCAATTCTAGTTGTTTGTTTTCTTAAGGTGTTTTGAAATTCTTCAATTCCTTTTTTAGATAAATCTCGTTTATCATAAGATGATCCAGCTTTTATTCCAGCTACGCCAGTTTTGGAAATTTGTGGGGTTATTTTTTTTAATTTATTAATAGCGTCTATATTTATTCCTAAAGAATTGGCTTCATCTAAAAATTGTTTAGCTTCATTGTATTTTGTGATATTTTCAGAAAAAGTTGTTGCTCTATTGCCTTTTGTGGCGTTTCTTAATTCTTTATCAAGAAAATCTAAAACTTGATTTACATTTGGTCTTTCTTTAAAATAGCCAGCTTCATAAAGTTTTTGCCCAACATCATCAATTCCAACTCCCGCAGTACCTTCTTTTCTTAATAAACCCGGTAAAGTTTTATTTGTAATTCCCAAAGAAGCTAATTCTCCCTGATAATCGGCAATACCTCCTAATTCTTTTATAACTTGCAAAGGACTTTTTGGAGCATATTTTTTTAAATCTTGGGTAGCAGTTTTATATCTATCAGCAATATTAAATAATTCTTCTTTGCTAGAGCCTTCAAAACTGCCCCTTCCTTGTTTAAATAATTCTTTTTCTTCTTTAGAAACTAATGGTTTTTCAACATCCCTAGACTTACTTTGAAGATTATATTTATTAATAAAATCAGTTTTAGTTTTTGTTGAAGAATCAGTTTTAAAACTTTTTACACCTTCGGAAACTGTCGTAGTTTGCGGAGAAGTAGTTGTTTTAACTTCTTTAAATTCAAATTTAGGCACCATTGTTCTATCGGCTTCCGCTTCTGCGTATAAAGGAGAAGCTAAAGATTTTTGTGTGTCGCTAATTTGTTTGGTGTAATCATCGGCATTGTCTATTTTAGAAATAATTTTTAAATCATTATTTATTCTAGTAAAAGCTTCCTTGTTTCTTCCTTCTGTAAAATCTTTAACTATTTCTCTTGCTTGAGGATATTTATTAACAACACTTCTTGCAAAAGTTTTAAATTCGGGATTTTGAATATCAACTGCCGTCAAAGGTTTATCGCTAGGTTTATCTAACAATTCTTTTAAAGCTAATTTTGCAGATTCTGGATCCATTGCTTTTGCACCAACTTCTTCAGCAGTATCTTTTGTAAATAAATTTTTAACATAAGAACTAGTTTTTTTAGCTTTTGAAGCAACATTTTGAGCTCCTGAAACAACATAAGGAGCAGCTTGTTGGACTGCTCCGCCAACTACGCCGCCAACAACTGTCCCAGTTGCAACATCTTTTAAAGTTTGCGGAATGTTTGTTAAGTCTTCAGTTTCACCTAAAGCACTAGAGCCACCTAAAATAGCTCCACCTTTTACAGCAGTTCCAAATCCCTGACCAGCTAACCTAGCCGCTTCTAATGCTTTTCCACCAATACCAACATCAGAAAATACTTGCCCAGCAAAAGAAGTAAAAGGGCGATCTTGTCTAGCTTTTTCTAGTTTAGCTCTTTCAGCAGTTCTCGCTTCTCTATATAAATCACCAATATCAATATCTTTTGTTGCAGCTCCACCAAATATTTTAGCAACACCAGCAGCAATTCCAGCTTTTATTTCATCGCCAAAACCAAAAGGGTTTGTTGCAGTTGTAAAAGCTGCTTCGCCCATTGACATTTCTGGTTGGCTTTGGTCTTTAATTAAACCTCTTTTAACAGCTTCATCATATAAAGGCTTTTTATCAGCTGGTAAAATACCTCTGCGATTGGCTTCTTGTATAAGTTCTAGTTGGTTCGGCTTCATTAATTGCTCCCACTTAAAGAATTAAGAAGGTCTTCATCTGACATATCTTTCACAGAATTAAATAGAGTTTGTTTTTTATAATCAGTTCCTCTCACGCCATATGGATCCATCGCTTCTTTTACTGCGGCAAACTCTTTGTTTAATTGATTTAGCTTATATTTAACAGTTTCTTCTTCGTCACCAAACCTAGGAATTAATTTTAAAAATCTTTTTTCTTCAACTTTATTAATAGCCCCGCCAGAACGCATACGCCCAACTAAATCAGATAAATTTTGTCTCCTTGTTTCAAGAAACTGTGCGTCTTCACTAGCCATAACATTCGGCAAAATTGATCCAGCTGCGGCTCTGCCAAATTTAGCCTTTTCAAAACCACCTGTTTTTGGATTAAAAAATTGGTCTTTTAATTGAGCAGCAATATCTAAGCCACCTTCTGCAAGACTAACAACTTTTGCACTTTCTTGAGAAAGCGGCTTAGTTCTATCTGCTAAATTTTGCCCTACATTTTGTTGGTAAGATTTATATGCAGTAGGATTTAAGCCTAGTTTAGACATGTTTTCATTTTCTTGCTCGGCAATAGATAATTCAATTTCACCTTTACGAAGGTCTTGTCTACCTTTCTGAATATCAACGCCATATTTAGCTTGTTGGAAACCTTCAGTTTTAATTTGTGCAGCTTGATATTGTTCTTTTAAATCTTGTTCTCTGCCTTTTAGACGAGTTTTTAAAGCATTAAATTCAGCTATAGCTGGATCGTTTCTTTCTGATGGAAAATTTGCTGGCAAAGGCAATTCTCTTCCAGTAGCAGATTTATATTCTTCGTGCATTTGCTCCCATCTTTTTTGATTACGAGCATATTGTGGTAAAGTATCAAAAGCCTCTAAAACTCTAGCTCCTTGAACGTCATTATAATCTTGTTGCTTTCTTATTCCTTCCGCACGAACAGGGTTTAACCCAGCAAGTCTTTGAAGGGCGTTTTGATCGCCCATTGAGGCTGTTTGTGATAAAATATTTTCAGCTTGAGTCTGTGCAAATTTTTGTTTATTAATATCCATTTCTTGTTCGGCAGCAAGAAGCTGTAGCTGGTTAGCTTTTGCTTGCTGACCAAACTGACCAAGCTGATAGCCTTTAAGAATATTGCCTACATAATCTGGGGTTTGTTGTTGAATTAATTCTGGCATTTTATTATCTAAGTGATGGATACGTTGCGTTTAATCTAGTATTGTCATAAGCCCCTGTTGAAGCTCCATTCGGCTGATAAGTATTTTGTTGATTTTGTGAACCCATGCCTAACATTGCCATACCTAGCGCAGTTCCTCCAATTTGACTCATTCCGCCACCAATAATATTTCCCATTTGAGCATCTCTATTAGCCATAGCCATTCCTTGCCCTAGGACTCCTTGCTGAGAAGCATTAGCCATATTAGCGCCAGCTTGAATTTCATAATTACCCATTGCTATTGATGCATTTTGTCCAATTCCAGCAAGCCCTTGTAAATATCCAACTTGATTGCCAAATTCTTGCGAGGCTGTACCTTGAGCATATTCTTCAAGAGCTTTCATTGCCGCGCCTGATTTTAGACCGCCTTTTGAAGCTAATAGATTCTGAATTGAATTTTGACCTTGATTTAATCGGAATTGATAGCCTGGTGATTGTTCTAGGCGATTTTGTGTTGCCGCAGGATCGCCAGTAAGATATTGTTGCAATAAACTTAATCCACTTCTTCCTGCCTCTTCGTAAGGGCGTTGATAACCAATAGCTGCTTGTTTTGATCTACGCATTTCTGCAAGGTAAGCATTCATTGCGTTTCCTTGTGCCTTTGCTGCTCTTTTTGATGATTTATTCGCGTAATATCCTTGAGTCACCATGCCGCCACCAACTAATGCTGCGCCACCTATTGCTACTGCTGCGTAAGTCATTATTTATCTCCTATTAAAATTTCTTTATTAATCCAAGACAAATCGCTTTCATGCACCATTTCTTTTTCTAGGTCTTCGACAAGTGTGTTTTCGCTACGATGAATAGTCGACCATATAGTCTCTTCGTGGACATATATTAAGCGCTTTGTACCTGCTTTTGAAATCCATGTTGCAGGGGCTTTTATGCGAGTGACTCCTTCGTCAGTCATAATCGTTACTTCACCTTTGGACAAAATGCTAGTGTGATCGAAATTGTGAACCTTGCCAGTTAGGATTATATCTTTAGGCAGGGTTATTTGGCGAGTATATGTGTTATTGCAGATAAAATGCTCTAGTGGGAGTTCTTTTGCAGCTTGCTCTGTGCCTTCAAAATAGTTTTTGAGGTAATATTCTGCTAATTCTATTTTTTGTATATTAGATAAAACCGAAACATCTTTATTATATTTGGTTGCCATTACAGGCAAATTGAAGCAATTGCTATCTTCAACTTTTTCTACTAAATTTTCATCTGAAATTGTTGATGGCTCGACCATGTCTATTTGAGTTTCTTCTATTATCAATCATCATTTACTCAAATATTACTTAAGAAAAGCTTGTAGCTAATACCTTGGACAGTGTAGCTACAAGCCCTGAATTGCCCGTTAAGGAAAAACAGACAACAAAATAACTATTATTATTATTTTTTAGATAGCAAGAATTATTTTTTCTTGCCGCCTTTTTTGGTTCCGCACTTTGCCATATGTTTCATTGAATTTTTCATTGATTTTTTTTCTGATTTTATTGGTTTTTTTTTCATAATTTATCCTTTAAATGGTTCTGGCATTACTTCTAGTCGCTTTGCTTTAATTGTTGTTTTACCTTCTAAAATTGCTTTTGCTACTCTATGCCAACCATCGCAAATATAACCAGTTGAATCAATAATAACTGGATATTTTAAATCTGCTTTTTCAACTCTTTTCCAATGGTACAGAAAACTAGTTAAAGTTGCTTGGCAAAGAGCATGGTTCATATTAACGCCAGCAAGTGGAAGATCAAATTCTTCTAAACCTTCCGCTGCTTTAATTAAATCTTGGACTTCGTAATTTTTATCGCCAATAACATAATTGCTATCTAAATAATGGAAATCGTCAATTTTGATTGGTTTCATATTTAATCGTAATTAGGCACTGGCACGTTAATAAAATTGTCCGTTGTCTCTGGTCTAGCGTCAGGTATTGGTTGAGGAGTTGGATAAACAATTGGGGTGTCTTGTGGTTGTCTCCTTCTCCAAACTTTACTCCAAACCAGTTTGCCGTCCCATTCGAGACGGCATTCTGATCGCCATTTTTTAAAACCAGTTCTATCGCAAATGACTCTGTAATCCATTCTAGTTTACCTGAATTAACAATTCCGCACCAGAAGAATAAGAGTTAATTTTAACTCTCATTGCTTGAGGAACAACAATATAATTTCCGTTTTTAGAAGTAGTAGCATTAATCAAAGTTGAATCATCATGGTTTAACCAATTAAAATTTCTATCAGTTAAACTTTGAATATCATCGTTAGTTTGCTGAACAGTATAACTAATGGTTCCCGTTACAATAAAAGTCAACCCAACTTGTCTTTCGTTTCTATCGGAATAACTTCTTTTAATAGGAATTATTTTAGAAATAGCTTCGTCAACTGTACCGGCTTTGGTATTAGTGCCAACAGCTCCACTTGCAGAAATACTCTGAATTGAATAAAAATAATTCGTTGTTTTTACAGTGTTGTTGTTTGGACCAGCAATAGTTTCAGAAATAGGAATTGTTTTATTCTTGTCTTGATAGCCAGAAACAGTAAAATTTACTCCTGAAATATTACCAGTTGAAGCAAAACCAATTTTTTTAGCAAATAGATCTGGCGTAACCCATTCGCCACTAACAACTTCAGCCCCGTTAAGAGTAAAGTTGCCAGCGCCACCTAGTGTCTGATTTTGGAAAACTCCATCATCATCAACATTGGCTAAATCCATGTTTATTTCTATTCTACGCATAAGTTGCTCCTAATTTATCTTTCTTTAGCTGCAAAAACGTAATCAACAGACAAAGTTTTAGCTACCGCTTCGCCGTTTTGAATACCAAAAGAGATAGTTAGCTCTTCATCGTCAGGAAGGTTAGTTATTGCTAATTTACCAAGAACTGTTGGATTATTGCTATTTGTTGAAGCGGCATAAACAACTTCATCAACGCCGTTATAATAGAAACCCACAGTCATATAGGTTGCGGCAGTCAAGGTTGTAATAGCAGTTGCAGTTGATGCAGTTGAATCTTTAACAACAACAAAGTCTAGGTTAGCATCGCCGTCATCTTTTCTGAAATAAACACCGTCGGTTACAGCCAAAGGAGTTGTGTCAGTAATTTGAAGACCAATAACTAAATCAGATTGAGTTGCATCAGAAACTGCAAATCTTGCTTTGAAATACAATTTTTTGCCTGCTTGAAATTTAAATGATTCACCAACTTTTTGCAAAGCGTTTAGATCATCATCTGCTGCTGAGTTAGTAAGCAAAAGCACGCCGCCATCAACGTTAGTTAGTGCTTGAGTTGCGCCAGCTTGAGTTTCGGTAACTGTCCAATCTGCCGCAGCATAAGAGTCAAAATCGTTAAAGTAAGTGTGCATTTGGGTTGGATCTAATTGGATCATTTGTCCCAAAATGTTTTGAGCGGTAATGTTATTAACGCCTTTAGTAAAATTTGTAGTTGGCATAATATGTATAAATTTAGTTGTAGGGGGAATTTCACCCCCTTTTACCCAATAGGACAACAGTTAAAGGAATTAAACGCCTTCAGAAGCGAAGTAACCACGAGGATCAGTCACGCCGATAGCGTAAGAGGTCATCATTTTGTATTTCTCGTCACCAGACTCGAAAGCGCCATCGTTGCTAAATTCGCCTTGAACAGCGGTAATCATTTTAGCACCTTCAGGAGCGTCAGTTTTAATGAAGTAAGCATCATCTGAAGTTAAATGAGGATTTACAACAACGCCTTCAGAGAACAATCCCATGTATTTCATAGCATTAATATCGTTATTTGCGGTATTAACACGAAGTTGAGACTCTAAAATACGAGTAGCTTCAAACATCAAAGCAGGAGGAACTTGAAGAAGAATTGGTTTAATTCTTGCTTTGATTCCTCTGTCGTTGTTTGTTTCTTTGATTTGAGTGCATAATTCTTCTAAAGCTTCTTCGCAAAGATCTTGTGGAGTTGCTAGAGTGTTAGAGAAAGTACCAGCACGGCTTGGGTGATCGGTAGCAAAGAATTTCTTGCCATCGCCGAAAGTGTAGTTTGAATCAAAGCCATTGTTGAAAAGATTCGCAACGTCAACTTCTTTAGTCTCACGAAGAGAAGAAGAAAGATATTCGTTACCTTTAGCAACAACATCAAGATACTTACTAAACTTACGAGCTTCCCAAGAAACTTGGAAACCCAAAGCGCGAGTTCTTTGGTTGTAGGTTGAAACGTATCCTTGAGTCATTGAATCATAAGAAACGCCAGCACCTTCGTTTTTAGGATTGAAAAGACCAAAAGGGCTTACCAATACGTCTCTGTCGAATTGCTCGTCAGTAGTTGACATTTTAACCAATTTAGCGGCTAAAAGATCGTCTTCTGTGTAAGAACCCCAATAAGTAGTAATACCGGGCTTTAATGAAGTAGGAATAGTTCCTGTTACAATAATAGACATTTTTTAAATAAATTTTTAATTAATAATTAGATACCAGCTTTGCCGTTGGCTTCTGTGTGATTGTTGATAATAACAACCCATTTAGCGTGCTGACCAATAGCATTTTTAGGAGCGTCAAGAAGACGTTTGATTTTTAATTGGTAAGTTGCATCGGTTGCAGGAGTAGATGTATCCAATTCAGCACCAGACAAACCAGTTGCAGTTGAACCAGATTCAGCATAAACCACGTTGGCGTTCAAACCAACAGAAGTAACAGCCAAAGGAGTTCCAGCAGATTCTTCTTGAACTAAAAATTCTTGGAATGGGCTGTCAGCAACAATGGCAACTCTTTCAGTTGAAGCTGGGTTATAATTTAAAGTTAAATTGCTTGGGATAGCTTCAAAACCAATAATAACACCAGTGATAGCATTAGCATCGCCAGCAGTTGCTTTATTGATTTCAGGAAGAGAACCAGCAGGATATAACTTGCCACTTGTAAGAACGTTAGCAGTGTTAGAAGTACCAGTTTTTACTACAGGGTCGCCGATAAACAATGCAGTTGCATAGCTTGCAGGAATGTAGTAAGAGTTTTTAGGAATCTCCACGAAAGGAGAGTTCTTAAGCGGCGTTAAGCCAGCAGGAGTATTAGCGTTAGCCATAGTTTAATTTTAATTTTATCTTGTTATGAATTTTTGTGAATCTTGTTTCACATAAGTTGAAGAACCGCTTCCCAAATCCACATTTTTCATTTTTTCCAATGCTTCATTGTTTTGGTCTTCTATTCTTTGTTTATTGTCTCTCTCAATTTGAGCATCCATTTCCTCAGAAATTTCCAAAGCGTATCTCATAAATGTTTCGCCTTGTTTATTTGTACCACCTCTTATTGGAGCAATTTCAATGCCGTTTTCATCGGTAGCTGGTCTGTATCCCAAATCAATCAAATTTTGAATGCGATTTGGAATGTTAGAAGAAACCCATCTGCGTTTAAAACCTGCTTTTTTAGGCAAGTCAGAAACTGCACCGCTTCTTTTTAAAGAAGTACGAGGAGTTCTAATAAATTCTTTTCCATCTGGCAATTTTACCACTTCAACGTCTCTGTTAGTAGGTCTTGCCGCTCTTGAATCTTGAATATCTAATCTTTCAAGAGAATGTGTTTTTGGATTTCTATTTGCTTCTTTCATGTTTTTTCCTCAATTTTTATTTAAAATATTCTTTAATGGCTGTTTGTTGCATTTTAGCAATTTTCTCTTTGTCGAAATTGTATCTTTTAGCAAAAAACTCGCAGCTTTTTCTAATTTCTGCTGGCAAATCGTTATAAGAATTTTGTTTTCTAGTGTTTTGAACTCCCCTTACTCCTGATTCAACTCTAGGAGCTTTAGAAGAACCTAATTTATCACTAAAACGACTTTTGATTTCATCGCTTACCAATTCTAACCTTTCTTCCAAAGGGATTCTCTCGGATAAAGTGCCAAAATATGCCGTTGCAGAAGCCTGTAGAACCTTGTCTTCATGAAACCAAGTGTTATCCGCAGTCCAATTATCAATTACAAATTTATCATCACGACTAATTTGGTTTCTAGGTTGCTCAATTTCAGGCTCTTCAAAAGAAATTTTATTTTTCTCAAGTTCTAAGCGTTGCTTTTGGATAGCTCTCACTTTAGAAACATCGCCTTCTAAAATAGCTTGCTCTTCAGCTTCTTCTAAAGACTGAAATTTATTTTGAGTCTTTTCTTCGTAAGCAATTTTTTGAACATTAAGCATAACGTCCATTTGCTTGCGAAGTTCACTCATTTCTCTTTCAAGAGCGGTTTTTTCAGAAGCTAACTTTCTATTTCTTTCATTCAGAATAGGAGTTTCTCTTTCTTGAATAGATAAAAACTCTTCTGCTGATTTGTGAGGCTTAGGAGTTCCATCTTTAAATTTTCCTTTAAAGAATTTGCCAGTTCTCCAACCTCTATCCCAAGCGTCCTTTTCAGTATCAGACAGGGAAGCATAAAAAGCTTTTTCCTCTGTGTTTCTGTCAACAAATTGGTTTTGTTGGACTGGTTGCTCTACTTCAAGACTTTCTGATTCTGACTCTTCCATATCCTCAAAGATGGGATTAGAAAGAGCTTCTTTTGATCCATAAAGTTTTGAATCATCTATTGTTGTTGATTGGTCAATTACTGGCATATTTCCTCATTTATTTGCATTGCTAAAATGTCTCTGTCTAAAATAGAGCGATATTCCTTTCCGTCTTTTGTTTGGTCTTTAGATATTCTATAGCCGCAATAAGTAGGAATAATAATCTTATCACCAACACTTGGTTTTTCTTTCCAAGTGTTGTCATCAAAAGCTTTTGCACCAAAATCAATAATGGTGGCAATTGTTTTAGCTTGTTGCTGGTCTTCTAATGCTTTAGTTGGCAAAATAATTCCGCCTTTTGTTTTTTCTTCTACCACATCTGGTAAAATCAAAATTCTATATTCTAAAGACTTCCAACCAGAAGTATTTTTAATTTCCTTACTCACTCAAACCTCCATGAAATAAATTCAGCAGTTCTTCTATCGTGTTCTCGTCTTTTGTACCGAGATAGTTAGAAATTTGTTCTAATGCTTCACAACCGCCTAGGGCGCTCAATATAAGGTCTTTATTAAAATTGCCTTGCTGTCCTATGTAATTGTGCGCCATGTTGTTTAATAACTTGCCGCGTGAATTTGTTAAGATTCTTTTGAATTTTAACGCTGCTGGATCGTTTAACCAATCCTTTAACTCTTTCATTTCGATTTGACTCATGTTCTTACTCAAGGTTGTTATTATTAAATATCAGCAGAGGTTTCATCCTCCTTTTCTTTTTCGGTTGTAGGGATTTTAACTTGCTGATTCTCTAGTTTTCCTAGCACTACTGCCGCTTTAAATTTTCTTTCTTCTTTGCGGTCTTTTATTTTTTCCAGCTCTACTGCTGCCTTAAATTCCATTTCTTCTTTGCGATTATTAGTTTCGTTTTGTCTTGATTCGGCATCAATCATGTTGTCCAAAACGTCTAATTTATCTTTTGTGTCTGCCGTCTCAGTGTCTTTAACTAATTTACCTGCTTGAGCATAGTTTACTAATATTTCTGAGTCTGATTTAGCGGCATCTTTTTGGAATTTAATTTGCTCAAATTCTAATTTTGCAGTTTCAATCTGCGTTTTGGTTTGAATTTCCATGCGCTTAGTTTCTTCTTGCGTCATTGCAACTTCCATTACTGGATCAGGTTGCGGTTGTGGATTAATGATAAATTTGTCAAAGTTTTCAATTCCAGCAGTTTCAAACACTGTTTTGTGGAGCAATAATTGATCGACCATAGGAGAACCAATAAAACCCATTAAGAATTGAGCTTTGGCAAACTTTTGCATAGAAATAACATTTTCAGGATTTGCAACTGGTACAATGTCATAGCCTTTTAAAGAAAAATCTTCTTTAACACTTGGGCTTTCAAAAAGCTTAATGTCTAAAATTTCAGCATATTTCTTTTGGGATAAATATTCTAAATTTAACTCGTAGAATATGTTTATTTCTTGACGCAAAGAATTATAAATCCGCATAAATACGGACTTAAATTGTTTTTGTCCTTGTTCAGCCATTCCCATATAAGTAGTGGCGGCAATGTTGCCCGCATTTTCACCAGTCAGAACATCTCTCAAAGAACCAAGCTCTTTTCCTGCATTGACCAAGAATTGCATCAATACAAATAGCGTTTGTGAAGGCTCAGGAACTGGTAAAGGGACAATCGCCTCACGAATATTTCCACCAAAGCTTTCAACCATCTTCCATTCAGCAGGACGAAAAGGTTTCATACCGCCAGCCATATTAAGAGACTTAGAAATGAAGCCACCTCCAGTATTTTGAAGCGTTCCAGCGTCTGTTAATTGGTTAATCGAGCTATTGATTGCTGAGTTGATGTTGAATAATAAATGCCCTAAGCCAACACCATAAAACGAGCCATCAGGAGAAGGTGTAAAGATATAGCGAACAAAGAAATTAATTGCTTTGATGCTTTGAATTTCACCTTTTTTGTTTTTCTTAACGTCTTTTTCGTGAAATCTTTTAATTAATTTTACAAGTTTGTTTGAAGCTTTGTGAATTACCGCAATATAAGGCTCGGCATAACCATCATTATCTAAATCAAATCTTGTGTGCTGCTCTAAGAATATAATTAAACCAGCTTGCGCCTCGTCAGAAGTTCTTTTCTCGTCATTTTTATCAAGACTATTAGTGTCAGTTGATGAATCTACGGCATCTGGATCAAAATCAAAATCAATATAATCACCAGAACGAATTGAAGAAACTACGTCTTGCGGGTATTTTTCAATAATATGTGTAACAGGGGCTTCAAAAGAAGGAGCAAAGTCGTTTATAATTAATTTATCAGGATAAACTAAGTGAGAGCAAATTTTTTGTTCTTGTTCGTCAAAGTAATTTTTCTTAAACATCGTGCCAAGCGAGCCAAGAGCACTGAACAAAGCGTCCATATCTTGCTCAAAACCTTCAATCTCTTCATTCAACTGATAATTCATAACAGTTGCGATTCTTTGTCCGCGCTTAAGTTTAGCGCCTACGTTTTGAATAGCTGGCAAGCCCGTTTCATCGAGTGTCGCAATAGAGCCATCATCATTACGCATCTCATTGCCTTCAATATCTTTCATTACTTCGCCATCATCATTGCCAATAACTTTAGCTTTTACAATGTTTCCATCTTTGAAAATTTCAGGGTAACATTTAGCCGCGAATTCAACGCAAGCAGTAGAGATTAAAGGAAAGATAACGTTTGAGGAGCCTTCAAAAGGAAATGAACGCTTTTCTGATTGTGAAAGCGTATAGCGGATGATTTGTTGAAGCTGCTTTTGCTTCTCGCTTCTTGATTGTAAATCTGTATTGTAACGTGTATTGACTTTGTTAGCAATAGACGCGCGCATCTCTTCGGACAATATCTCAGCGAGATTATCGGTTTCTAGGATAGTTTTAAAATCTAAATATTGGGCAGCGTCTTGAGTGAGCAAGTCTATTTTTGCGTTTCGTTTACAATACATTTACTCAAGATGCTCTCAGATAAATTCATAATATTTTTAATGTCAAGTGTTATTTAATACCCTGTTATTGAATTTCTGTTGCTCGCATTCAAATACTCTTCATAAGCCCAATCATCAACAAAGCCTTTTTGTTCTTGTGCGTAAGTCTCTAGTCGATGAATTGAAGCCGCAAAAGTCTGGAAAGCATCAGCTCCGTTTGAATTAATATCATGCAAAGGTTGATCCATGAAGCAGTTAAGCTTATCATTAAATTTCTTGCGATATTCTCTAAGCCTTCCAATACCAGTCTCGCATCTCTTTTGATCGAACCAACAGCGGCTTATTACTGCTCTTGCTTCATTGATTGAGTCCATCTTGTTTTGTGCGCGCGTTATCTTCTCAAACTTAAAGCCAAAGTTGGAAGCAATCTCTATTCCGTCCTTTCCATCGTAATAGCTTCTTTTTGCAATATCATGCGGCGCAAAGTGCTTTCCGTAGTTGTAGCCCTTTTCTTTCAATATCTTGAAGTAGAAAGGCAAAGGCTCTTCAGACATCTCGTAGTAATCAACAATCATGAAGTCATAGCCCTTCTTCTGAAAGAACCAGATGCAAGTCGTGTCATTAATTCCCAAATCCCAAGCTGTGTGCACTGGAAGCATCTGATCTATTCCAACTCTCCCGATTCTCCCGTCTTGCTCTGCTTTGATTAATTCTTTCGACCAGTAAGCACCAACAATAGCCTTTTGAAATGCTTCTTTAGAATTACTCGGGAACTCTTGTTTCATTAAGTCGCCCTGCGTCTCTTCTTTCTTACAATACCAAATTTGCTGTAGTCTCGTTAGTTTGATGCCCTCTTCTTCAAGCTCTAAGAAATAATCGCTTTGCTTGTCGTTCAATCTGTAATCAGCATTCATCTGATATTTCTTATCTTTCCACCAGCCAAAAAAATGAAACTTCCAGTCTAAAGGCGTTAGTTCTTCTCTCATCCGCATCTTTATTTCGGCGACACTGCAAAGATTAAAGAAGTGACCGCTTGCGCCTTGTGCTGTTGACTCAATAACAATCTGTTGTCCTTGGTGGACTGTGTTAAGTGATCCAGACATAATTTCCTCTGCTTTGTCGGGACTCTTGCGACATATCTTACCGAACTCTGTAATGTGTAATCTTTGAACTGTGCCTGAACGTGCAGAAGTAGTTACTGAATAGCTTGATCCGTTACTAAATCGCATGATCTCCGTTGAGTCTGTGATTAATTGTCTAAGCTCTTTAATTTCAGGCGGCAATCTGTCGTAAGCATAACGCACTTTGTCTCTAAGTAATTTCTTTGCATCTTCTAAATCATCACCAATCAGAACCGCTGTAATGTTTGAATTAAACAAACAGTCGTCAAGATAATTGATGCAATAGAATGTTGTGATTCCTAATTGACGTGCTTTAAGAATGATGTTAAGAGGGTGCTTCTCTTCTATTAATTCGCTTTGCGCTTCGTTACATATAAACTTAAATTCTTTCCCGTTTTCATCTTTGCAGTAGTACAAGTTGGACATGCGCCAAGCCTTGTTTGCAATATTTTTTTTGAACTGCTCTAGTGCTTCGGCGCTGTGCTTCATTTATAACACTTCGATTTTTGGTTGTAATTTAACAATTATTTTCCTGTTTTCATCTCTTTCAACTTTAACTTCGAAATCCATATTTTCTAACTCTTTGGCTTTTTTTTCGTAAAATTCTGCAAATTCTGCAACTAACTTGTCATCATCTGACTTGTTGCAGAGTATGACCCTCTGATAATTATCATATGGATCTGGATCAATACTTATGATTGTGTGTAATTCATTATTGATTGTTACGACATCACCTAATTTAGGTTGGGATTGTAGCATTTCTTTCAAAGCATTTCTTTCACATTGAATCATTTCATTTTCTCAATTTGTTAAAATTATTTATTGTTATCAATTTCTTGCAACACTTCACCAAGCCAAGAGCTGCTTGCGCTTGTGTCTTTTATTTCAGCTTGAACTTTTGTGTAATCACCGAATTTTTTTGGCTTTAACTTTGAAGCAACCCACTTTCTTGCGTCTACTCTTAAGCGACTTCTTGCGATAACTTCTTGATTGATTACTTCTCTTCCATCTTCGTCTAAATAAGTATCATCTATTTTATAATCAGAAATGTCTATTATTTCATCGACAAGAGTTTCTGCTTGTTCCTCGCGTGCGCGTGCGTACTGATTGCTTAATTCTTCGCTACCATTCAACCACTTCCAAACGCTCGTCAAATTCGGCATCTTCTCATCTTTGCAAATCTTGCGCAATGATTCCCCTTCAGCAATTCTCACACAAATTTCATCAAATATTTCTGAGCTAAATCTTACGCTATTTTTAAGCATGTTTTAATTGTTTGATTGCCGCGCCAGCTTCGCTTGGTCGCTATTGATAATGTCGAATATTATTTGAGAATTTCCAGTTGGATTATAGCAAGTCTGCTATTCTCATCGCGCGGAACTTTGTCAAGTTATTTCTTTACTGTCAAGTAATTTTTTTAATCTCAATTTGAAACACTTTCAATTATTTCAACATTTATTTAAAATTTTATTTGACACAATTTTTTGCAATTCTTCCGCGCTTTTTTTTCTTACTTTCTCTCAATTTCTGCCAATCTTTTTTTTAAATCTTTTTTAAATTATTTTTTCATTTTCTTAAATCATTTTCTCGCGCAATCAATACCAGCGCGGCTTTGCAGCTTCCAATCTTTGCATTGCTTACAGCCTCAACGTTTTGCAATTCTTTTATCTCTTGCGTCTTACTCGCTCTAGCTTCAATTCTTTTTTTAAATACTTTAAAAAATACTTTAAATAATACTTGCAACATAATTTAACCACGTTTATTATACGTTTATCGAAATAAGAATGTTTCGAAATAATAATTAACTAAAGTAAAAAATATGAAAATCAATTACTCTAATGAATTAAACCCAAAATTGACAAATGCCGGCGGAATGTTTTATGAAATTTCGGGCAAGACAAAATATATTGCATCAGTAACAAATTGGAATCACGCACCAGCAATTGTGAATGCAAAAACGGGCTTAACAATTGGCTTTTTAAGAAAAGAGGGCTTTCAACGAGCTCGGGGCTTCAGAAAAGACTTAGGAAAATCAGGACTAGTTTCAAAATCTATCAAAAATTAAAAACAAGAGCCTTGCCAGTGCCGCCGCGATTTCGGCGGCACGATGAAGGGCTTTTCTTCAAATAATAACTAAAAAACAGGGGCAAATTATGCAAAATCATAAAC